>Ga0209694_1000817_pt1 | contig 42003 bp, 39 predicted proteins | sample GluameincwithD2O_FD_187499 | JGI IMG/M metagenome (GOLD analysis project Ga0209694, IMG submission 187499) | Mouse cecum microbial communities from Vienna, Austria - Glucosamine amended microcosms incubated with D2O (SPAdes) (version 2) | ecosystem: Host-associated > Mammals > Digestive system >... | reverse complement strand
TAATCTCGGTAAATACAAGATCTTCATTATGAGCAGTGGTATTCGTTTCCATAGGGTAGCCACCTCCTGTGGTTACTCTACTTTAACTTTCATCAGGCTGCTACCCGCTGTTTTAATTCCCGCTTACTTTTTCTCCATTCACGAACACTTCTTTTGTATGTTCGATCCTCCTCAACAAACCTCTCGATTCATAAAAGCCATAATTGCACGAAGTATCGGTAAACAAATAAAATGAAGCGATCTCATTCTCGTTCAAATATCGCATTCCTTCTTGATAGAGCTTTTTTCCGATTCCGGCTCCACGACATTCCTTGTCCAGAACAAAAAGAGAAAGCTCTCCTTCATATTCCACACCCACCTCTTGAAGAAGCATTTGGTCGAGCTGACTCACGCTTCCAAACAGCCTCATGACTTTTCTTCCTTCTTTATTCATCAAAAGCTGAAGGATCGCGATCATTTGATCAAAGCTCTTTTTCCAAGATCGTTTGTATTGCTTCTTATTTTTGAGAGCGATGATCCCTTTTACTTCTCCATTTACGACAGACACTCTTGCATATGTACTATTCGCTAAACAACTTGTCAAAAAAACGCGAGCCAGCTGTCTAGCGATTTCAGGACTTGCCAGTCGATCATAATTCCACGCTTCACGAACGATATTCTCTAACGCAAAACGATCTTTCTTGTTGTAGTGTCGATAAAAAACCTTCATATTCATCCTCCTGTTCGATGGATGCATTATAAAGCTTACACCAACTGTAAAGTCAACCTAATCTTTCAGCAAAGCGTTGAATGTATATTTTCCTTTTCCAAAACCGGATACAGGTTGGATCAATCCAATTTGAACCCATTTAGAAAGTAGCTTTGAAGCGCCCGATTTCTTTAATCCGATCATTTTCATCACATCACTTCTATCAAAAGGAGCAACCCATCCAAACCGATCAAAAAATTGTCGAGCATAGCTTTTTGTTTTCGTAGAAAGTCTGCTTCCACAATGAAGAAGCATAGTGTCAATGTCCACTTTTTCTTCTCCAATGTCCACTTTTTCAGCCATCCAGCGACCGGAAATATGATTTCAATCTCCGTCTATATGTTTTTTAATTGATATTCTACAAAAAGACTCGAAAGATTTCATTTCTTTCGAGTCTCTGCTACCGCCAAAACACATAAAACGAATAAATTCCATATAAAAGTACGAATACGATTCCCTCTTTTTTCGTGATTGTTCCATTTCTAGACATAGCCCATAAAAAGATCGCCACCACCAAAACAAGCAAGCAATCGATGACCGATTGCATATTGATCGTATACGGAGCGATCGCGCTCGAAGCCCCAAGAATAAATAAAATATTGAAGATATTCGAACCGACCGCGTTTCCTAATCCCAATCCACTTTCGCCTTTTCGACAAGCCACAAGCGAAGTAACGAGTTCTGGCAAAGAGGTTCCGATCGCCACGATCGTCACTCCAATGAGCGTTTGCGACCAGCCTAATGCTGTCGCGATCGTGCTCGCGTTGTTGACGACCAATTGACCGCCCGCTATGATCGCGACCAATCCTCCAAGAATAAACAAAACGATTTTTCCGGTCGGAAGTAATTTTTCGGAAGAAGGTTCTTTTTCAATTTTTGTATGCGTGCAAAGGTACACCAAATAACCAACAAGACCAAGCAAAAGACCAATACCCACCAATCGGTCCAAACGATGCGTAAAGGCAATGACCAAAAACAAGATCGCGGAAACGATCACATTGAATGGGATATCACGCTTTTTCAATTCTGGACCAACATGGATCGGATAAATGATCGCGCAACATCCGATCACCATAAGCGTATTGAATAAATTCGAACCTAAAACATTCGAAATCGCGATCTCAGGATTTTGATGCAGCGCAGAAATGACCGAAACACTCGCTTCGGGCAACGACGTCCCGATCGCGGCGATCGTCAATCCAACTAGAACTGCTGGAACGCCAAGCTTTTTTGCCAGCGAACTCGCTCCATCCACAAAAAAATCCGCCCCTTTGATCAAGCAGATAAATCCAAACAATAAACCAACAACTTCCATTTCCTGCTCCTTCCTGGCAGGCTACAAAAAAGACTCCTGCCATAGTTTGGCAAAAGTCTCATCGTTTCAGCAATGACCGGTCCTAATGGACGTGATGACGATCCGTTGCACGCAAAAGCGTCAATTACTCCCTTTTGTTGTTTTTATTAAACGCCTATTCTTCGGTCAACGTCAAGAAAAAACGACACATTTTCCAAAGACTAACGCTTTCAGGATCTATCTATGATGCCTAATACGCTCAAAGCATACGCGATCCCGTCTTCATCGTTGCTTTTCGTCACAAAATCAGCTTTTTCTTTTAAGGAAGGATCCGCGTTTCCCATGGCGATGCCGATCCCTGCCATCTCGATCATTTCTTGATCGTTTTGCGCGTCGCCAAAAGCGATGATATCCTCTTTAGAAATATGGAAATCATCCAGAACAAATTCGATCGCTTCTTTTTTATTCACGTTTTTTGGCATGAACTCAAAATAAAACGGCGCTGTGAACGAACAATTCAAACGCTCTTTGAACGGCTTTTCCATTTCTGCATCGTGTTCTCGCAAATAATTAGGATCGCCAGCCGTCAAGATCTTATGGAGAGGAAATGTACAAAACTTAGCTAGATCTTCGATCTCGCACAATAAATAATCATTCCCCTTCGCCTCGTATTGAACAATATTCTTTTTTGTTCCATGCACATCCACCTCACATCCATAGACATGATTGACAAACATATATTCATCTCGATCGATCATTGGATACACGCGAAATTGTTTCAAATGCTCCAAAACCGCTTGGCACACTTCAGGCTCGATCACTTTTTCGAATAACACTTCTTTTGTTTTGGCATCTATGACAATCGCGCCATTAAACGAAACCAAAAGCCCACCATACTCATTCATTTTTAATTCTTTTGCCAAATGAAGCAAACCGCTCGTTGGTCTTCCCGAAGCGAGCACCAACAACATCCCTTGCCTCTCGCAAGCAAGAAGCGCTTCTTTTGTTTTTGGCGTCAGCAAACGCTTCGTATTGACAAGCGTTCCATCAATATCAAGCAAGATCGCCTTTTTCATATATATCCTCCCTCTCTTTGATCAGATGAACATCCAATTGATCGTATGGGATCGACAATCCTTCTCTTTCATAGACTTCCTGCAAAATCCGAAACAAATCCCTTCGCAAAGGATTGCGCGCAAGCGGCGAGCAGAAGATCCTGAACCGATATGAGATCGACGAGCTCTCGAAAGCTTGTGCTCCCAAATACATACAGTTCTTCACATCTTCAAGAGCGTTCATTTTTTCTTGGATTTCATGCATCGCCCTTTGGATCTTAGAAAGATCCACCTCATACGCACCTGGCACATCGACATCGAACCAATTTCCCAGCAGCACGATCTCGGAAAGATACCGATTCGAGATCACCCAGACACTTCCATCATTCATGTCTTTGATCTTTGTCATTTTGAAGTTGAATTGGATCACTTCTCCCACACACTCTTTATAACGGACAATGTCACCAACCGAAAAATAACCCTCCCAAACGATCGATAGACCCATGACCCAGTCGTTCAAAAAGTCTTGGAGCGCGAATCCGACCACGACCGACACGATCCCGACACCAGCTGCGATCGAAGAAACATTGATCCCATTGATCTGCATGATCAAGATGATAAGAATGAAACCCAAAATATATTTCACAAAGTTGAACGTCAATTGCCAAGCCGTCGAAGAAAAGTTGGCTTTCTCGCTCTTTTTCGCATGCTTGATCACGATCTTCTTCAAATTCGTCCATACGATGACACTGATCACGATCAGCAAGATACTAAGATAAGGTTTGTAAGAAAAAAAGTAGTTTTCTATAAGTTCCATAGCTTTATTATACACAAAAAGAAGCCTAAAATCGGCTTCTCTTGTTTTTACGATAGACTTGGCGTTTTGAAATACGAATCTAAATCCTTCGAGAACCAACGTCCATGAAGAATACGGCTCATAATCGTTTTTTTTCAATAATTTCTGGATCTTCTACAACTATTCAACGTTTTCTGTCTCTTCTCCTTTTGCAGGTTTTTCATCCACCAAGATAAAATATAACCATGCATCGCTTTCGAAAAGTTTTCTATAACGCTCTTTTTAAAAACAATGTATACTGAAAGCATGCTTAATACAACATTAGGATATATCGAAAAAGACGGCAAATATTTGATGCTCCATAGAACCAAGAAAAAAAATGACATCAATCATGAAAAATGGATCGGCATCGGCGGAAAGATGGAAACCGGAGAAAGTGTCCTCTCTTGCATGCAAAGAGAATGCAAAGAAGAAACCGGCTATGACTGGCACGACCCCAAACTTCGAGCCATCATCACCTTCAACTTTCAAAAAAAAGAAAACGATCCCCTTTTCAGCGAACTCATGTTTTTATTTACTGGCCATGAAATTAGCGGCCAACAAAAAGAATGCGACGAAGGCGAATTGGTTTGGATCCCCAAAGAAGAAATCGCCAACCTCCCTTTATGGGAAGGCGACCATTTATTTTTTGAACGCCTCGAAAAAGATCAAGAACTCTTTTACATGCGCCTTGACTATATCGGCGATCGACTCGTCTTTGCCTCATACAATGAAAAAACGATCTTAAAAAAAGAAAGAAAGGAAAAAATATGAACGAAAGCCAACAATTTATTCAGCTTATCGAACGACTGATCGAATGCGATCCGATCGAAGCGATCGGATTGGGCGGCTCAAGAGCGACCAATCTAGCCGATGCGCATTCCGACTATGATCTCTATATTTATTTGAACCAAGATCTGCCCCTTGTTGTGCGAGAACAAGTGTTTGAAGGACTCTTTCAAATCATTGAATACGACAATCAATTTTGGGAACGAGAAGACGATGGAATCTTCCTCGATGGGATCCCGATCGATATTTTGTACCGAAACATCGAAGATTTCGACAAGGCTCTCGAAGCGACACTCCTATATCATCAAGTGCAAAACGCCTACACCACATGCATGTGGAACAATCTACAAAACACAAAAATTTTATTTGACCGGCATGGAAAACTAAAAAAACTTCAAACCAAATATAATATTTCTTATCCTATCCAATTAAAAGAAAACATCATTCAAAGACATAGAGCTCTCTTGTTCGATGGACTTCCAAATTATGCAGATCAGCTCAAAAAAGCACTCCTTCGAAACGACATGCCCGCAATCAATCATCGAGCCGCTGCCTTTGCGGAAACATATTTTGACTTATTGTTCGCTCTCAACGAAACGAGCCATCCGGGCGAAAAACGAATGATGAATGAAACTCAAAAACTCGAAAACGTTCCCGAACACTTTGTAGAAGATCTAACCTCCTTGTTCCAGCATCTCTTCATAGATCCAAATCAAGCGATCAAAGATTTAGAACAGCTTAAAACTCAAATGAAAAAACTCCTCAATGAATAATATGAAAAACAGCGGCCGATCCTCTTTCGCCCGCTGTTTTTTAATTGAATTCATTCCATCGTACGGCACTAATCATGCCGTATCGCTTCCAACGCAGGAATCTTGACAGCCTTCGAAGCTGGATAATATCCAGAAACTACACCAATCAAGATCGAGAACAACAAAGCAAACAAGCCAAGCCACCACGGAATCAAAGAAAGCGGCGTGCCTTGCAAGCCAAGCCAGATCATCAGCTGCTCCCAAAAGGAAGCAGCAGGCGCACCCATATTCGAAAATGAATTGAGCACCATCGAAACGATATAACTCAAAATAAGGCCAAGCCCTCCGCCAATCAATCCGATCATCCCCGCCTCCATTAAAAAAAGTTCACGAATATTCTTCGTATAGCAGCCTAACGCTTTCATGATTCCGATTTCTCGTGTCCTTTCGCTGATTGACATGATCATCGTATTCGTGATCCCGATCGCCGCGACAAGAAGCGAAATCGCCCCAATGCCGCCAAGAACCATCTGCATCATCCGTGAAGACTCTTCCATCGATTCACGAATGCTCTGCATCGAACTCGTCTGCAAACCAAGAGTCTGGATCTGCTTTTCGATCTCGCTGACATTTTCGATCGAATCCGCCTTCACTAACGCCCCCGTATAATCAAAAGAAGTAGAAGGTTTTCCCGCCTTTCTATTTGCTTCTTTCCACAAACCTTTGATCTCGTTCAAATCGATCAAAAGCCCTTCGCCCGTTTCATAGCCGATCATTTGACTTTCTTTGAGGACCCCTGTCACATTCAAAGTATCTTTGATCTTGTTCTGTTCGTTGACCTGGATCGAAAGATCGATCTTCGCATTCAAAGGATCAAAATAAGGATCGGGAACATTCTCCTCATTCATATTTCCATTTTCATCAAAGAGCGCCGAATAATAATCGATCATATTGCTGCCTTCCGGTCTAGCTGTATCTTTAAAATTATAGGCGAACCTCTCGCCAGCTAACGCTTGATTTTTCGCTCCAACGATCGGAAAAGCCCCCTCTTTCAGCTCATAGCCAAACCCTTCGAGCTGTGAAAAATCGATCCCGACCACCGGTGCATACAACGCCTCATACCGCCCATTCGACCCCGTACTCACTTGGATCGGATAGTCTTGGATCTCAAATTTTCCACTCGCCGCCACGACACCAGGGATCGCCTGAATATTTTTAAGCATCGACTCATCCAACTTGGTTTTCGATTGCGGATCATAGTTTGGATAAATCGTGATCATTTGCAGATCCCCCATATCTTCCAACATCTTTTTTTGCGAAACATCCAAAGCCACCCCGATCGACACCATGACAACGATCGACATACAGCCGATCATCACCCCCAAGATCGTCAAGATCGTCCTAGATTTGCGACGCCAAAGATTATTGAGACACATTCTCCATAGATCGCGAAAACTCATTCTTTCAAATCCTCATCATCAAAATCAAGGTCTTCATGATCTTCTTTTTGTTGCTTCTTTTTATGACGCTTCTTCAAGAAAACGATCACGGCACCAGCCCCTAACAAGGCGATCAGTCCGAGGACCCATCCCCAAGGCGAGCTTTTTTCTTCATCTGGAATCTCTCCCATCGAATCATCCGGAGTCATCGGCGCCATATCCTCCACATTCAATTCGATCGGAAACTTTTTTTCTACAAGCTCCTCATTGGCGTTTTCATAAGACAAAAGGATCGTCGCCTTTTGAATGCCTGGCTGATCTGGCGTTAAGATCACATCGATCGAACCACTCGTTCCAGGATCGATATTTCCAACATTCTGCACTTTTTGAAGCGCAGGAATATCCCCCTCCACCTTGGCTTCCACGTTGCTCAATGTCGACTTTCCTTTATTGACATAATTGAACGAAACGACGCATTCGCTTCCTACACTCGCCATTTCAGGAAGAGTAGGATCCTGAATCTCAAAACGATCTTTTAAATAAATTGGGATCGAGATCTTCTCCGCCATCGTTTGATTGATACGCTCCTGATCGGCAACATAATCATAACGGAAGTTCACATCGATGACGGCCGACATGTTTTTTTCAATGCTCAAAGCCTTCATCGTCAAATCGATCGTTTTCGAAGCTTGCGCTCCTAAGCTTTCAAAATAAAACGTATTGCTTGAGTTCGCGATTGACAGCCCGTCGCCCGTTTCCAAAGAGACAACGATATTTTCACAAGCCAACGTCTTCGAAGTATTGAAAAACTCCAGCGACAATTGAAACTCTTTTCCCGCGTAGATCGGATCTTTTCCATACGAATACTTTTTAACGATCAAATTCGGTGCCGCTGTTTTGATCGTTTGACTCGATCCTTCAAAACCGCCTCCGCTCGATCCACCGCTCCAACTCATATTATCATCGACGATCGTATCGCTTGGTTGCTCAGCATCGGATCCCGTATTTTCCGGCTCTTTCACTTCTTCGCTACATTCTTTGATCTCGATCGTATGCGCTGTATATTGAATATCCAACGCCGCGTAACCAATTTGAAAACGGAACGCGTCCCCTTTTCCTTTCCACTTCACATCTTTGAAAAGGATCTTGACTTTCAAAGGCTCTTGTTTTTGGCTAAGAAGGATCGCTTGCACATCTTGCCCTCCTGAAAAATCATCCGTCAACCGATCGATGTTGAGCGAGTGAACGCTTTGATTGATCTTATCGACCTCTTTTTGTTCGAGCGCCTTTTCTGTGCTCACATTCGGGTCTGTGGCCGTGACGATCAGCGTGAACACATCCCCTTTTTTTAGTGTTTCGATCGGCTCGCCCTTTTCATTGACGAGCGAATAGCTATTGATCGAAAACGCGCTTTTCTGTGGCGAAGCCGTTCCTTCTTTTATTTCATCTTGTTCTATTTCTACTGCGTCTTTTATCGATTCTTTTGGATCCTCCTCTTCAGCAAATACAGGAACATTGACGATCATCGAACAAGCGAACACGCCAATACTGACTTGACTGCAGATCTGTCTAAAACTTTTCTTCATAAATCTCCTCTTTCTCTTTCCATTCTTCTTTAATGATGCTCCCATCCGATAAGGTGACGATATGATCGGCATACGCCGCCATTTCTTGATCATGCGTGACTAGGATCAGTGTCTGGTCGTATTCACGTACGAAATCGACCATCATTTCCATCACTTCTTTCGTGCTTTTCGAATCCAGGTTGCCTGTCGGCTCATCGGCGAAAATCACTTCTGGCCGATTGACGAACGCTCTAGCGATCCCCACTCTTTGCTGTTGTCCGCCCGACATTTGCCTAGGATAATGCTTGAGCCGTTTCGCTAGACCAACTCGCTTCAACATCTCCTTCGCTCTTTTTTGACGAATGGAACGCTCCACTCCCGCGAACTCTAAAGGAAGCGCGACATTTTCTACCGCGTTGAGATGCTGCAACAAATCGTACGATTGAAAAATAAAACCCGAATGTTTTTGACGAAACGCCGCCAATTCATTTTCATCCATTTTTGAAATGATCTCGCCACAAATCTTAACGCCCCCGCGACTCGGTTTTTCCAAACCCGCCAATTGATTGAGAAGCGTGCTCTTTCCCGAACCCGAAGGTCCAAAGATACAGCAGATCTCGCCCCGAAATACATTCAAATGAATGTTTCGAAGAGCGTAGACTTTTTCCTCTCCCATATCATAGATCTTATACAATTTGCGGACTTGTATGATCTTGTCTTTTTTGTTCATCCTAAATCCCTTTTTTCTTTTTCTACCATTGTATCAAGAAAAAAAGAGGAAATATCTTAAGATTTAAGAAAATCATTCCTCTTTGATCAATAATTTTTTATATGTCAGCTCCATCGCGATCGCGCCAAGAGGCGCCGTGATCAAAATACCCAAGACCGCGAGTGCCAACACGCTTTTTCCGCAAGCAAGACCCATCGCCAAAGGAACAGCACCGATCGCGGCTTGCACGGTCGCTTTTGGCAAATACGCAAAAAGGCAAAATTGCTTTTCTTTTTTCGAAAGCTTGGAAGGAAGAAGAGCGATCCACACGCCCACGCATCGAACACATAACGAAAGAACGATCACGACCACGCTCATCCAACCCACCTGCGCGATATATTCAATTTGCACCGCCGCTCCTACAAGCACAAACAACAAGATCTCGGCCGCGCTCCATAAAGAGGTCGCCTGCTTGGACAGAAGAGCCACTTTCTTTTCCTCTTTTTTTCGGATCCACATCGCCATGCTCATCACGGCTAGCAAACCGCTCACCGCCACGACCGGTTTCAACAACGTTTCCACCCCCATCGCTAAAAAGCCAAGCGCAAGCGCGAGGACCATCTGCAGCGAATAAGCCATCGTCTTCTCTTTCCTTTGAACAAAAAGAAAAAAGATCCCAAAAAGAAGTCCGAGCAAAACTCCAGATCCAATGGAAAGTGGAAGATCCAAAAGACTCGTCCAGCCAATCTTTCCTGATTGAACGACGCTCAAACAAATCCCAAACAAAACAAGCACAAAGATGTCATCGCAACTCGCTCCAGCCATGATCATTTGCGGAACGCATTGCTTTGTTCCATACTTTTCCTCGATCAAGCTGACCATTTTAGGAACAACGACTGCCGGAGAGACCGCAGCGAGTACCGTTCCCATTAACATCGCTTCAAAAAATGAAAGCTTAAGCAAAAAATGCGCGAAAATCGTATACGCGATGATCTCAAAAGTTGCCGGCACAAAAGAGAGCAGCATCGCCGAAACACCCACTTTTTTTACATCGCTAAAATCTAAATTCAATCCTGCCTTCAAAAGAATGATGATAAGAGCGATCTGACGAATATCGGCCGAAACAGCCAAAAACGAAGCATCTAGAAGATTCAAGCACGCCGGCCCGATCCCGATCCCGATAAGAAGCATGCCGACAATTCGTGGAAGTCCGATCTTTTGAGCGCACCATCCACCCAATGCTCCCAGCAACAAAACGATCGCAAGACTCAGCACAAACATGATTTAAACGCTCCTTTTCAATTTAGTGACATGTTCGATCTTGTCTTCTTTTAATGTTTCCCAATAGCGCTTCAGAGTATGGTGATATTGAAAGCCACACTTTGTCTGGACCGCTTTCGAACGTTCGTTGTCCGCAAAATAAGCGCACCATATTTCTTCCAAGTTCAAATCAAGCCGAGCGTGTTCGATCAATCTAAGTACCGCCTCTTGGCAATATCCATGATTCCAATACGCAGACCCGATCCAGTAACCGATCTCACCTTCTTTTTCCATCAAATCTAGATTGCTTTTAGAGCCGATCATCAACCCAACACATCCGATCAAAGTATTTTCTTCTTTCAAAAAAACCGCATACGTTTCCGGATCGCTCAAGATCGTTTCGATGATCGTTTCGGATTCTTCAAAGCTTTCATGAGGCTCCCAGCCCGCAGCCGGCCCAATCTTTGGATCTTTGGCAAGTTCATAGAGCGCCTTCGCGTCCTCTTTTTTCCATGGCCGCAAGAACAAACGTTCCGTTTCTAAATACATACATCTTCCTCTTTCTATAAATTATTTTTTTATTATACATGTTTACGCATTTGATGCCAAATCACATTTCCATGTGTAGAAGAAGATAGGCCTTCATCGAGAAAGCCGAGCGTTCGATAAAAAGGAATACGGGATGTCTTGCATGTAAGAACGATCTCTTCGACCGATTCTTGACGCAAACGATTCTGTAGCTCATTCATCAAAAGACTGCCATATCCTTTTCTTTGAAAATCGGGATGGATCGCTAAGCCAAAAACCAAAAAATGGTTAGCGTCTTTTTCTTCTTGTTCCATCGAATACATCCAGTCTTCAAGATTTCTTTGAAAACAGCACGCCCCATTCACATATCCTAAAATCGTCCCTTCTTGTTCGAGCACGAGAAAATGCGAAGAGAAATTTTGGATCCTTTTCGATAACGTTTCTTTGCTGGCGGCCTCTTCTAGAGTGAAATCAAGCGATTCGATCTCAAAAATCGCTTCAAGGTCGTCAAGTTGAGCAGCACGTATGAGCATAGTATTCCTTCTTTCTGTTTTCCCCCTATTATATACGACAAAAACAGAAAAAAAAGCAGAACGTCAGCTGACGCTCTGCAAAGTGAGTGAATCTATTTTCTTGTTTTTTTTACTTTTTTCGCTTCAAAATATAGAAGACATCGTTATGAAAGTATGTCTTTTCGATATATGTGCCAAATTCTTTGGCCTTCAGTTCAAGAGTCGATACATATCGGTTTTCTAGATCGATCGCGATCCCTTCATACAAGCTAGAGTCGAGCTGCAACTTCAACTCCGAATTGTATGGCGTATAGATCAAGATCGTCTCGTCATGCGCTTTGCTTATACGAAACCTCGGATTTGGTACGGCCAGAAGTTCTTGGGCACTAACAAGATCGTACAATCCATACGTGCTCCAGAGCGAATGGATGAATCCATAATCCCAAGCTCCAGGAAATTGGAGCGCTTCCTGCCAAGGCTTTGGTCTTGCGAATCCTTCTCCGATCTCGCTGGCAAAATCAGCAAGCAGTGTATGCCAGCTATAAATGCCCGCCGCGCCATACGTGATACCCGCGCCAGCTCCCGATAAAAGCGATTCATAAGCTGCCCTTCGAATATCTTGCTTCGTCCATTGACCGTTCTCTCCGCCCGAATATCCCATCTCTTCATAACAAGGTTCGGCATTGATCAAGGGCTTTCCTGGATATTTTGTCGCCATTTCTTGGGCAAGAGAATAAGGCATCGAAAGATCCTTGTGGTTATGTCCGCTCTGAAACATCAAGAAATCGAGCTGCTTTTCTAGACCTTCTGGAATATAGCTGTATCTTCCTTTGATATGGGTCGTATATAAAACGTGTGGCGCTTTTGCTTTCAGCTTCGCGCATGCCTCAATATAATACGACTCGCACAGTTCGGATTGAAAATCCGTGTCTCCAGAAATGATATAGATTGGATCTAGATCGGAAAAAGTTCGATCGACTTGATCAATATACGCGTCTAACGCTTCTTTTTTTAAGATGCCTCGATCATAAAATTTGGAAGCCCATGTATCTGGAACATAGTTGCTCCACAATACCACGAGCGCTAGTTCAAATCCTTGTTCTTTCGCTTTTTGGCACAAGCTTCTCGCGTGCTCAAAATACGATTCATTGATCGAAAAATAATCCCATTTCCCGTCGATGAGCTTGAATGGCTCGTAGTTCAATTCTGTTTGAGAAGCGTCCCATTGTGGCAAAATATTGATCTGGAGCACATTGAACCCTTGCGCTTTTCGCTTGTTCAAATAGTAAGCCCACTCTCCATCTGGAATATTCGTGAACGCTGACCAGCACGTATCCCCTAAATAGAAGAAAGGCTTGCCCTCTTTCATCAAATAAGTGGCCTCTTTCGCAACTTGCAGCATAATTTACTCCCCTCTTAAAAGCGCGTCCATCGCTTCGTCGTTCGTATCGTAATAATCGCTTTTCAAACCAGGAATGTATTTGATCGCCTCGTGGAGAACAGGAAGCACATCGCCATGAACACCAACACAATGATGAATATATGGACCTTCCACGATCTTCGCTTCCAGCTTTTTTAGATTCTCGACCTCGATCCATACATACGTTCCTTGATTTCTTGGACCTTCAATGCCTTTGGCATGTCCCATTAATAAAGAGTATTCGCCATTATCGCCATCAAAGCGAACAATACTCATCTCTCCGCCCACAATTTCTCCATGCAAAGAGCCAGGATGCGAATGATTGAAAGCGAATGGAGAACCAAAGCGTGGCTTTTCTTTCATCAAAGACGCTGGCCATGGGCCACAATGCTGCAAAAGCTCTCCATTGGGATTCGTTGGATGCGGCACCGTCCAATCCGCGAAGAAAGGAAGCGATGCAAGACTGTTGGCTGCTTGCACCATCACGCTTGTGATCGCTCCATGAATGTCTGTCTCGCAAACGACAGGAAGCCCTTCCTCGTTCAACAAGGAGTTAGCCACGCATGGAAAGAGTCCCACATTATCTTGGAGCGCATTCCAGCATTGGATCGCCGCCGCCTTACAACCATACCTTTCCATCAAAGCTTTCATGGCGCACTTTAGTGCAGCCGTCTCATAAACAGCTTCTTTAGCCACATCGATTTCCATCGTTTCTTGAATCGTCTCAATAACATTCTCGATCTCGTCTTCGCGTTCTCTTTTTTGGATCTCCATTTCTTGCTTCACTTCTGGAAGAGAGACAGGATGGATCCGAACATTGAACTTTTCTAACAGCTCGCCTTCATTGATCATGACCGTCCAAAAACCAGCAGGGCGGGTGGAAATTTGTAAGATCGTCAAGCCGTCGAGTTCTTTGACCACTTGCGAAGCTTTCATAAAGTTTTGAAGCCGCCATTCAAAATATGGATCGTCGAGCTCGCACATATTCATATAGGAGAATGGGACTTGAAAGCGGCGCAAGATCTTCCCTGTCGCGAACAATCCGCATTGAGAATCTCTAAGTCTTGCTCCATTTTCCAAGGGCGCTTCATCTTTAGGACCCCAGATCAAGACAGGCTTATGCATGGCGCGGGCGACTTTCGCCACAAGATCTTCCGTTCCAAAATTACAATGGGGAAAGAACAAGGCGTCCACGTTTTCTCGTTTTATTTTCTGAACGATCGATCCCACATCCCGATCATCAAATAACAGGCCTTCTTCATTGATATCTTGAATATCCACAAAATCGATTCCCATTTCATTGAGCTTCTCTAAAATCAAACCATTATATTTCAAAGCGTCCTGCTTTGAAAAGATATCGCGGCGCGTTCCGATCACGCCGAGTCGGCAATTGTATTCCATTCTTTCCACTTCCTTTCTTCATGGTCGATCGTAGCCATCATCAGCGAGCAGTCGATCGCCCTATGATAGCGGTCCATTTTTCGATTCCGCTTTTCGATCGACATTTCTGGCCAATACGATCTTGTTTCTTTTTCAAATGTTTGTTTTCGAGAGCCTGCCATCCAGGCGCCCATCGCCGAAAGATCTTCATGCAGGCTGACTTCGACCGTTTTTTGGGAAAGGTCCGCCAACCGTTGCATGATCGTTTCGTTTTTCGATAAGCCGCCATCGACTCGCAGTGCGCTTAAACTTTTCGGAAACGCGTCGAGCGCGTCGCAGAGCTGAAAGAGGATGCCATCGATCAAGGCCGCCAACAAGTCTTTTTTGGAGCTTCTTCGTTCCAATCCTAGAAAGGCGCCTCGAGCCTTGGCGTTCCAATAAGGCATCGATAATCCTGTCAGGGCGGGCACGAATAAGAGCGAAGGCTCTTGTTCAAATAAAGAATCGTCGATCTGATCATAGGAATCGAACAATCCTAGATCTTCTTTCGCCCAATTCAAGCATTCGGCGTTGCAGTTGACGATCCCCTCGATCCCATAGGCGAGCTTGTCGTTCAAACGATATCCAAGCACATTCACTAACGAGCTTTGTTGGGGAATGCGTTCTTTTTGATACATCATGATCGAGCTTCCTGTGCCTAGCGTCATCTTGATATCCCCTTCTTCTTGGCAAAGTTGGGCTAAGAATGCGGCTTGCGAATCCCCCATGATCCCTTGGATCGGGATCGGTTCATGGAGCGCGCCTTCTAGATCGGTATAACCAAAGATCGCATCGGAAGGCAAGATCTTTGGAAGCGAGGAAGCCGGAATCGAAAAGAGCTGGAGCAGCTCTTCGTTCCAATCGTTTTCATCGAGCGCGTACAAAAGCGTTCTTGAAGCGTTCGTATGATCGGTGGCATGCGCGTTCCCATTCGTCAATTTATAGATCAGCCAGCTATCGATCGTCCCAAACTTGAGCGAATCAAGATCCGTATCCACATTCTGCAAGATCCACTCCATCTTTGTCGCTGAAAAATAAGGATCGATCTTTAATCCTGTGATCTTTTGGATCATCGGTTCATAGCCTTCTTTGATCAGTTCTTGGCATCTTTTATAAGTTCTGCCGCACTGCCATACGATTGCTCGATAAACAGGCTCTTTGGTACAGTCGTCCCAAGCTACGATTGTCTCTCGCTGATTGGTGATGGAAACTCGTTCAAACTCGCATTCCGGATGCCATTCAACAAGTCTTTTACAGCCATCGAGCACATTTTGATACAATTCCATCGCATCGTGCTCAGCCCAGCCTTTTTGCGGATAATATTTTTGGTGGCTTAAAGAAGCTCGATCCAAGATCTTTCCGTCTTCATCGATCAAAAAGACTTTGGAGCTCGTCGTGCTTTGATCGATGACTAATGAGGCTTTCTTCATATTATTTCTCCAACAGTATTTTGATCTTCTTTTGGATCCCTTCAGGATCCAAGCCATAGTGATGAAACAGCGCCTGCGATTCGCCTGTGATCAACGATGTGTCAGGCAATCCTAGATTCTTGATAAAACATGGGGCGTTTTCTCCAATCACGCGCGCGACCATCGTGCCAAACCCATTGATCGTGCTATGCTCTTCGACTGTCAAAATATGGCCTGTTTCTTTGGCCGCTTTGATGATGATCTCTTCATCAAGCGGCTTGATCGTTGGAAAATCAAGAACGCGCACGTGGATCCCTTCTTGTTCTAATGCTTGAGCAGCCTCTAAAGATGGCTTGACCATTTCTCCGATCGCTAAAATGCTTGCGTCATATCCTTCATACAATTCATAGCCTTTCCCGATCTCAAATTCAAAATCGTTAGAAGCATGGACATCTTCGACAGGATTGCGTCCGATCCGGATATAGGCTGGCTGTTCGTCTTCCACTATCGTGTTGATGATCTTTTCCGCTTCATAATGATCAGCCGGAACAAAGATTCGCATATTGGGGATCGTTGAAAGGACCGCGAGATCTTGCAGTGAATGGTGCGACATTCCTAGCGCTCCATAACTCACGCCTGCCGAGATGCCAAGCAGTTTCACATTCGTGTTCGAATAGCAGACATCCACTTTGATTTGTTCGATCGCGCGCATCGTCAAAAAACTAGCAGGAGAGGCGGCGTACGGCTTTTTCCCATAATTTGCCATGCCGGCCGCGATCCCGACTAAGTTTTGTTCCGCGATCCCGACTTCGATCAAACGATCCGGATACGCTTTGGCAAAAGGGGTCAGGGATGCGGAGCCGCGTGAATCCGAAACGAGTGCGACAATGTCTTGATCTGTTTTCGCGCGCTCGATGAGCGTTTCGCAAATCGTTTGCCGAATACTTACTTTTGACATGCTTTTTCCTCCAATTCCTGCATCGCTTGCTTATACAGTTCTTCTGTCAAGACTCCATGATGCCAGCTCGCCACATTTTCCATAAAAGATACGCCTTTTCCTTTGATCGTATGGGCGATGATGATCGTCGGTCTGCCTTTATTCGCTTTCGCCAGTGTAAAGGCAGCCTGGATCGAGTCAAGATCGTGTCCATCGATTTCGATCGCATTGAATCCAAAACTTTCATATTTTTGACGAATGTCTTGGAGTGCCATCACATTTTCCGTATCCCCGGATATTTGTAGCCGATTTCGATCAAGGATCAGCACCAAATTATCGAGTTTATAATGGGCGGCTGCCATAGCCGCTTCCCAAACGCTGCCTTCGGCTTGTTCGCCATCGCCCATCAAGCAATAGATCCTATTGGGGTCATGGTTCATTTTAGAGGCGATCGCCATGCCGACAGCTACGCAAACTCCATGTCCTAGAGCGCCCGTGTTCATTTCGATGCCATCGATCTTATTGTTTGGATGACCTATGAGGCGGGAGCCAAATCGTGAAAAAGTAGAAAGCTCTTCGTGTTCGATATAGCCTTGCTGGGCGAGCAGCGCGAAGAGTGCTTCAGCGATATGGCCTTTGCTTAAGACGAAGCGATCACGCAAAGGATCGTTTGGTTGTTTAGGGTCGTGATGCATCGCTTCATTGTAAAGAACATTGAGAAGATCGATCGAAGAGAGCGAGCCACCTACGTGGCCGGCTCTCGATTCATAACACATCTTGACGATCTCATTTCTCAAGGAGGTTCCTGTTTGTTTAAATTCCCTTGGTGTCATTTTCTTATCCTTTCAAGAAATCTGGATTGAATGGAAGTTCTCCATACAATCCTTCTGCGACATCGATATAGTTGGAAAGCCATTCTTCGCAAAGCTCGAACCAATGATAGATGTGCGGATTTTTATGCGAGTCTTTGCGAGCGGTCGTGCGGTCCGCTAAAGCGAGACCATGCTCTCCTTTTTCAAAAATATGCAGTTCGAATGGAATGTCGTGCTGTTTCAAGCGCCATGCCAGTTCAATAGAATTGGAGACATCCACGAGTTGATCTTCATACGTATGCCAAATAAACATCGGTGGTGTATGTTGGTCGATTTTGTTCAGACAGTTATACTGTTCCACTTCTTCTTCGGTAGGATCCTCGCTTCCAAAAAAGCGCATGTTTCCGGATTGTTTGGGCGTCATCATGAGCGGGCCTGGATCGCCGACTGGCATTTTTTTCGATTTCCCCGCCGCATAACAAGGAATGGCTAAATTGACTTTGAGTTGTTCGCTTTCGCAGTTTAATTTTTTGGCGATCCAGTCTTCATGCCACATCGTGGCGCATTCGATAGCTAAATGACCGCCAGCCGAAAAACCGCAGACGATGATTTGATCGGTGTGGATCAAATATTCTTGGGCATGCTCTCGGATCCAGCGAATGGCCATCATCGCTTCTTCGAACGCGTTTCTTGGCACATTGGGAACAAGATCTTGCGTCGTATACCATAGGATGCCTGCATGACATCCTATGGAATTGAAGCGTAGAGCGATCGGCTCAGCTTCTCGATCGGAAGTAAAGGCATAAGCACCTCCAGGCAATACGAGCACGAAAGGTCTTTTTTTCCCAACGTTATATTCGTTAGAATTGTGCAAAATATACGTATCTAAACGAGCGGTGTCATTGAGAGGAATGCTTTGGCAAATCATGCGGCTGCCTCGGCTTCTTCTTTATATTCTTCGGCGATTTCTTCCATGCTTTCGCCTTTTTCTTCTTTATACATTTGAGCGTCGGACACTTTGAAGAATGGGAACCAGATCAAGCATCCAATGGCGATATCGATGATCTGCATCAAGGCTGCGCTCCATCCGCCGGCCATAAATCCTCCGATGATGACAGGTACACCAAATGGAACTTGTACTCCAGTAAGAGGTGGAATAAGTCCCATAACTGTCGCGAAGTAAGGGATCAAGATTTGCACGATCGGCACGAGAATGAATGGGATCGCCATTACAGGATTCAAAATGAGTGGATATCCAAACACAATTGGTTCGTTGATCGTAAATAAGCCTGGAATTCCGGCAAGTTTTGCCAATTCTTTATTTTGTTTCGCTTTTGCGAAGATAAACATGACGATCAAGAGAGAAAGCGTTCCTCCGGCTCCTCCAATACCTGCGTAAAGACTATAGAATGTGTTTCCTAAAATATGCGGAAGTTCGCTAGCAGGCGTTCCAGCCGCGTATAATTCCATATTTTCAAGAGCCATTGGCATATAAACGGCATTGATCACCGTTCCGACTACAAGAGATCCATGAATTCCGAAGAACCAGAGCAGCATTTGAACCAAAACGATCAAAACAAGCGACCAGATGCTTCCTCCAACATTCATCAGTGGCGTTGCGACAAGCGTGTAGACCATATTGGCGAACGATCCCCATGGAGTGTAAGAGAAGATGACTGCAATACCAATAAAGATCAATCCAACTAAGATGGCTGGAATAAGCGTTGAGAAAGTAGTAGCGATCATGCCTGGAACACTAGGTGGCATCTTGATCTTCAAAGCGTCGCATTTCATCAAGGCTGCATAGATGCGAGTGGCCAAAAGCGAAGCGATTAGAGCTGTGAACAAGCCTTGGGCTCCCATATAACTCATCGTGAGGGCTCCATCCGTGAGCGGAGTAGCGATGAAGAAAGCGAACAAAGAGATCAATCCTCCTGGGATCTCATCAACTTGTAAGTGATGCGCTAAACGATATCCGATCAAGAATGAGGCGTAGATCGAAAGGCAGCTTGTCGTTACTGTGGATGCGGCTAATAAATAAGGAGTAACGCCAATGCTTCCGATAAAGTTTGTCCATGCTGGAATTGGCAGGACGGCAAGCAATAGGGCGATCGATCCGATCATTGTGATTGGCAAAGTGCCCATCAATCCTTTTGAGATCGAATCGAGATAGATGTTGGCCTGAATCTTAGCAGCAAATTCAAGGACCCGGTCAATAGTTTTACTGTTTTCCATAGTCTCCTCCTCGGTTTTTTGTAACCGTTTTCTTGATTTCATTATAGAATTTTCGAGAAGTTTTACAATATAAAAAGCTAAATTTTTAAAGAATTATTACTAAATATTTTTTTCTATATTTTAGTTACATAAATAAAAGAGGAGTGCCCTCCTCTTTATGCGCTTTCGCGTTTGATCACATTCGTGTTGACCAATATTTTTAAAGATTGCTCGTCGCCATCAAAAAGACGAAGCAATCGTTCGACAGCGGTGGCGCCTAGAATATCCTTTTTCACTTGGACAGTCGTCAATGGCGGATCGTTGTATTGAGCGAATTCGATGTCGTCAAAGCCAGCGATCGCGATCTTGACATCGAATGCCTTCATCGCCCGGATCGCGCCTAAGGCGATATAATCGTTCATACATACGTAAGCCTCAGGCAGCGAAATATGGAGTTGTTTTTGTTGTTGAAGATATTGACGCATCTCTTGTTCGCTTCCATGGATATCGGATTCTAAGAACACTTCATCGTTTGGATCGAATAGAATGTCGTTATCTTCTAAGGCTTGCAGGAAGCCGAATTTTCGCTCTTTGAAATTATTGATCGTGCTCCATGAATTTAAAAGGCCGATTCGTTTATAGCCTTGATCGATCAAATATTTTGTGATCTCGTACATTCCATCTTTATTGTTGATGGCGACAAAATCGCAATTTTCCATGATGTAGGCGTTATCGACGATCACGAAGGGAATCTTGAAATGCTTGAATTGCTCTACATCTTTAAAATGCATTTCGGTGCCAATGATCAAAAGTCCATCGCTCATGCTTACATCGTCGAGGTCCTGGATCGCTTTTATCTCGTTGCTTTTGACAGTTCGGATACGCAGCTGGTACTCGTTTTTATAGCAAGCTTCTTCGATGCCTTTGATGAGCGCAGAGAAAAACGGCTGTTCTCCATGAACAATATCTTCGCCCGCTTCATACAGGACAAGTGTGATCACGCCTGTCCGTTTCCCTTTTTTAAAATAACCTAATCGAGTGGCGACTTCGATGATTTCTTCTCTTTTTTTAGGGCTGATCGCCCCTTTGCGGTTATTAAGCGCGTTAGAAACCGAGCCTGGGGATACGCCGGCTTCTTTGGCAATTTGTGCTATAGTTACCTTCATAATTCCTCACTAAATTTTTTTGCTTCTGTTTAGTTTATTTTATTATAGGTTTTAGTTATTTCGTTTTCAATTCTTATTGAAAGAATTCTCGTTTTTTGGAAACACGCCAACGTAAAAACCTCTTCTAAAGAAATCTTTAGAAGAGGTGATAGCGAGCTCTTGTCTTTCGGATCATACGCCATGGATCGTATCGACATAAGCGCGTGCAACCTGCATACAAAGAGCGTTCATCATCGATGGATCGCTCAATTGAGAAGCCTCAAAATAATTGGTTAAAAAGCCAGGTTCTAGAAGCATCGATGATGACATGTTCATATCCACGATCTGTAGCGGATAGTCCATCGTTGTCATCAAGCCTCGATCGTAGGAATAGCCCATTTCCTGAAAATATTGGCTTACTTTTGAATAGACGGCTTGCGAACTCGCGTCTTCTCCTTTCACAAAACCGCAAAAACCAGAAGCGGATGGATCATCAGCCGCGTTGAAATGAACGCTTAAAACGTATGTAGGAGCCATCGCCATGATCGCGTTGGTCCTTCCATTCAAATCATCCACTTCAAAATCGAGCGTGTTTTGTTCATCGACCCAAGGGACTTGGTCATCATAGCGCGTATACAGAACCGAAATCGATGGATCTAAGCTTTGGATCATCGCTCCGATCGTCTGGGCGTATTGAAGGCTGAGATCTTTTTCATATACACCATTGGCGCCGATCGCTCCACTGTCGATTCCTCCATGGCCTGCGTCGATCATCACGGTCACTGGACCATACATCTCATAAGAGAAGTCATAGTTTGGTTCTTCGGCCGCGATGGGCATGCTTGAAGCGAATAAACATGCCATTGGAATCGCGAACACTGCCGCGGCCTTTCTTTTCTTTGTTTTATTTGTCATGATATGACTATAACATTATTGTGGATTTCAAGCCATGATGATGATTCATTCTTTTGCGTCATAAAACTTATGAATGATATCTGAAGTTATTTTTTTATTTTTAGCGATCGCTCCATAAAAAGCTCCGCTCGTCTTTAGATGCCGATCCAAATTTTCGTCACAATAAGCGAGTCCGAAGATTGGCGCATAACTTCCCCATTCCCAATTATCGAGCAAGGACCAATGCAAATAGCCGATCACATTCGCGCCTAGATCCATTCCTTGTTTGATTGCCACCAGCATAGAAGCGATATATTCCATTCGTCTTCGATCCGATTTACATGAGATCCCATTTTCCGTGATGAAGACAGGTTTATCATTCAATCGCATCAACATCTTGAGCATGATTTCCGGCTCGATCTCTTCTGTATAGATCGGAGTATCCATCGCTTTGAAATGCGTCGCGTTATATACACTGCCGATCGGAAACGCTTTTCTAGAATCGATCAATTGACGGATATAGGTATTTACCGCCCAAAAATCCATAGAATCTTTCAATTCTGGACAATAGATCGCATCGTGATAGGGCATTATGATCTCTCCGGTACGAACCGCATGAAAGAAAAACTCATTTTCGATCCAATCTACATACTCTGCCAGCACTGAATCCGCTCGATCAAATCGCCCGCGGAATGGTTCTTTGAACGAATACGAGATCGTGCTCGAAGTCGGGATATCCGTAAACTTCTTGATCAAGCGATACGCATAAGCATGAAATTGAAGCATATTGATCCTTTCCTCGATCGAATATTCGAAAGGAATATTCAGCTCATTGAGAACGAGAAAATAATCGGTGTATTCCATGATCCTAGGAACGATCGTTTCCACATACCGTAAAAAGTAAGTCAAGTTTTCCATCTTGTTAAAGGCGCCCAAATCATGAAACCATACTGGATGCGACACATGATGCAGTGTCACGATCGTCTTCATTCCTTCTTCTTTCAATCGTTTTAAAAGATGAACATAGTGCATGATCTCTTTTTCAGAAAAAACACCAGGCTCTTGTTCGATCCGGCTCCATTCAACGCTTAATCGAAACGCGTCTAAATGCATTTCTTTTGCCAAAGCAATGTCTTCTTCGTAACGATGATAGGAATCCATCGCTATTCCTGCAGGAACCCAAGGAACACCTGTATAATTCTGAGTCCCATAATATTTTGGATCATCGTGCCACGAACAATTGTTCCCTTCGATTTGCTGACCAGCACTTGCCACGCCCATCAAAAAGTCGTCAGGAAATTCCGTGATCGGATATTCATGAAGATCAATCATATTAAAGTCCTTTCTTTATTTTTTCTCGATACCAATAATAACTATCTTTAGGGATTCGGGCGCATTCTTTTTCATCCGTATCCGTCCGATCGACGTAGATCAAGCCATACCGTTTTCCAAATCCTTGATGAGAACTGACTAGATCGATAAGCGACCATGGACAATATCCAAAAACGGGATAGCCTTCCTCGATGGCTTGTTTTATTTTCTGAATGTGGGCATCCAAGTAAGCGATTCGATATGGATCATGGACCTCGCCATTTTCCAGCTTATCAGAATAAGCCATTCCATTTTCTGTGATAATGAGCGGCAAATGATAACGATCGTATAGTTTCCGGATTCCTAGATACAATCCCATCGGATCCATTCCATTAGGCATCCATTCGCTTTTTTCTAAATATGGATTGTCGGTTACTTCAAAGAGCGTGGACCGCCAGAATGGAGGAAGTTTTGAGAAGTCGTGATCTTTTCCTGGAGCTTTGACGGTCAGCGGAAAATAATAATTGATTCCGATGAAATCAGGGCGAATCGATTTGAGCAGGTTTTCTTCTTCTTTAGAAATGGTAGGAAGCCATCCGCGCTCCTTCAAGTACGAGGTATATCGTTTTGGATAGTGGCCAAAGGCCGACATATCCAACAGAGAATACATCATCATTTCTTCCGCGTCATAGCTAGCGCATATATCTTTAGGATCGCATGAGTTCGGATATACGATCTGGATCGAACAAACGGGTCCGATTTTAGATTCTGGATCGATCTGTTTCAGGATCTGCATCGCTTTCTTTTCAGCGATGGACATATTGAAAGAAATTTGGTACATGTTCTTCATCGATTCTTCTTCGCTTTGGGCATGGATGGCATGCAGATCGGAGGCTGCTGAGGCAATCAGTTGTTCGTTGATCGTCACCCATGTCTTTACTTTTCCTTTAAATTGTTCAAAACATGTTTTCGCATAGGAGGCATAGGCTTCGATCGTCGATTTTGAAAGCCATCCTCCTTCCTTGTCGACAAGTGCTTGTGGCATTTCGAAATGATATAAGGTAGGTAGTGGTTCGATCCCATATTCTAAACAGCGATCGATGATCTTATCATAAAACGCAAGTCCTTTTTCGTTCACTGTATGACCATCTGGCATGATCCGGCTCCATGAGAAGGAGAATCGATACACGTTAAGGCCTAATTCTTTCATGGCCAAAAGATCTTCTTCAAAATGATGATAATGATCGGAAGCGATTTTCGTATCCGCGATTCCTTCTGGGACAACGCGGACATCCACTGTCCCTAGTCCTTTTCCATCTTCTAAATACGCGCCTTCCGCTTGGAAAGCGGATGTGGACGCGCCCCACAAAAATTGATTCTTATTCATTCTTTTCTCCTTGTTCTTCTTTAAGAAGCGCTTGTTTATCAATCAATTTAAAGAATGGATAATAGATGATCATCGAAATTCCGATCGCAATCAATTCATAGATCGCAAAGCTCAAAGATCCATTCGCCAAGCCATGCAAGAATGGCGGAATCGAGCCAGCTCCAATCAAACCAACTGGCGGTGTGATTAGACCAATCGAAATCAGGGAGTAAGCCAAAGAAACGATCACGACAGGCGTAATCACAAAAGGAATGAACATGATCGGATTGAGCATGATCGGCAACCCAAAGATCGCGGGTTCATTGACTCCAAAGACTCCGCAAGGAAATGTCAAACGTCCAAAATCTTTATATTGTGCAGATTTCGAAAAGAAACAGAGCCAAATCACTAGTCCAATCGTAGCTCCTGCTCCTCCTAGACAAGCCAGATCCCACATGCCCGCATTCAAGATATGTTCGATTGGAAGTCCAGCAGCTGCATTGGCTGTGTTTTCTCCAGCATATCCGATCCACAAAGGAAACAGAATCGGCAACACAGAATATGAACCATGAACACCGAAGAACCAAAGGATCTGAGCAATCAAGATCAGCAACAAGAAAGCTGGCAGCGAGCTTGTCAAAGCTTGTAACGGTGTTTGAATGATCGAATAAATACAGTCGATCGGATTTCCATAGGGAGTCAGCAAGAAGATCCATTTGATCAGCGCAAATAACGTTATGATGACAAATCCAGGAATCAATGCCGCAAAGTTTTCTCCCACCATTGGCGGTACTCCAGAAGGCATTTTGATCACGATCTTTTTTTGAATGATCCAAGTGACGATCGAAGAGCTTAGGATTCCTCCGATCAAGGCTACGAAGATGCCTTGCGTTCCTAAGTATTTTGTTTGGATGCTTGAAACTCCTTCAACGGAATCGATAGGAACGAGCACCAAATAACATGCCATCGATAAGATCCCGCACATAAAGGCGCTTTCTGGCTGACCAAAGTTCTTGGCGCCAGCTCTTCCTACAGAAAAAGCCATATAGAGTCCAAGCAGTTCTGTTGTGTTAGCAGGAATAAAAGCAAAGAATTCATTAAGATGGGTGCTGTTCAAAAAATTCGTATACGGTTCCCATGGGATTCCATTCAAGATTGAAAAGATCGATCCGACCATGATCACAGCCAATAAAGACATGGCGCCCTCTGACATTGTTTTTAAGATCGGATTTTGAGCAAACCGATTCGCGATCGGAACAAGGTGTTGTTCCATCCAGTTCATAAGTGCATTCATTTGAAATTCTCCTTTTCTTTTGTTGTTTTAATTGTAAGAAAAGAAGAAAAAAACCGCCTTATCAAGAAGGTCGGTTCATTTTCAGATTTTGAAAATAAGAAATAGAATAGTGCATCAAGAGCAGTTCAACCATATAAAGCAAGGAAATCCTCCCTTCGGTGTTGTAGTTTTGCTTACCACACACGAGGATCTCATCGGCAAACTGCATCTGTTTATTGTATGGATTGATCGTGATAATAACAACTTTACATCCTTTTGCTTGAATCAAATCGATGATTTCAGGATTGTGATACAAATAGCCCGCCTCCATGGAAAGAATAAAGATAAGCGAATTATTGGTCAAATTTTGGACGATTTCTTTTTGTTCTTGAAAATCAAGACTCGTCTGTACGTTCTTGTGCATCCGCATTAAGCGGGATTGAATATGTTCACCAACTAAACTTGAGAATTCAAGGCCTAGCACCGCAATCTTATCCGCTTTCTGCATCCATCCGCAAATCCGATCCATTTGCTCAATATCTAATTCAGAAAACGCGATTTGGATATTGGAAAGGATTTGCTCTGTAAAGCGGGTATAGATCGGAAGCAAGTCTTCTTTTTGGGCTTTCTTAACTTCATTGGAATAATCCGCTTCGATCCCAATCGATTTGGCGCAAGATTCTTTAAATTCCGAAAAGCCAGAATATCCTAAATAGCGGACAAAGCGGGAAATCGAAGCGCATGAAACATAACAAAGATCCGCTGTTTCTTGGATTGTCATAGAAGGAAGCTCATAAAAATGATCACACAGCGTTTTGGCAATCGAATAATTTGTATCTTTTTGATGACTCTCGTTGCTGATGTGGAGCAAGCGATTGAGCACGAATGGTTTTTTCATAGTTCTATTGTAACGCGAAAAGCGGCAAATCCATATCTTTGCCGCTTATTTTACCGAGATTCGATTTCTTTTCTGATTAGAGCACCCATTTCTTTGGTTCCCACTTGCTTCATGCCTTCGGACATCATATCGGCTGTACGATAGCCTTTTGTAAGCGCGCTATCGACAGCTTGCTCGATATCGTCCGCTTCTTTTGACATATCGAACGAATAACGAAGCATCATCGCAGCCGATAAGATGCAAGCGATCGGGTTGATCACATCTTTACCGGCAATATCTGGAGCGGATCCGTGGATTGGTTCATACAATCCATTTGAAGTCTCTCCTAAAGAAGAGCTTGGGATCATGCCAATGCTACCTGTGATTTCACTGGCTTCATCGCTCAAAATATCGCCAAATAGGTTTTCGGTCACGATCACGTCGAATTGACTTGGATTTTTACAGATCTGCATGGCAGCGTTGTCTACGAACATTGTGGAATACTCGACGTCCGGATATTGTTCTTTGAGTCGATCAAAGACGGATGCCCATAAACGCGAAGTCTCCAAAACATTGTGTTTGTCGACCATGCATAACTTCTTATTCCTTTTTTGCGCGGTTTCAAAAGCGATCTTTCCGATTCTTTCGATCTCGTGCTCTGAATAAGGCATCGTATCCATCGCGATCTTTTCGCCATCGATTTCATACAGCTCGTGTTTGCCAAAATAAGCGCCTCCAATGAGTTCTCTTACGATGATAAAGTCAATTCCTTGCTCGACGATTTCTTTTTTCAAAGGGGATGCTTCCGAAAGCTGTGGCCAGATCTTGGCTGGACGATTGTTGGCATACAATCCCATTCCTTCTCTTAATTTAAGAAGACCTTTTTCGGGTCGAAGATGTCCAGGAAGCCCTTCCCATTTAGGTCCTCCGATCGCGCCAAGCAATACAGAATCTTGTTCAAGACAAAGGTCGAGCTGACTTTGAGGAAGGGGCTCGCCCATTTCATCGATCGCTTCTCCACCCATCAAGATCTTTGTATATTCAAACTCGTGTCCGTATTTTTTTTCGATCGCTTCTAAAACAGAGAGCGCTTGAGCGACGATTTCTTTCGAAGCGCAGTCTCCCCAGATCACTCCAATTTTTTTATGCATCAATTTCCCTCCCGTATCGAAAGCATCAGACCACCAGCGTCGATGATCTTTTGAATGAATTCAGGGAATGGTTCAGCTTGCCACGACTTTCCATTGCTCAAATCATGAATGACGCCCGTTTTAAAATCGACATGCACTTCGTCGCCTTCTTCGATCCCATCGACCGCTTCTTTACATTCAAGGATGGGCATGCCGATATTGATCGAGTTTCGATAGAAAATACGCGCGAAGCTTTTGGCGATCACACAGCCAACACCTGCTTCTTTGATGGCTAATGGGGCGTGTTCACGAGAGGACCCGCATCCAAAATTCCATCCCGCCACGATCAAATCGTTCTTTTTCACTTTTTTTACAAAGTTGGGATCGATATCTTCCATACAATGGAGGGCGAGTTCTTCCGGATCAGCCGTATTCAAATATCGAGCGGGAATGATCACATCCGTATCGACGTTGTCTTTAAATTTAAATACTTTTCCTTGTACATTTTCCATCTTAATATACCTCTCTTGGATCGCAAATATAGCCTGTCAGCGCGGAAGCGGCTGCTGTATAAGGACTTGCCAAATACACTTCGGAGCTTGTATGCCCCATTCGGCCGACAAAGTTGCGATTCGTGGTGGAGATGCATCGCTCTTTTTCGGCTAAGATCCCCATATATCCGCCAAGACACGGTCCGCAAGTCGGTGTCGATACGACACATCCCGCATCGATAAACGCTTCGGTATATCCACGTTTGATGCATTCTTTATAAATTTCCATCGTAGCCGGAATGATGATGGCACGAACCCCTTCTTTGATCTGTTTTCCTTTCAAGATCTTATAGGCGGCTTCCATATCTTCCAAGCGACCGTTGGTGCAAGAGCCGATCACGACTTGATCGATCCGAATATCTTTTCCTTCTTTGGCTAGATGCGTATTCTCTGGAAGATGCGGATAAGCGACCGTAGGCTCGAGTGTTGAAAGATCGATATGGATCGTTTGCGTATAAGAAGCGTCTTCATCCGCTTCATAGATCTTCCACGCCCTTTGGCTTCGGCCTTCTAAATAATCGAACGTCACTTGATCGACTGGGAAGATCCCATTTTTCGCACCCGCTTCGATAGCCATATTGCAGATGCATAGGCGATCGTCCATCGTTAAGCTCTTCACTCCTTCGCCCATGAATTCTAAAGATTGATAGAGCGCTCCATCGACACCGATCTTTCCGATCAAATCGAGGATCACATCTTTTCCTGAAACACGTTCGGGAAGAGTTCCGCTCAGTTCGACTTTGATGGCTGAAGGCACTTTGAACCAAGCTTTTCCTGTCGCCATGCCTGCAGCCATATCCGTCGATCCTACGCCCGTCGAAAAAGCCCCTAAAGCTCCATACGTACAAGTGTGAGAGTCGGCGCCAATAATACAATCGCCCGCTGTCACAATGCCTTGTTCTGGTAAAAGCGCGTGCTCGATTCCCATTTTTCCTACGTCAAAGAAGTTTTTGATGTTGTAGGTGTTGGCGAATTTGCGACAAGTAGCCGATTGTTGGGCGGCCTTAATGTCTTTGTTCGGAACAAAGTGGTCAAGGACGATATTGATTTTTTCTTGATCGAATACAGAATCAAAGCCGGCTTTTTCAAATTCTTTGATAGCGACAGGTGTAGTGATGTCGTTTCCTAAAACGGCATCGAGTTCGACTTCGATCAATTGGCCAGGCTTCACAGATTCGAGTCCGGCATGGTCAGCGAGTATTTTTTGTGACATTGTCATTGGCATGATCTTATTCCTCTTCTTTCAATCCATTGTTGATGGCGGACACGAGCGCTTTGATACTTGCCCGTATAATGTCGGTGTCGGTTCCAGCGCCCCATGTGAATGTCCCATCTTCCCATTCGATACCAACATAACCGGCTGCTCGAGAATGCGAGCCTTGCTCAAGAGCGTGTTCTTGATACGTTTGTAAACGGAACTCGATGCCAAGGCCTTCTTTCAAAGCATTGCATACTGCATCTAAGCGTCCGTTCCCGCGAGCGGTGAGTTCCATTTTCTCTCCACCGATCAATGCGGTCACATGCGCGGTCGTAAGTGGTCCTTGCTGGAAATGGGCTTCTCGAACATAGACAGGAATATCTTTGTTTAGGTATGTTTTTTCAAAGATTTCGAGCACTTCTTCTGGCGCGAGTTCTTTATGAGCATGATCAGAGACGCTTTTTACCGTGTATCCAAAATGCTCGCGCATCTTGGCCGGCAATGTATATCCATACGCTGTCTCTAAGATGTATCCGATGCCTCCTTTTCCAGATTGAGAGTTGATGCGGATCACATCCGCGTCGTAGGTCCGTGAAATGTCGTGAGGATCTAATGGAATATAAGGCACGCTCCATTGATGCAGTTCCTTGTCTTCTCGATAATGCATGCCTTTGGCGATCGCGTCTTGATGAGAGCCAGAGAATGCGGCGAAAACAAGATTTCCTGCATAAGGCTGGCGATCAGAGACAGGCATCCGACAAACTCGTTCATAGATTTCTACGATTTCTGGCATATTGGAAAAGTCGAGCTTTGGATCGACGCCATGCGTATACATATTCATCGCTAGAGTGATCGCATCCACGTTTCCGGTTCTTTCTCCATTTCCAAACAAGCAGCATTCGACGCGCTGAGCGCCTGCCAATAAAGCAAGTTCCGTGTCGGCAACTCCCGTTCCTCGATCGTTATGAGGGTGGGTGGACAAGATCACGCTGTCGCGATAGTTCAATCGGTCTGAACAATATTCGATTTGGTTGGCATAGATATGCGGCATTGACATTTCGACCGTAACAGGCAAATTGATGATCATTGGTTTGTCTGGTGTTGGCTGCATGACATCGAGCACCGCATTGCATACTTCTAACGCGTAATCAGGTTCGGTTCCCGTAAAACTTTCTGGAGAATATTCGAATAGGAAGTTGCCTTCATATTCTTGGGAAAGTTTTTTAACGAGTTTGGCGCCTTCGATCGCGATTTGCTTGATTTCTTCTTTTGATTTTTTAAAGACTTGTTCTCGTTGGGCGACGGATGTCGAGTTATAAAAATGGATGATGGCGCGGGGCGCTCCCTTTACCGCTTCAAATGTTTTTCGGATGATATGATCGCGGCATTGCGTCAAGACTTGGATCGTGACATCTTCGGGGATCATATCGTTGTCGATGAGAGTCCTTAAAAATTCATATTCTGTTTCAGAGGCGGCAGGAAACCCGACTTCGATCTCTTTGAATCCGATTGCGACGAGCATTTTATAAAACTCGAGCTTTTCTTCAAGATCCATCGGAACGACAAGAGCTTGGTTTCCGTCTCGCAGATCGACCGAGCACCATATTGGGGCTTGTTCAACGTGATCTTTTTTCACCCAGCGGTATTCGTTTTCTTTGGGTGGGTAATAACCTGGAGCGTATTTGCTTGCATCCATCATCTTCTTATTCCTCCTTATTTCTTCCTTAAAGACAAAATAAAAACTCGTCTTCAAGGCAAACCTTGAGAGACGAGTTAACCCGCGGTACCACTCTCATTGCCACAATGTGTGACCTCTTTACAGTCCAACAACTGCTTCCCTTTTAACGGTAGGCTTCCGTGTGAAATTACTTTTTTCACTTCACCAACTCCGAGGCGAGATGAACGATACGGCCTTGTTGCTTTTCACCTGCCAGCAACTCTCTACAAAGGAGATCTATCTTTCAATTTCCTCTTCAACGTCTTTGAATATTCATACTCAATTCAATTCGTGTAAAAACATAATAAAAGTCGGAAGAAACAAAGTCAAGCTCCTTTTCAATATTTTCAGAAAACCGCTGAAAAACAAAAGAAAAAAAGAGCTATGAAGAGCTCTTTTTTTTGTTATTGGATGAATGATTTTCCGTCATTTCTTATTTTCTTTTTATTGTTTTCCCTCGATACCCGAGTTCTTTTTTGACGTTTCATTCGATCCTACATAGATCGTTTTCTACTTGGGATCGATTTCGTCTTTTCCACTTTGAATTGTCCGCGGCTTCTTCTTCCTTGCCTAGCATTCTTTTTTTCTTCAGCCTATCGCTTTCTTTACAGCCGATAGACTTGCTTTTATGATCTGTTGATCATTGTTTACTAGAGCTTCTCGTTCATTTTTACGACTTTTGTGTCGAGGAAGTTTTCTTTTTTTCTTCGATCCTTTGTAGATTTCTTTCTATGTTTTAACCTTTTCTTTTGGCACCTTCATAATAACTCGCTCTTTTCCTTCTTTCAAGCAAGTGGTCAAAGTGGTCTTATATGTGGGATTTTCGATCAACTATTCGGAATCGCTCCTTCTTGAATCAAAGTTTGCTCAATATATTCAACTATATTTTCATCTTTAGCGACTGATAAATTTTCCAAGCGTTTATATTCGATTTGTTCTTTCTTTCCAAAATATTTATTTGGATGTAGTTTTATTTGAGCGAGTTTAACGAGCTTTTGCCGTACTTTTTGTTCTTGTTGACGATCTTTTCGGCTTACGATCCAGCTTCTCAGCAACACAACGAGCAACACCATTCCTAAATATCCCAAAATAGGATAGAAGCCAGAAATAAGCTGTTTGAAACCGACGAAGCTTAGAGCGTATCCGATCATGACCAATCCGATCAAATAGAGACGCATTTTCTTTTGATTCCCTTTCGCGAGTCGTGAAGCGAGCGAATAAAAAAGAGAGAAGGCTGTGTTGAAGATCAAAGCAAAAATGACGAACGCATAAATGGTCGCAAAAACAGGAGAGATTTGTTGCACTAAGACGAGCATCGGAATTTGAGCGTCTTTGACGACATTGACTTTCGCGAATAAAACAAGCGTCGCTAAAGTAATGATAAGACCGATCAAAAAGCCTCCGATCAGGCCGCCTTCTTTGGCGACTTTGATCCGAACCAATGAACTTCCAAGAATAAACGCCATCGAAACAGCTGTTATGGCGCATAAAGAAAAATAGTTAAGAACAGAAATCCAAATATTTGGTAATGAAGAAGGGAGTGTTTGAGCGATCGCATTCATTTCATTAAAATCGTACGTTTTCCCCCAAAATGTATAGATGAAAATTCCTAAGATCATCACGATCAAGATCGGAGTGAATATTCCAAGTACATTCATGATCTTCTTGAAATCAAAAAAACTTACCAAAATGATCAATAATGAGCAGATCAATCCGCCCATCCAGAAAGGAAGGTTGAATTGTTGTTGTAGATTTGAACCCGCTCCTGCGATCATAACAAACCCGATCACAAAACCTGAGAGGACAAGGGTTATGTCTAAAATTTTTTTTGTGAGTGGATGGGCGATTTGAGCCAGTACTTCATCATGACTATCGGCATGATAATAGCAGCCAGTTCCCAGAATAATTTTGCCAAATATCATATTAAGAGCCGCGAGCCCCAAGACACCGATGATTCCTTTGTAGCCAAAACTCACGAAATATTGCATGAGATCTTGTCCGGATGATAATCCAGCTCCAACAATGATCCCAACATAGGCCAATGCGATTTTCCAAGCTTTTTTATGTAGATTCAACTGCATTCCTCCTTTAACAAAACATAATTAATTAAATCATTAATTCAAATTATACTCTACTTTTTTAATTTATGCTGTTATTATGCTTAAAAGTATCAATTTCATTCCATTTATAGTCTTGGATTGCCCACATTGCTCAACGTTTATAAACAAAAAAAACTCATCGGATCTTCAATCATAGCATCCCTCGACCCTCTTCCTGTTCGAATCAAGTATAATAAGAATAAGAACAAAAAGAAGGAGATTGCGTTTTATGGAAAATGAAAATAAAATGATTGATTCCGATGCAGGACAAGTCGAAATATTAGGGCTTGAAGAATTTAAAAATAAGGAGCCTTCCATCTATCACGTTCAACATATTTACAAAGTCATCAGCAACCCTGAATTTTGTAAAGCCGCCAATTTCAGAGGCCTCCTCTATGCTACTTTCGTGATTCCTTCTAAAAAGAATCTGCAGATCTCCCACAATAAGTTCGCTTTTTGCTTAACGAACAATAAGCTATATTTTATTGACGAAGGATCTAAAGTTCGAAAAAAGTCCGCCATATGCAAGATATTTATGACGACGAAATAAAAACGCCTCTTGTTTTTTTTGCTCGACTTTATGTAGTATCTCGTTCGCGAAGACTTGTATATTCTGCAAGGATATGAAAAAACACTTGCTGATTTTGCTTCGAAGATGGAGAGCGATAAAATCTCAAATACGAGTCAAGATTTTTTATATATGCGCAATGAGCTCAACGCGCTCTTTATTTATTATGAGCAGCTTGCCAATATGGCCCAAACGATCGAGCAGGTAGTGATCCAAAGTGGAGACGAGACAGCGCAAACGCTTCTTTCACTCTATATTCAGCGAGTGAATCATTTAGCTTCTATTACCCATGCGCAAAAAGAATCGCTTACCCAAGTTTTAGATATGAAGCAAGCTAAACTTTCTGAACGGCAAAATGATCTAGTCAATCTGTTGACGATCGTTACCTCTATTTTTACTCCACTCACCTTTATCACAGGATGGTTTGGCATGAACTTCATCAATATGCATCTTCTTAAACAACCTTGGGGATATACTGCCTGTATCGTTTTCTGTATTCTTTTAACTTTTGTGCAGATCATCGTGATCCGAAAATGGCGGATCTTTCATAAATGATCTTCGTTGGATCAAAATTACACCGCAATAAAAAAAAACCCTTTACATAAGGGCTGGATCTTCTATGGTGGAGATGAGGAGACTCGAACTCCTGTCTAGATAACGTCCCACGAATAAACGTTTACAGCTTATTCCATCTAAGAAACCATAAAGCTATGATGGACAATATACTTTATGGGTTTGATCAACGTGTTTAAGAACAAGGAACCGATCCACTCTTGTTCCGATCTTCTTTGCCATTCTCAAATTTGTTATAAGAAAGCGAACTCACAAATTCGGGCTGCAAGACAAACGTAGTCTAATTAGGCAGCAAATGCCATTGCTGGGCGGTTAGCACCAAACAAGTTAGCAAATTTAGTTTTAGCGTTTAAATTTTAATGGTTTTTACGTGTTCCTTCACGGCTGTAGTCTATCCCAAACGATTACCTATCGAATGCCAAAAACATCCCCAGTATCAATTGGTTCAATTAATATAAACCAATTAAATATCGATGTCAATACTTAAACTTCATCGCTTTTTCGATTTCGCGTTTCGCATCCTTCTCTTTTTCGGATTGACGCTTATCATGCAGATTTTTACCTTTCGCGAGCGCGATCTCCAATTTAGCGAGACCATGACTCAAATAGATCCGAACAGGAACGATCGTATAGCCTTTGATCTTTGTCGCCTGCTCCAGTTTTAAAATTTCGTTTTTATGAAGCAAAAGCCTTCGATCCCGCGTCTGTTCATGATTGAAGCGATTCCCAAATTCATAGGGAGAAATATGCATCTCTTTGATATAGGCTTGTCCATCCCGGATCGAGATATAACTATCTTTCAGCTGCACTTTTCCATGCCGAATGCTTTTGATCTCTGTTCCCTTCAATTCAAGTCCAGCTTCGAATGTATCGAACAATTCATAGTCATAACGCGCCTTTTTATTCAATGCCACTGTTTTTTGATTGCCCATTTTTCTCCTCCGCTTTCTATTTATATTATCATGGAAAAAGAAAAAAAGAAAAGACGCCTTGCGACGTCTGCTTCGATTACTTGCTTACTTTGTCGGCTACTGCGTCTTTCGCATCGTTTACTTTTTCTTTTACAGTATTCGCTGCGTCTTTCGCTGCGCTTTTTGCAGCTTCAGCCGTTGATTTAGCTGCTTCTTTGGCTTTTTCTGCTGCCTCTTTGGCTTTGTGTTCAGCTTCTTTTTTATCGATATCTGCTTTGATTTTGTCCGCCTCTTTTGCGACGTCTTCTTTCAAGTCATCCCATTGTTCTTTCATTTCTTCTTCGGCTTTTTTAAAAAAATCTGACATGGTATTTTTCTCCTTTATCTTTGTTAATCTAATAGTAGACACAACCCAAACCAAAAGCAAATCAGATGCTTATGTTGAAAATAAATGAAACAGTAAATGTAAACAGTATTGAACAAAATGCGTGAAAAACCCCTATAGAAGCCTTTAAATCCCACAAAAATCATAAAATTGTTTAAATATTAAGCACATTTGCTTCTTTTTCCCATACATTTTGGACTTGCATTCTCTTTAAAGAATCGTATAATGAAAACTATTATGAAAGGAAAGGTGGATTCTATTCACCAAGGTGAAAAAAATGACACGAGTTTACAACTTTAGTGCAGGCCCAGCATGTTTGCCAGAATGGGTACTCAATAAAGCCAGCGAAGAAATGCTGGACGCACACCAGAGCGGAATGAGCGTAATGGAGATGTCCCACCGATCCAGTGAATTTGAAGATATTTTAAATACCGCAAAAGCACGACTTCGTCGATTGATGAATATTCCGGAAGATTACGAGATCCTCTTCTTGCAAGGAGGCGGATCAATGCAGTTCAGCATGATCCCGATGAACTTCTTAAAAAACGGAGCCGACATCATCAATACTGGACAATGGACAAAAAAAGCGATCGCTGAACATAAAAAATTAGGAAAAACGAACGTCGTCGCGTCCAGCGCGGAAGATAACTTTACCTATATCCCCAAAATCAAACAATCCGATCTGAGCGAAGATAGCGACTATGTATATATTTGCGAAAACAACACGATCTATGGAACAAAATATAAAGAGCTTCCTCCTCACGAAGGAAAGATGCTCATGGCCGATCTTTCTAGCTGTATTTTAAGCGAGCCAACAGACGTGACAAAATACGACTTGATCTTTGCCGGCGCGCAAAAAAACATCGGTCCAGCAGGAGTCACTCTCGTTATCATCAAAAAAGATCTGCTCAAAGACAGCGATACGCTTCCAAGCATGCTCAATTATAAAACATATGCCGACAACAATTCGATGTACAACACCCCGCCAACATACGGTATCTACATTTGCGGCCTCGTATTCGAGTGGCTCGAAGATGTGATCGGCGGCCTTGAAAATATGCAAAAGATCAACCATCAAAAGGCGAATCTGCTCTATGACTATATTGACTCTTCTTCTTTATATTCTAATCCAGTCAATAAGGAAGATCGTTCCTATATGAACGTTCCATTTGTGACTGGCGACAAAGAACTCGACGCTAAATTTGTCAAAGAAGCCAAAGAAGCCGGTTTTGTCAACATCAAAGGACACCGTACAGTGGGTGGAATGCGTGCAAGCATTTACAACGCGATGCCACTCGAAGGTATAGAAGCGCTCATTGAATTCATGAAAAAATTTGAAGCGGAAAACGCGAAAGGAACTGCTAATGTATAAAATCAAGCTCTACAACAATATTGCTCAAAAAGGATTAGATCGATTCAACGATCGCTTTCTTGTAGGCGATGATCTGCAAGAGGAAGACGCGATCATCGTCCGCTCTGCCAATCTCCATGATCTCGATTATGCAGATAACTTAAAAGCGATCGCTCGCGCGGGCGCTGGTGTCAACAATATCGACTTGGAAACATGTACACAAAAAGGGATCGTCGTCTTCAATACGCCAGGTGCGAATTCCAATGCTGTAAAAGAACTCGTATTTGCTGGTCTTCTTCTTGCAAGCCGTGACATTTATCACGGAATCGAATGGGCGAAAAGCCAAAGCGGCAATGAAAACCTTAGCAAAGATGTTGAGAAACAAAAGAAAAAATACGCTGGAAACGAGATCACAGGAAAGACATTAGGCGTGATCGGTTTAGGCGCGATCGGGATCCAAGTCGCCAACCTCGCTCTCCGCTTTGGTATGCAAGTAGAAGGATACGACCCCTATATTTCCATTGACAACGCATGGAGCATGTCTCGATGGGTCAATCACGTCAAAGACGAAAAAGAACTGTTCGCCAACGCGGACTATATTTCTTTGCATCTGCCTTTGATGGATTCCACGAAAAATACGATCAACAAAGAGACGATCGCGCTCATGAAAGATGGTGTCAAGATCCTCAACTTCGCCCGTGGCGGTCTAGTCAACGACGAAGATATGCTTGAAGCCTTGAATAGCGGAAAAGTCGCCGTATATGTGACCGATTTCCCTTCCCCTCTTCTTGCGGATCATCCTCACGTGATCCCGATTCCGCATTTAGGAGCGAGCACAGACGAATCGGAAGAAAATTGCGCGATCAAAGCGGCTGATGAGGTCATGGAATATTTAACAACGGGAAATATTATCAACTCCGTCAATATGCCAAACGCCTTCGCGCCATTCACAGGAAATTATCGGATCTGCGTCATCCATGAAAACAAACCAAAAATGATTTCGCAAATTACAGATAAGCTTGCCAGCGAAGACGCCAATATCGAGAATTTGCTCAATAAATCAAAAAAAGAGATCGCCTATACGATCTTGGATCTCGACCAAAAGCCAAGCGAAAAATCGATCAACGAAATCAAGGAGATCCGTGGCGTCGTTCGAGTAGAAGTCTATGAAAAATAAAACCGATGGCCATGTCCACTTAGAAAATGGCCCTTTGAGCAAAGAATATGTTTGGGAATTTGTCAAAGCCGCCCAAGAACAAGGAATCGAGCATCTGCAGATTTTAGACCATACACATCGATTTTATGAATTCCACGATATGTACAAAGGTGTCTATGAGGCGGATCCAAGACAAAAAGAATGGTTTGAAAAGAAACAAGTCAATTCGATCAAAGACTATCATAAGCTCATTGAAGAAATGAAAAACGAGTCTTTTCCGATCGATGTTCAATTTGGTTTAGAAGTGTGTTATTCTCCAGAAAACGAATCTTTTCTAAAAGAGATCCTTTCTCAATATCCTTATGACTTTCTTGTCGGAAGCGTTCATTCGATCGATGGCCTCCTCTATGACATGGACGCCTTTTCCAAAGACCTCCTCTGGGAAAAGGAAGATGTCTCATCGATCTATAAACGCTATTACGACCGGATCGCAAAAGCGATCCAATCCGATCTTTTTACTCAGATCGGGCATCCTGACGTGATCAAAATGTATAATTATCCTGCTGGATACGATCTTACAGAAACCTATAAACAGCTTGCTAGGCTCGCTAAGGAGCATCGCGTCAAAATGGAAGATAACACGGGGGCGCATTATCGCTATCACCATCACGATGTTGGTTTAGATCCAGCTTTCCGCCAGATCCTCCTTGACGAAGGCGTAGAGATCATCACAGCCAGCGATGCCCATTATCCAAAACACGTCGCTAAAGACTTCGACCTATTACTATTATAATGTTTAAAAAGAGTATCTTTCGATACTCTTTTTATATTATATAAACGATGATCATGGCGACTATGATCACGATCGCTAAGATCAAAGCTACCCAATTCGTCTTTTTTTCATTTTCTTGATGTTTATTCATTTTCTCTCTTTTCTTCCAAAACCATCCACCGCTCGCTCTTCTCCTCGAGCAAAGCTTCCTTTTCATCTCGTTGCGCCGTCAAAGAAGAAAGAATCTCATAAGACAAGTTCGGCTCGCTCATTTGCGCATTCAAGCTCTCGATCTCCTTTTCCAATGAGTCAAGAAGTTCTGGCAAAACAGACAATTCCTTCTTTTCCATATACGTCAATCGAGCTTTTCTCTCCTTTTTATAAACTGGCTTCGTTTCTTTTTCTTTCTTAGGGCACTCCTTCATGCGGATCAAAGCTTCGGAATACCCACCCACAAGATCCAAGATCGCGCCTTTTTCAAAAAGAAAAGTATGTTCAGCGATTCGATCCAAAAAGTATCGATCATGCGAGACCGCGATCACGATTCCAGGAAAAGTATCCAAATAATCTTCTAAGATCTCCAAAGTGACAAGATCTAGATCATTTGTCGGTTCATCCAACAATAAGACATTAGGCGCCTGCATGAGTACCCGAAGCAAATAAAGACGCCTTCTCTCTCCGCCAGAAAGACGAGAAATCGGAACATAATGCATCTCTTTAGGAAACAAAAACCGTTCTAGCATTTGCGAAGCCGTGATCGTATCTTTACCAAGAGAAACGACTTTCGCCGTTTCTTCTAAATAGTCGATCACTCGCATATTCAGATCCACTTCTTGATCCCCTTGTCGAAAAAATCCGATCCGGACTGTCTCTCCCCACTCGATCGTTCCGCTAGTGGGAGCAAGTTCATGATCAAAGATCTTCAACAATGTGCTTTTCCCGCATCCATTCAGTCCAACGATCCCTATTCGATCGTTCGAAAGAAGACGATAACTAAAATGCGAAAAAAGATCCTTTTGTCCAGAATAATGAAAAGCCAGATCTTCCCATTCGATCGTTTTCTTGCCTAGTCGTGTCGAAGCGCTCTCCAGCTGCAGCCTCGCTTCCTGCTCTTTTTTACGCTTTTTTCTCAGCTCTTCGAAGCGATCGAGCCTAGACTTTGATTTCGTGCTCCGCGCCTGCACACCAGCCCGCACCCATTCAAGCTCTTTTCGATACAGATTGTTCAGCGCCGCGTTTTGTTTTGCCTCAATCATCTGACGTGTCTGTTTCGCTTCTAGATAGGCTTGATAGTTCCCCTCGATCACATACAAAGATCCATGATCCAATTCAAAAATCGTATTACAGATGCGATCGAGAAAATAGCGATCGTGACTCACCATGACAACCGCGCAATTCATTTTGATCAACTGGTTTTCCAGCCACCCAATCGTCTGTTCATCCAAATGGTTGGTTGGCTCGTCTAGAAGCAATAGATCGCACGGACTGACTAATGCCATAGCCAAAGCCAAACGCTTTCTTTGCCCGCCAGACATCGATGAGATTGCCAGATCATAGTCTTGCAATCCTAGCTTTGAAAGAATGCTTTTCAAAGCGTATTCATCAAGCGGTACAGCGTTTTTTTGATTTTCAAACTGCATTTCTTCTAAAGCGGTTTCTTGACTAAAAGTAGGTGTCTGAGGTAAATAATGAATCCGAATGTTCGATGGAACAATAAAATCGCCAACACTCTCATCCAATGAAGCGATGCTTTTCAACAATGTCGACTTTCCGCAGCCATTCACCCCCACGATCGCGATCTTATCTTTTTCTTTGATCGAGAATTGGATCTTTTGAAACAGAACTTTGTCATTGATCGTTTTCGATACATTTTGCGCACTCAACAGCAATTCGACCCCTCCAATCTAAAAAAAGTCGGAAGTCCGACTTTTTGCTCATTATTCGTACGATTTAAAGAATAAACCAAGCTGATACATTTTTTCTTTGACTTCCTTCAAAGATTTCTTTCCAAGATTTTTTACATGCATCATTTCATCTTCGGTTTTTTGTGTCAATTCATCCACAGTTTGGATGCCCGCTCTTTTTAAGCAATTATACGAACGGACAGAAAGATCCAAATCTTCGATCATCATCGTATTCGGTTTTTGACCATCTTCCACTTGCGCTTGCTGTACTGTAAAGCTTTCTTCAAGATCCAAGCCAGCAAACGGCACGATCTCGTCCAGATTATCGACCAAGATCGAAGAAGCTTCCGAAATCGCCTGAACAGGAGTTATCGTTCCATCTGTCGTTACATAAAGATGGACCTTATCATATTTGATATCTTGTCCTACAAGAGCTGGTTCTGACAAATATTCAGCCGAACGGATCGGAGTGAAGGTCGTATCGATCGCAATCGCTTCTTCAGGAAGCGAATACGCCTCTCGATTCTCTGAAGCGCTCTTAAAGCCGATCCCATTGGCTACATATAAATTCATATTCAAGGAAGCTCCTTTTTCCAGAGTACAGATCGGCTGATCTGGATCTGTGATATCGACTTCTTCTGGACAGATCAGATCCGCGGCCGTTACGATCGCTGGCCCCTCTTTGCTGATGGTGAGCGTTTCAAGCTGATCACTATCCGAAGTGAGCTTCAACGCTTTGACATTCAACAAGATCCCTGTCACATCTTCTAAGATTCCCGCAACTGTCGTCGCATTTGGATCCGCTCCTTCGATCGTAAATCCGACAACGCCAGATCCAGGCAAATTCATCATCAATACACGGCAAACGGCATTCCCGATCGTCGTTCCAAACCCGCGTTCAAGGGGTTCAAAAACGAAAGTTCCTTGAACATCCGATTCTTCTGTGGATTCTTTATGAAAAGTCGCTCTTTTAAATTCCTGCATGTCAGCCTCCTAACTATCCGCGAGGTCTTTTTGGTGGACGGCATCCATTGTGAGGGATCGGTGTGACATCATTGATCATCGTGATGTTCAAGCCCGCTACCTGCAGCGCCCGTACAGCCGCTTCACGTCCAGGTCCTGGTC
>Ga0209694_1000816_pt1 | contig 42011 bp, 40 predicted proteins | sample GluameincwithD2O_FD_187499 | JGI IMG/M metagenome (GOLD analysis project Ga0209694, IMG submission 187499) | Mouse cecum microbial communities from Vienna, Austria - Glucosamine amended microcosms incubated with D2O (SPAdes) (version 2) | ecosystem: Host-associated > Mammals > Digestive system >... | reverse complement strand
GTGATAAGACCCCTAATCGATATCATGATAATCAATGAAGAAGAAAACATCCAATTAGCCAACATCCGAGACTCATTGCTCCCTAAGCTTCTCTCCGGTGAAATTAAACTCAGCTAAATTCTTGTTTATTCGGGTATTGATATCTATTTTTTGATCTAGCAACAATAAGATTTTTACCATTCTTTTCTGGATAGATATGGGAGGAAGATCTATTTCCAATTTTCGAAATTCAGATTGCTTTATCCCCGTAACAGTTGTTCCACTCTCTCTAGACTTTAATAAGTTCTGTCCTTCCCCCGATTTCAAAAAATACAGAAGATAATCATTATCAAGTACCCCTGCTTTCCCACGCAATGTGAGAACCCGTTGTGCTACCCCAATATCTTCACGATTAAGCTTTGCCACATTTCCGAGCGGGGCCTCAGTAGTGAGAATAATGTCTCCTTTTCTAGGAAAGCCGCGAGTCATAAATTTCCCATACTCACCGCTAGAAATAAAATAGCAACTTGAATAGTCAATCCTGCCATTTTTTATACATTTTGCACTTATAACAGGAATACCATTATTGGATTTTTTTGGTGTTTTTCCTCGATAATCAAGAATTTTTTCGAGGGCATCTTCCACTTTATATTTCATATCCGAGTCGTCCTAATTGCTCTCTTATTTCCCCTTCAAGCTTATTCGATTGCTTGAACAGATCCGATAACTCAGACGTAAGTTTCTTCATCTTTTCGTCAAAAGGAACTCCGTCATCTTCCTCTTCTTCAATACCAACATATCGACCTGGGGTCAAAATATAATCTTGCTTTGCTATATCTTCGGTACTTACTGTTGCCCAGTGTCCAGGCTTATCTTCCAGAGTTCCTTTCTGATATTGATCATAGATTTCACCGATTCTCTTAATATCGTCATCTGTAAATTCTCTGAGTTTCCTGGAAACCATCGTCCCCATGTCTTTCGCATCCAGAAAGAGTGTTTTCCCTGGATGTTTCTTGTTTTTATTTAAAAACCACAGAGATACTGGAATACCAGTGCTGTAGAACAGTTTTTCAGGCATGGCAATGATGCAGTCTACCATATCATCCTTAATTATATTTTCTCGAATGGCTCCTTCACCGCCACTTTGGGAAGACAATGCTCCATTAGCAAGGACCAGACCGATTTTTCCGTTTGGCTTCAGGTGAGATATCATATGCTCAATCCAGGCAAAGTTCGCATTGCCTGCTGGTGGTAATCCATATTTGGACCAACGGGGATCATCTTTCAGACTTTCGTTGAACCATTTTTTATCGTTGAAAGGTGGATTTGCCATAATATAATCCATCTTTTCGTGGGGGAATAAATCATTGGTGAAAGTATCAGCGTTGTGAGGTCCTAAGTTCGCATCAATTCCGCGAATAGCCAGGTTCATTTGAGCCAGTTTCCAGGTAGTAGGATTGGATTCCTGTCCATAAACAGAAATGTCTTTAAGCTTTCCACCGTGATTTTCAATGAACTTTGCAGACTGAACAAACATACCTCCACTACCGCAGCAAGGGTCATATACACGCCCATTGAACGGCTTCAAGACTTCAACTATGGTCCTTACGACAGATGACGGGGTATAGAATTCCCCTGCGTTCTTTCCCTCCTGCTCGGCAAAATGTGAAAGGCAATATTCATAGGCACGTCCAAGCAGATCCTTTTCATTACCATGATCGTGCATCTTGATATTGGAAAAAAGCTTCACAACTTCTCCCAGTCTTGCCTGATTCAGTTCTGGCCTTGCAAAATTCTTAGGGAGAATCCCCTTAAGTTTGGGATTCTCATTTTCTATCTGCTCCATCGCGGCATCAATTGTCATACCGATACTCGGTGTAGTTGAAGCTTCCTGGATGACAGACCATCTGGCTCCACTTGGAACGCAGTATATATTTTCCACTATATATTCGTCCTTGTCGTTCTCGAATCCTTCTCCCTCTGCCACCAAGGCATCATACTTATCCTGGAATGAATCAGATATATACTTCAAAAAAATCAATCCGAGGATTACATTTTTGTACTCCGATGCATCCATGCTTCCGCGCAGATTGTCCGCTGCCTCCCAGAGCTGTTTTTCAAATCCAACATCTGCTGAATTTGTTGTTTTTTTATTCGCCATTCTAATCTCCTGTCAGGTATGATTTCGCTTACCTTTATGCCTTCCTATGAACCAAGATTACAGTTTCTGTTAAGACCATTCAAGGATGTGTGCCCCATAGTCTGACGAATACAAAAAAACACGCAGCCACATCCCTGTATCCGAATACAGTTCAGTCCTGCGCGTTTTACTTATACAAATGCAGTGTATCCATGAGCTCGTCCAGCTGACCTGTCACAGTCTTTTCGGAATCCCTTTCCTGATCGAACTGTACCAGCAGCATCAGAAGCTGATCCAGCCGGTCCAGGACCTGCTGAGACTGCGTCACATAATTCTCCAGCAGCTGCATTCGCTCTTCCGTTACTTTGTCACCGGCAAATGCCGTGACAGCTCGGTCTGCCTGTTCAGCATTCTGCCGCAGTTCTTTCAGGACAAGCTGCGCTGCCCCGTCAAATTTGGCTGCCGTCAGTGATTTCGCCCCGAACAGACTGCGGACCAGTCCGGAGACCCGGTTGACCTTTTCCTCACCCTGGGCAATCAGAGCATCCAGTTTTCTGAGCTGTGGCTCATAGGACAGCCGGCTGAATCCATCCACCCAGCGGAAAGGAAAAATCAGAAGGCCAATCATCAAAAGGCAGAATAACGCCATTGCCAGGGTCAGTTGGTACAGCCAGGGACGCAGTGTCGTCTCTCTGACCCAGATATTGAGTGCAGCACAGAACACAAATCCCCCTGTAAGGACGATCCGGGTGGTTACCCGCATCTTTTTGAGCGGATCAAAAAACTTCATCATATACTTATAGATACACGGGGAGGAGATACAATGCAAATCCGTCCTGTCTTTGTTTTTATCCTGACACTGACCATCACAGCCGGTGCCTGTCTGCTCACACTGCACGATCTCAAAGCCCAGGCAGAAGCAGCGGCCTACAATGCCTCCCTGCCACAGAACGACTGGATCGAAACCAGTCCGGAACATCTGTTTGTACCGGAGATCACCCATGTATTTCAGGATGACGACCGGTCCATTGTTGTCATCCGCCAGACAACGGAAAAGCCGGTGCACTGCGGTCCGGTGACGCTGTATCTGCGGACCTCTGGCAATGCAGCCAAAAGCGCTGCCTACTTCCCGCAGCTGACTGGCACCAGCGAGGTCTGGAGTTACGCAGCTTTTGACAACACTTCTCCGGAAGATGCTGCCAAAGTACAGCTGGAGTACGGCATCATTCCCATCAGTTACCTGGTCTCTGAGAACGAATCACAGCAGTGGGCAGTACGTTACGAGCAGCAGGACCGTACCATTAAAGGATGGCTGCCTACAGACGCAATGCTGGAAAACCCATCGTACCGGGTCATGAACATTCTCTTTTTGCAGGGAGATACCGTTGTTTTCGCGGATACTCTTACAGACGAAGTCGAGCTGGGCAGTCCCATGACTTTCACCTACGAGGCCCCCTTCAATCTGCCGGCGTTCGACCGGATTGAAGTCCGGACAGTATGAGAATACGCAGGAATCCTCACGTTTTGCCCAGATCAAACCCATTCCTTAAAAACAGCGCAGATTCCTGCAATTTTACTTGCAGTCACTCTGCGCTGTTTCTCCTATTCAGCCCCATCTGCCTCCGTCGGCAGAAGAATGGCATTGTGCATCCCGGTTCACAGAACGCAGCGTCTCATATACCGGCAGCAGCACCTGTTCATACCTGACTCTGATGGATTCCATCATGGCCCGTCTGCGGATATCCGACATAAACGGCGTATTCCGGATGATCCGCCGGATGACATCCAGGTCAATCCGGGGCACAATCTCCAGGATTGCCCGCTGCAGATCCGGACAAGGATCCTTCAGCAGTTCCCCGAAAGTCATCCGATTCCGCGTTGTCTCATCAAACAAGGCTGTCTGCACATCCAGGCACTTATTTGCAAATACGCCTTCCCGCATAACCCTGTCCAGCTCTTCGTCGCTTGCTTCTGCCAGCAGTGATCTGCCGCAGTCATATACGGGAGCCGGAAACAGCTGACCAGTATTGCCCGCAGCCATCCCCCAGTCCTCCAGGCTTCTGCTGCTGTTGCCAATGAGATAATCCACCACAGTCATGGACCAGTAACGATCCGCTGCCTGCTGCTCCAGGGGCTTATCCTCCAGATTGGAAATACGGGCAGACAGAGACGAAAGCGTCAGTTTTCCGTGGAAAGAAGGAGCAAAGGGATCAGCGGGATGAATGTACTGCATGGGATACAGCTGAATGTCGTCATTTTGAAAATCCCTACAGGCAACCGCAACCACTTTCTGGCCATGGTCATCGTATTTACCCAAATATGTTTTCTGTACCGGAATCCCCAGACTCCCATAAATATGACAGCCCACGTATTCGGAAAACGGGCTGAATCTGCTTTTGTGGCAACTCTCCGGATTTCTTGTCCTGTCCGGGATTTTTACCATATTTGCGGTATTACCAATCTGGAGAGTTTTCTTTCGGGTGATTCCACCATGATTGCACCAGTCCAGTTTTCCATCGGAAAAATCCAGTATATCTCCCGACTCGGGGATACCGTTGCTGTCTTCTTTTCCATGTCTTTCTCCAGTCCTGTCCACAGTTTCACCTCCTGTTCAGTCTGAATTTCGCCTTATATCAGGGGTCAGCCCCTTTCGCCCCCATCGGCATCCCCGCCAGCATTCTCGAACTGGATCCGGCAATACCTGGCATATATTCCGTTTTTCTTCATGAGCTCTTCATGAGCCCCACGTTCGGCGATGCCGCCATCATCAATCACCAGGATCTCGTCGGCATTTTGGATTGTCGATAGGCGATGGGCAATGGTCAGACAGGTCCGGCCCCTGGCAAGGTCCCGCAGGGAGCGCTGGATCACGGCTTCGCTTTCGTTGTCGAGTGCTGAAGTCGCTTCATCGAGAATCAGGATCTTCGGATCTTTCAGGAACAGCCGGGCAATGGAAATCCGCTGCTTCTGGCCACCGGAGAGCCGTGTGCCTTTTTCGCCCACCTGCGTCTCGAGACCATCGGCCAGGGAGTCGATCAGGTCCTGGAGATTGGCCTTGCGGACGGCATCCATGATTTCCTCCTCTGTCGCATCCCATTTTCCGTACCGGATGTTGTCCGCAATGGTGCCATCGAAGAGATATACATCCTGCTGGACGACACCGATTGCATCCCGCAGGGAATGCAGCTGCAGATCCTTCACATTCTGGCCATCCACCAGGACTTCCCCGGCGGTCGCATCATAGAAACGGGGAATCAGACTGCAGATCGTGGTTTTTCCCGAACCGCTGGGTCCTGCCAGTGCCACGTTGCGGCCGGCGGGGATATCAAAGGAAATGTTCTCGAGAACCGGCACGCCGTCTTCGTAGGCAAAGGACACATCGTGGAATGATACATCGCCGTTGACATCCCGGATTTCTCTGGCATCCGGTGCGTCCTGGATATCCGGAACTTCCTTCATGATTTCCTCAAATCGGCGGAATCCCGAGAAACCCTTCTGGAACATTTCGGTAAGCTCGATCAGGATCTCCAGGGGTGAGACAAAGACATTGACGTAGAGGACAAAGGTTGCGAGTTCTCCGATGGAAATCTCGCCGCGGGCTGCAAGCAGACCGCCTGCCAGGACGATTGTCACGTACAGGAGGCCCTGGAAGAAGTGGTTCCCGGTGTAGTAGGCACCCATGGCTCGGTAATTGGCTTCCTTGGATTTCAGGTAGTTCTCGTTGGCTTTCCCGAATTTCTGCAGCTCCAGGGGTTCATTCGCAAAGCTCTGCACCACGCGGATCCCTTCGAGGGAATCCACAACGGAGGCATTGATGCCCGCGACTTTTTTCCGGTTGTCCGCAAATGTGGCTTCCATGCGTTTGTTCTGGACGGCAGAAAACCACAGCATGACCAGGGTCACGGCCCCCAGGCACAGACCCAGCTGCCAGTTGATGCACAGCATGACGGCGAAGGAGCCGAGGATCTTGATCAGGGAAATGAAGAGATTCTCCGGCCCATGGTGTGCCAGTTCGGAGATGTCGAAGAGGTCCGAGACAATGCGGCTCGTAAGCGTTCCTGTGTTGGTGCGGTCGTAAAATCCGAAGGACAGCCTCTGGAGCTGTTCAAAGAGATCCCGCCGCATGTCCGTTTCCATCTTCGCACCCATGATGTGGCCCTGGCAGGTTACGTAGTAGCGACAGGCGGCTTTCACGACGTACATGACGAGCATGGCGGGAATCAGCCAGGTCAGTCCATGGTAAATCGCATCGGGTCCTTCAAGAAAGAGCGTGCCGGTGCACCAGCCGAAAATCAGGGGAAAGGCAATGTCCACGGCGGAGATCACTGCGGCGCAGAAGAGGTCCAGAAAGAACATGCCTTTGTAGGGTTTGTAGAAAGAGACAAAATACTTGAATGTCTGCATAAGTCACCTCGCATACTGATTATAGCCGTCGGAGAGAATCTGTCACGGGGTGTGGCGGGTGATAACCGGATGCAGCTGGGCTGCAGGATGCAGAGGGTGAAAGAAAAAAGAGGGACCGGTGTGGATGGAAGGACAGAGTGCCGGTGATTCATGAAATCTGTCTTTCCTTACATCGTAAATGTCGGTGGACTCATTATTATAGCGGCATCACAGCATCCAGATTTACAGTTATGGCTGATCGAACCTGAAATATCTCCTTGAGGCTAAACCAGAGTGGCAAGAAATTCTTTATTCATGCTATACCATTTTGCATGTCCCTCTCTTCGTACATTCAGTTTATCCCGATGCTTTTTTAAAGTCTTGTCAACCCACGACTGACTCATCTGTGTAATTTGTATCATCTGCTGTTTGGAAATCCCATATAGAGAGAAAAGGGAAGCTGCAAGCAGTGTTTCAAGAAACGTTTTTTCTGCAGGTTTCAAAGAGGCAGCATTCAATTTACTCAAATACTGTTCGTATTTCTCTAATTGTGACTCCAGCTTCACAATTTCATGTTTTAGTGCAGACTCTAATATTTCCAGAAACATCAGAATAAAAGGTGTAAGATCACCCTTATTCAGCGGATTCTCCGATGCTTCAAAGGCTTTATAGTATTGCCTTCGATTTTTTCTGAAGCTTAGAGACAACTGTAACGACGAAAGAATGCTTAGTTCTTCTGAAATGAGCATACTGGTTAAAAAACGATTCAGCCGGCCGTTTCCATCATAAAAGGGATGTATATAACCGAACATAAAGTGAAAAACTGCCGCTCTTACCAAAAATGGATAGTTTTCATTTCGGACAAGTTCCAACGCTTGTTCCATCATTGAAATGATCATACTCTCTGGCATAATTCCATTGTGAATCGTTCTGGTCCCATCAACCACTCCTACAGTATCTGCTCTGAACACACGTCCGTCTGGCCTATTCTCCGGATGTTCGCTGACCACATCCTGCAGCAGCATCTCATTATAAAGCTGTCTTACATCCAATGGATTGTAAGGGAACTTGACTTCTCCAGACAACAATCTGAAATACTGCTCCATCTGGCCAGCAAACCTTGTTCCTGGTTTAGCATTCAATGCATTCTCCAAGTCTCTTCGACTACTGTGCACCCCTTCTATTTCGTTGCTCTGTTCAATCTCCTGAAAAACTGAATCCATCAAGATAAATGGTTTACAGGGAATTGTTGCTTCCAGGCGTTCCAGCCTGATTTGCATTTTTCTAATAGAATCGCCCCTGATTATCATTTCCGGAGTAAGGACCGCAAACGCTGGTAATCCCTTGATATCAAAAGAAAACTTCAGTGTATTTTCTCCATTGAAACGTTCTGTATATTTCTGCTTGAATATACTCTCATTTTCATGAAACAGACTTTTCAGCGTTCTGTATTTGGCCATATCTTCTCCTCTGCATTCCATACTACCAAGATTGTAAAAAAGCGGATAAAATACAGTGTTTAATCACTAAAGATGTAATTTTAGGCGTTTTTTACAACCTTATTTCCTCTAGTATATAAAAACCTGCCATTTTTGATAACTTTTATTGCAGCTTTGCGGACTGTTCCCCGGGCGTATCTCGCAGCGATTCTCCATCTTTTCCGGATAATAAACATGAAAGAAGGTAGGTCACATGATCAATATTGTGTTATGGGCAGATCTGCAGTGTCCATTCTGTTACGTCGGCGAAACCAACCTGCAGCATGCCATTGAAGAACTGGGTCTCCAGGATCAGGTGCGTCTGGACATCAAGTCCAGGGAGATCCATCGGCCGGAGGATGGAGACGGCGATATGGAGATGTTCGAAATCTTCCAGCAGAAAGACGGCTTCACTCCCGATGGCGCCAGGGCGCAGATCGAGAAAATCAATACCATGGGCCGGGAAGAAGCCGGGCTGCATTTCGATTTCGGTAAGGTGCATGAATCCAATGACCACGATGCCCACCGGCTGTACAAACTCGGGCGGGACTGCAACCTGGGGCCTCAGGTTCGCAAAGCCCTGCATGATGCCTATTTCGTGAACTGCGAAAAACTTGCGGATCCCGAAGTGCTGGTAAAAGCCGGCAAAGCCGCAGGCCTGGAGGAAGACCTCATCCGCCGTATGCTCAAAGAGGGCTGGTATGAGAATGAAGTTGCCAATGATGAAATGGAATATGACGCGCTCGCCATTGAATCCGTGCCGTATTTCATCGTGGATCAGGAAGTGATTCCGGAACACCTGACGATGGATGAATTCATCAAGGTTCTCCAGAATCATCTGCCTGTCGTACAGACACAGAACTGACTGCCGCATGCAGTCAAAGGGATGCATCGATCCGGTGCATCCCTTTTTCCTGTCAGTTTCATCTTTGCACCGTCGCCCTGCAGCGCGGCCGGTTCAGCCCATCACCATGACCAGCACAATGTAGACAATCAGTGTGACGATCATGTTCAGGGAAATCACCCCAGAGCAGTATGACCGGTCGTTTTCCGAAGACATCAGCGGGCTGATCTGCACAATGACCCCGAACCCCACCGGTCCCATGAAGTACAGCCACGCCGCCGCGGCGAACGCCGGATCAGCCATAGCTGCCGGAAACAGCAGATACAGCAGTCCCAGGATCCCGGCAAAAAACAGCAGACGCACTGCCACGAGTTTCGCAGCCGGCTGCAAAATCCGTGTCGAGAACTCCAGATTGTAGCCAATGATGTACAGGATCATGGGAATGATCGGGGCCGTGACCATGGCCATGACCTGGGAGTAGATCCCAAACCAGGGAGCCGCCTGAGCCCAGGCGTACAGTCCGGTGACATTCACCAGGAGTCCCGAGAACGCGGCAATGACCATGGGCGTCTTCAGCATCTGCTTCACCATATCCCCCGCATGTACATTCATATCCTTTTGGCGGGCCACCAGCAGAGGAATGATCAGGAAACAGAATGCCACACCGGCAAGATCCAGCAGCATGGGGTCTCCGGCATTGGGAGACTGGGTGCCGACGATGGACAAAAAGAGCGGGAGGGCAAAGTTGCCGCCTTCGGCGGTGGTCAGCAGAAACGGCGCAATGCCGGAATAGGGTGCAAACCATTTCTGCAGGAGGGTGCGGCCGGTGAGATAAAACAGGCAGTAGCAGACAAGAACCAGAAGAACGATTCCGCCAATGGAGGGCGCCAGGGTGCTGGAGGCCAGGAGGTTGAAGACCATGACCGGGAACAGGAGTCCGAACACGATCTGGTTGGCTCCTTCCTTCTGTTCCTGTGTGATCCAGTGTCTTGTTCTGGAGAGCCAGCCAAGGCCGGCCATGAAGAGAATCGGTGCCAGTGTCTGCAGTGCCTGCATGAAGATCCCGCCTTTCTGCCTGTAATTGTAGGCCACTGGCCGAGAAAGCAGGTCCGGGATGATTGAATCGCTGTCACATGGAGAAAACTGAAAAACCCGCCAGTCATTCCTGACCGGCGGGTCTTCCTGCATCTCCGGAAATTTCCTCCGGAATCTGGCGGCTGAAACGAACTGTCTTAAACAGTTCGTTTCAGGCTGCAGATTCGGCCTTCAGCTCCAGGATCATGTCACGCAGCTGGGCGGCGCGCTCGAAGTCCAGCTCCTTGGCGGCTTCCCGCATTTCGAGTTCCATATCCTCGATGAGCTTCTGTGCCGCTTTCTTGCCGATCTTCTTTTTCTTCAGGTACCGGCTGGCCTCCGCCTTGGTTTCCTTGCTGCGCACAATGTCCCGGATCGGCTTGAGCACCGTCTTTGGCACAATGCCGTGTTCCTCGTTGTACCGCATCTGGATCCCGCGGCGGCGTTTCGTCTCCGCGATGGCCTCCTTCATGGAGTCCGTCATCTTGTCGCCATACATAATGACCTTGCCATGGGCATTCCGCGCTGCACGGCCAATGATCTGGATCAGACTCCGGCGGCTTCGCAGGAACCCTTCCTTGTCCGCATCCAGAATCGCGATCAGGCCCACCTCCGGAATATCCAGACCCTCCCGCAGCAGGTTGATCCCCACCAGTACATCGTACTTGCCTTCCCGCAAGTCATGAATGATCTCCGTGCGCTCAATGGTCTTTACCTCATGATGCAGCCATGCCACTTTGATGTCGAGATTCTTCAGGTACTCCGTCAGATCCTCCGCCATCCGAACCGTCAGCGTGGTCACCAGCGTGCGTTCCCCCGCTGCGATCCGCTGCCGGATTTCATCCACCAGGTCATCGATCTGTCCTTCTGTGGGCCGGACCTCCACCTCCGGATCCAGAAGTCCGGTGGGGCGGATGATCTGCTCCACCACATGCTGGTTCGTCTTCTCCAGTTCATAGTCCCCGGGGGTTGCGCTGACGAAAATCGACTGACCCGTCACCTGTTCGAATTCGGGGAATGTCAGAGGCCGGTTGTCCAGGGCACTCGGGAGCCGGAATCCATATTCCACCAGTGTTTCCTTCCGCGCCCGGTCCCCGTTGTACATGCCCCGGATCTGCGGCAGCGATGCATGGCTTTCATCCACCACCAGCAGAAAATCCTCCGGCAGATAGTCAAACAGCGTGTAGGGCTTTTCCCCTGGCTTGCGGCCATCGATGTGGCGGGAGTAGTTCTCGATGCCCGGGCAGACACCGAATTCCCGCAGTGCCTCGATGTCATACCGGCACCGCTGCTCCAGCCGCTCGGCTTCCAGTGGCTTGCCTTCCTCTTTGTAGAACTTCAGGCGGTCTTCGAGCTCCGCTTCAATGGTTCCCGCAGCCCGCCGCATGATGTCCATGCTCGTTGCATATCCGTTTGCCGGATAGATGTTGTACACAGAATATGCCTGCTGAACCTTGCCCGTCAGCGGGTCCACCTGGGTGATCCGGTCGATCTCATCCCCGAACATCTCGATCCGGATCAGGTACCGGTCCGTGTGCCCTGGACTGATTTCAATCGCATCCCCCCGCACCCGGAAGGTACCGCGCACCGGATCCATGTCATTGCGCTTGTACTGCTGCCTGACCAGAAACTGCATCAGTTCCCGCCGGTCGATTTCCTGCCCCACGCGCACAGTCTCGATCATGTCCCGGTACTGGTCCGGATTGCTCGCACCATAAATGCTGGCAACCGATGCCACAATGATGGTATCGCGGTGATTCAGCGCTGCGTTGGCAGCCGCCAGCCGAAGCATGTCCAGTTCTTCGTTGGTCTTGGTGTTCTTGTCGATGTAGGTATCCGATTTCGGGATATACGCCTCCGGCTGATAGTAGTCGAAATAGGAGACAAAATATTCTACGTGGTTGTGGGGAAAGAACTCCTTGAACTCCGCATACAGCTGACTGGCCAGCGTCTTGTTGTGCGCAAACACCAGCGTCGGCCGTCCCACCTGTTCGATCACATTGGAAATCGTGAAGGTCTTGCCCGTACCGGTGGCCCCCATGAGCACCTGACACTGTTTTCCTTCCTTCACGCCCTCCACCAGCTCTTTGATGGCCTCCGGCTGGTCGCCGGAAGGTTTGTAGTCGCTCACCAGCTGAAACGTGCCCGGTTCCCTGCCTTTTCCTTCTTTCTGCTCAGTCACCGAAGCGGCCGTCTGTTCTTCTGCCATTGTTCCTCCTCCTTCCCGTGCTGTTGTGTTTCTGCAAAACCGGACCTTGCAATCCGGTCCGGTGTGGTCTATGGTTCTATTGTAAACGCTGTGTTTCCTTCAATCAACACCCTGAGGCTGTTCTTCCCGCTGATGATGTCCACCGCGCTGCAGTCTTTGCCGGCGGCTTCATCACACTGGACCTGTTTGCCATCATTGGCATCGGCCTGTCCGGACTGTCAGGATGGTCACTCACTCTCCCGAAGACAGGATCTCCAGGGCCCTGTTTCTCTGCGCGTCGTCGCTTTTCTCCGATTCATAGATCCGGATGAGCGTCAAATCCGCAATCTGGTCAAAGGTCTCCTTGTCCGCTTCCCCTGTGGGTTCCAGGCCGTGGTCTGCCTGAAACCGCCGCAGAGCTTCACTGCCTGCCGCATCAAAATATGTATCCGTCCGGTCGACCTCATACCCCAGGTACTGGAGAAACAGCTGGAGAGCACCGGCGTTGTCATTCACGGAATCCTCCACAATGACCTCGCCTTCCTCCATCCCCGGATACGTCACAGTACGCACCGGCGACAGCCCGACCTCCACATCCGGGGCAAACCCCGTACGGTTGATGCTTTCGCCCGAAGGTGTGAGCCATTCCGCAATGGTGTACTTCAGGCTCGTCCCGTCCGTAAAGGGTACACTCACCTGCTCCGTGCCCTTGCCATACGTTTGCGTGCCGACCGTCGTCACATTGTCCAGATTGTCCTTCAGGGCCCCGATCAGCACCTCACTCGCACTCGCCGAACTGCCATCCTGCAGGATCACGATGCGGTCAAAATCCGCCTGACCCTCTTGCTCTGTTTTAAGCTTTTGGATGTTTCCGTCTTTGTCCTTTTCCTGGAAAATCACGGAATCCTTCGGGAGCAGCACCTCGGAGATGTCCTTCGCCGCCGAGAGATAGCCCCCGGTGTTTCCCCTGAGGTCGATGATGACATTCCGCACCCCCTGGGATTCGAGTTTTTTCACTGCGCTGGCAAATTCCCGCCCGGAGTTCTCGGAAAAACTCGACAGGTCGATGATCCCGATACCGTCCACAGTTTCGCAAACCACCGTGGAATCGTACTCCCCGGGCTCCAGGGTCAGGGTCAGAAGTTCATCCCCCCGCCTGACTTCCACCGGGAGTTTCTGCCCTTCGTAATTCTGAATCGTCTGGGTGATCTCCTCATTGGGGAGCCCCTTTGTTTCCTTCGTGCCGACTTTCACCAGAACATCCCCGGTCCGCAGTCCGGCTTTGTCCGCCGTGGAATCCAGGAACACATCCCGGACCGTCATTTCATCATCGGCATTCCGGTAAAAGGAGATTCCCACCCCCACATTGGAGCCCGCAAGCGACTGGGAAAAGGCTTTGGCTTCCTCCAGATTGAAGTAATTCGTATGGGGATCTTCCTCCAGGGTGGTCATTCCCGCAATGGCCTGCTCTGCGAGCCTGGAATCCAGGTCCTCGACCTGGTTCCCGTAAAACCACCGGTCTTTCAGGAGCCCGTAAATGTTCTCGACCTTCGCCAGGTCATCGCTCTTGTGCGCATCCATGAGCAGCGGCACCGACACCCCTGCTGCAAAGCATGCGGCACAAAGCCCCGTCACGATCCATGCTGTCTGCTTGTTTTTCCTGGTTTTCTCCAGACTCTTTTTATCCACCGGCTTCATACTCCATGCCTTTCCATTCCCCTGTATTGTGTCTTTCGTATTCTGTTCCTTATATATAGTACACAAGCGGGCGGTGCTTTCCCGCCCTTCACACTGCATCCTGCCGCTTTTTTCCGGACTTCTTCCTGACCGCCATCATCCTTTCACCTGCCAACGATGACTGAACTGTCCCCAACCTGTCAGGGATGGTTTTGCTGCACTGCAAGGAGCCCTGCTCCTCCATCGGGCTGCCCTGCCTCCAGCAATACCGGATCCGCCATCGGCACGGGAGTCTCATGGCCATAACCGGAAGAAATCCACAAAAAAACGACAGGGGAGCCTATCGTTTTGCCTTGATGTACTTGGTGGCAGCCATGAAACTGGCCAGCCATCCCACGAGCAGGCCACCGCCGAAGAGCAGCAGGCCTGACCAGAACACTGTCTGTCCGGGTTTCATGAGTTCAAATACATTCGCGAAAAGAATACCGCCCAGTCCATTATACAGACGCGGATATCCCCAGGCGATGAGCACAAAGGGAATCACCGCCCCAAGAAGTCCCAGAACCATGCCCTGGAGCTCAAAGGGAATCTTGATGAAGGCATTCGAAGCGCCGACCTGGCGCATGGTGATGATTTCGTCCTGGCGGGAGTAAATCGTGGTGCGGATGGTGTTGTAGATCAGGTACATGGACAGCACCAGCAAAAGAGCACTGCCAATGTAGCCGGCAATCCGCACGCGGCTGAGCAGCCGGGCAAGTTCCACGGTGCTTTCACCGCCATAGGTGACAGTCTCCACCCCGGGAATCAGACCTACCTGACGGGCAGCTTCCTGAATGTCGGTTCCGTTGTCAAGGTACACAAACCAGGCATCGGAAAGAGGGTTCTGTTCCCCGCGGTACACGGAAAAGGCCTCGCCTTTTTCCTGGATCATGAGCTCCAGCTCCTGGTCTTTGTCGGAGAAATCCGCCCGGTCCACAAATGAGAGCCCCCGGATGTCATTCCCTGTCTGCTCCACTGCTGCCGGATCCAGCCCCTGGGCGAGCACTGCATGGAGCCGCAGCCCACTTTCCGCCCGGGAAGCAAACTGTTCGGTGTGATAGCCGATCAGGGAAAAACAGGCAATGAGAAACAGCGAGACCGTCACGGCGCCGAGCGCTGAGAGCGACAGCGCCCAGTTGCGGGTGATGCCCCGCCAGGCACTCTTCAGTTCATAGAGGAACTGGAAGAACAGCCGCTTCATAACGATTTGTAGCCGCCTTTGCTGGAATCATGCACAATGTAGCCTTTGTCGAGCATGATCGTCCGCTTGCGGAACCGGTCCACGAGTTCCCGGTCATGGGTGACCATGACGATCGTTGTGCCCTGGGTCTGGTTGATTTTCTCGAGAAGCTCGATGATTTCCAGCGACATATTGGGATCCAGATTTCCGGTGGGCTCATCCGCAATGAGAATTGAAGGCCGGTTCGCAATGGCACGGCCGATCGTGACACGCTGTTGCTGGCCCCCGGAGAGTTCATCCGGGTAAGCCCGTTCCTTGTCCTTCAGATCCACGAGATCCAGGACTTCCCTGACCCGCTGGCGGATCTGCTTCGAAGGAGTACCTGTTACCTCCAGAGCAAAGGCAATGTTTTCATACACCGTAAGCCTTGGCAGCAGCCGGTAGTCCTGGAAAATGCAGCCGATGTTCCGGCGATACTTCGGGACCTTGCGGTGCTTGAGGGCCCCGACATTGGTGCCGTTGACCGTCACTGTGCCGGAATCTGCCACTTCTTCGCCATTGAGCAGCTTGATGAGCGTGCTCTTGCCGGATCCTGTCGGTCCGATCACGTAGACAAATTCTCCGGGATCGATCCGCAGATCAATGTGATTCAGCGCATGCACCCCATTTGGGTAGGCTTTCGATGCATCCTTGAGTTCGATCATTGCAGGCTCCTTTCATTCAATGCTGCCATCTGGCAGACCGGTCTGTCGTACTGTCCGGCTGCCTGTATATGCGGCTATATGCGGCGGTTCAGCTGAAGAAGACCTCCGGTCTCTCGCGGCAGGGGGTGCTGCCCTTGGCTTCACACGCTCCGGCGGTATTGCCCCAGCCGGTCCCCCAGGCAAAATCCGCACTGGAAGAGAACCGCTTGATGGCGTCTTCGACACTCATGTTCCCGAGATTGATCACCTCGATGTGACAGTGAGGGCCCGTAGAGTTCCCGGAGTTGCCCGTCAGGGCGATCTGCTGCCCTGCAGACACGGACTGACCCGCCCGCACGGCCATCCCCTCCTGCGAGAGGTGGAAAAAGGAGAAGGCATACAGGGACCCATTCATGGAACACAGCAGGCAGATTGAATTGCCGCTCCCATAGGGATAGCCGGACATGTTTCCCAGGTACCCGGAGTTGGAAGCCACGGGATTGGCCGCATAGAGCACAATGCCGTTGGCAGGTGCCACCACCGGCGTTCCAATGGGAGCCGCCCAGTCGAGACCCAGGTGAAGTCCCCCACCGGGGTACGCCCAGGTCCCGGCAGAATACTGGCCGCCAAGAACCGGGACATTGAATCCCGAACTCGTGGTGATGGAAGCAGATCCGGCTGCTGCGGAGGTGATCACAAAGTCGCGGATCGCATTCATGTCGGCTTCCGCCGCACGTTTCTGTGCCTGCAGTTCCGCAATCTGCTGCTGGTACTGCGCCACGAGCTGATTATAGGAATCCTCGAGGCGCTGCGCTTCCGCTTTCTGCTCCTCGAGTTCGGCTTTCTGCGCCGTGTTTTCCTCCTGCAGACGCTTTTCCTCGCTCACCGAGAGCTCCAGCTCGGCCTTCATTTCATTCAGGCGGCTGATTTGCGCCTGGTCATCCTCGGTGATCCGCTCAATGCCGGAAATCCGCCGAAGCATGTCATTCAGGTCACTGGCACCCATCACCAGATCCACCAGCATATTGGTCCCCACATTGCCCTGTTCATGCCGCATGCGCGACTTGATCTGTGCATCCCAGGCATCGATCTCCGCCTGTTTCTGCACGATCTGTTCCTGCAGGGCCTGGATATTGGCTTCGATCTGGGCAATCACGGACTCCTTCTGGCTGATCTGGTTCGAGAGCTCCTCTGCCAGGGCCTTCTGTTCCTGGGCCAGGGCTGCGACTTTGTCCGTCTCGCCCTCCAGGCTGCCAATGGAGTTGGAAAAATCCGTAATGGACTGCTGCAGCTGCTGCCGCCGCTGGTTTTCATGTTCCCGGAACCCTTCGCAGGCCTTCACGCCCTCGGAAGAGGTCTGGGGTTTTGTACACTGGCTGTACCAGTATTCTGTATCCGAATAGTCTTCTGCATACACCGGCGTCATGACCGCAGGCAGACAGCCTGCTGCAGCCAGGGACGCGGATACGAGAAAACCCGTAAGTTTTTCTTTCAGTTTCATCGATACCACCTCAGATATTTGCGGACAGCCAGCCAGGACCCCAGGGCACCGGTGAGCAGGCCGATGCCAAAGACACCGGCGGTCACATACGCCGCAAAGGGCCAGGGGGAAATCAGAACAAACATGTCTGACAGCAGTACGCCGCCCAGAAGATTGTAGAGGGCCGGATAGCCCAGAAGGACCAGCAGTCCCGGGACAAGAGCGCCCCAGAATCCGATGATGAGTCCCTCAAAGACAAACGGCGTGGTGATATACCAGTTGTAGGCACCCACCTGCCGCATGATGGCGATTTCCTCCTGCCGGGTGTGAATGGTCATTTTCACCGAAATCCTCGTCAGGTACACCGCCAGTATGATCATGAAGCCCACCAGGAGCCATCCACCAGTCCGGGCCGCATCAAAGACATCCACCATTTTGGAGATCATGGATCCGCCATAGGAAACCGAAGCCACACCGTCAAGTTTTGTCGCCTCCTTCGAAACAGCTTCCACCTGCTGGGCGTTTTCCAGATGCACGGTCAGGACATCCAGCAGCGGATTGCGGTCTTCTCCCGCATACTGGCTGAAGATTTCACCGTTTTGCGCAATGAGTTCGTCCAGCTCCTGATCCTTGGTCGAATACGTCACGTGACCGGCTCCCTTCATGGAAGAGAGTTCATCCGTGAGGACCTGGCGCTGTTCTTCCGTCACTGTCGGCAGCAGCGATACCTGCACAACGAATTCGCTTTCGATATTTTTGGTGAACTGGTCAATGCTCGCAGCCATGACGGTCATGAACGTCGCGATCAGCAGCGCAATCGCAATGGACAGGCTGCTGGAGAATGCAGTGGAGAAATGACGGCTGATATCTTTGCTGGCACTGCGCACCATCCGTGGCAGGCTTTTGATGAACAAGAGCATAACTTCCTCCTTTGCACAGTTATAATGATTGTATCATGCGCAAGAGCCGTAACCAAAACGCAGGAAAATGTTAAGGTGATGTAATGATTTGCGTCCCCTGTCCCATAATTCAGCCGAGGTTCACAAAAATTCCCATCATACCGGCAAACTTTCCCGATAATGGTTTCGTATCTTATAGATGTGCCAAGAGAACACAGAAAAAAATCTCTTCATAAATCTCTCTCCTATAACAGATGAAGGCAGCCCTTTCCGGGCTGCCTTTGTCGTATGCCAGTATACGAAGTTTTTCCCTTTTTTCCCTTTCAGGAAAGACCGCTGTCAAAAAAAGAGACGCACGACCGGCCACTGCCACTGGCCGGCGTCTTTTTTTCATCCTCCCACAAAACCGGTGCCTCTCCCGCCAGGCCTGTCAGCACCCCGCTTTTTCCAGCACCCGGTGCTGACGCTGCAGTCCGGCGTTTTCCGGATCTGCCTCCAGCCCCTGGAGATTCCAGTACTTTGCCTGCTGCAGGTCCCTGGGCGTTCCCTGCCCCATCATGTACATCGCCGCGAGGGGCTCATATGCCCGGGTGCACCCAGCCATCGCCGCTTTCTGAATAAAATAAAATGCCTTGTCAAACTCACGGCGCTCCCGCAGCATCACCCCGAGATTCAGCATGGATTCGGTATCTCCATTCAGTGCGGCCAGCCTGGTGTATTCCAGTGCCTCCGCCGGATCCTGCAGGGTATTCATGTACAGATCCGCCGCCAGGACCTGACTCCTGACATCACCCCAGTGAGCCGCCTGACGGATCAGGGGCAGGGCCGCCGGCAGATCGCCTGCTTCCATCAGCGTTTTGTATTCCCGAATCACATCATTCAGGATTTCCTGTTCCATATCCATCACTCTTCCTTCCGGGTACAGTGTAGTCCGAAAAAAAAGGCGGGTCCAGAAAAGACACCCTCCCCTCAGGCAATGGCTTCGGGTTCCGGATTCTCCCGTCCCAGGTCAGCCACAAAGACAGCCCCGGGGGTTGACCAGTCTTCCTTGTATTCATGCCCGGATTTCAGTGCACAGGCAAAGAGATACCGGATGTCGGCAGAACGAAGCATTCAGTCATTGACCTGAAACAGTGACTCATTCCTGTATAAACACAGCTTTCGAGTTCCTGCGACGGTATAGAGTCATGCCAGGAACCTGTCCTCTGAGCTTCGCAGCCAATTATGTTTTTCACAGGTGTGACACAAACTGTATGTCACAGCTATGTCACACTTAAATTTCAAGTCTGTTTTTTGTGACCTAACTGTGACCTAAGCATAAAAAGAGCCTTCAGGTGCTTTACCTAAAGGCTTATTTGCGAATGGTGGAGCGTAGGAGGATCGAACTCCTGACCCCCTGCGTGCAAAGCAGGTGCTCTCCCAGCTGAGCTAACACCCCACAACAATAAAACAGATGGTGGGCCTGAATGGACTTGAACCAACGACCTCACCCTTATCAGGGGTGCGCTCTAACCACCTGAGCTACAGGCCCATCTGTTGACTGCTCATTGATATTAGCATACTCACCGACTCTGGTGCAAGAGAAAAATTCACGTGATTTCCACCATACCCCTTTTCACGGATACTTTAAGCAGGATGCATGCAGCTTTTCGTTTTAACTCTCTGCCCGTACATTTTATCTGATGAAACTACCCGAATCTGTCGATTTTGACAGGTCTCATTTTTTTGCTGAAAAACCAGATCAGACCACCGCACAGGTTACAGATCACTGTCACCAGTCCTCTCATACTTCGACAGCCAGCAACAAACACAGTCACCGACTGCGTTTGTTGCTGGCTGTTGGCTGCCCGGGAAACTGGCTCTTCGTACGATTTCTCATGACTCTGCGTTCAATGCACGTGTTTCCCATTGAACCACTTCCCAAAGCCGAATTACAATAATTACATGAAAGCCCATACAGTAAAAGCCTATAACCTGATTTTTCCCGTATACATGATCATGCTGCTGTCTCCTGTTTTGTGGGTGTTCATGATTATCGGCAATTTTCTGGTGGATTCCCTGGTCCTGCTCGCCACGATTGCCATTCTGGGCAGCATCAATAGCCTGCGCATCTGGAAATCCTCCATTTTTCGCATCGTCTGCTTCGGGTTTCTCAGCGACCTGGCCGGAAGCCTGCTGAACGCCATTCTGGCCTTCACTGTCCTGAGTGATTTCTATGTGGGAATGACTCCCTACAGCTGGCCTGGATGCGCACTGCTGGCGCTGCCAGCCATCCTGACTGCCGCCATTCTCATTTATATCCTCAACAGCCGATTCGCCTTCCGGAAAACCGGGTTGTCTTTAACCATCCGCAGAAAGCTGGCTCTTTCCCTGGCTGTTTTTACAGCCCCCTGGGTCATGATGATTCCTCTGGATGCCTGGAATGCCTTTTTCCAGCTCTTCGGGTTCCGCTGATTTGTCGGGTGGCGGTTTTCGCCATTCCCGCTGCCCCCATCACCAAGGAGACACTGTATGAAAACACTTGTATTCGGTTCCCTGAACCAGGACATCGTCTATGACGTCGATCACTTCGGCAAACCCGGAGAAACCACCAAGGCGCTGCACATCAGCAAATACCCCGGCGGCAAGGGGCTTAACCAGGCAATCGCCGCTTCGAAAGCCGGCAGTTCTGTTTCCATGGCCGGCTGCATTGGCCCGGAAGGGACCTGGCTGCTGAATGAACTGGAAACTTCCGGTGTAAATGCAACCCATATCCGAATTGTGCCGGATACCGCCACCGGGACAGCAATCATTGAACGGGACCCTGCGGGGGCGAACCGCATTCTTCTCGATCCCGGGGCCAACAACTGCTGTACACCAGAGCAGATCCGGGAAACTCTGGCGGGCTTTGAAGCCGGAGATCTGCTGATCTGTCAGAACGAAATCAGCCACCTGACATCCCTGCTGGAGCAGGCCAAGGCCAAAAGAATGCGGATTCTCTTCAATCCCGCTCCCATGACCCCCGATATCCTGGACCTGGATCTTCGTGAAGTGACGTGGCTGGCAGTGAATGAAAGCGAATGTGCCCGGCTGCTGGGATGCACCTGTGACGACCCGATGCAGCTTTGCCGTCTGTTTCGCCAGCGGTATCCAGAAACAGGACTCTTGCTGACACTCGGGTCCAGGGGGTCACTGTCGCTTCAGGGCCAGTCTCTCTGCCGCGTCCCATCCTGCTGCGTGCAGGCCGTGGATACCACTGGAGCAGGTGACACCTGGCTGGGGTACTTTGCGGATGGCTGCACCCGGGGGCTGTCTGTGCCCGATTCCATGATGCGGGCAAATGCAGCTGCAGCTTTATCGGTACAGGTTGCCGGTGCAGCCTCTTCAATCCCCTCAGACCGCGAGGTCTCAGCGTTTCTGGCTCAGCAGCCGATGGAGTCTGTCATCACCGAACTGGAACTGTGATCAACGGCGAAAACCAGCCTGATCATGTCAAAGTCAGCATAAAAACAACCCGCTTTTCCCGGACACATGCGCCAAGGTAAAGCGGGTTTTCTCATCAATGGTTATTTGGATTTCGGCTCCGAAACTGCATCAGCTGCCGTCTGGGACACATCTGATGCCCCATCTTTTCCGGCTCCTGTCGACACCGGCTCCGGTTTCTGACCACTGCCACTGCCCGCTGCCTCTGCATTGAGCTGATCCCTGCAGGTACCGACCCGCCGGCTGACCTCCTGCACATGGCTTTCTACCGATTCATGCGCCTGCTGCATCCGGCTCGCCGCTGCATCCTGCACAGCCTGCACCCTGGCACCGGCTTCCTGCACCCGGGCATTCACACGGTCCTGCGCCCGCTGCACCCGCTGCCCTGCTTCCTGGATATGCCGGTTCACCCGGTCCACACTGGTCTGGTATGCCTCATCCATCCGCTGGTGCACAAACCCGCGGACATGGCGGCTGTTTTCCTGCATCTTCTGCAGACTGGCCACCGCAGCCGCAAAACCTTCATCCTGATACGCTACACTGCTGACAGCCCGCTGCACATGGGCATGCAGCTGCTCCAGCGCCTTGCGATGCCGGCCCATCTCCCGGTTCGTGGTGATGAAATCCGTCCCGAACACAATCGTGAACAGAATCATGATTCCCTCCATCGCATGCAGCGGAATGTGCGCCACAAGGTCCTCCATCCACGGCTGGAAAATATACGTTACGACAAGCCCCGCCACGCCATAGAGCGTGGAGTTCAGCAGACACACCCTTCCGTGGATATTGAATTTATGCTTTGAGTAATCCCACCACAGCCGGTGATACTTCTTCTGGAGATACCAGCTCGTGACATACTCCAGCACACTCGTGAGCCAGAACGTGTTCACAAACACCCAGAACGGATTCATGCTCAGTCTGTCCACTATATAAATAATGAACAGGCAGCCAAACCCGAAAATCGGCACATAGGGACCATGGAAGAACCCCGTGTTAACGAACTTGAAATCCTTCGCTCCCACATACAGGCCCTGGACCACCCAGCCCCCGAAAGAGTACACCATAAAGTAAAAATAAGCATGGAGACAGTTGATCAAAAAGGGTTCCATGTTGCTCTCTTCCTCTCTCTGTTTCCTTTATTCTATCCTGCCATGCCCGGTTTCCATTCAAAAACGCCCGCTGGACGGGCGTTTGCGCATGATCTTCGTACGTTTCTGCTCTTTTTCCGCAGACTCAGTGGCGTCTGAAGAGACCCTTCAGAATCGCCATGGCACCAGCCACCATCAGGATGCCCTTGCCGACTTCCTTCAGCGTCGCAGCCGGGTCTTCCTTGGCGCGGTTGACGAATTCTTCGGCCTTGTCCTGGACTTCACTCAGGAACTCCGGATATTCGCCTTCGATTTCGTCACCGATCTGGTCAGCCACTTCATCGATGGGCTTATGGAAAGACTTCGCTTCCTTCACAATGCTCTCTCCGGAATCCGCAGCCACGATTTCATCAGAAATCCTGTCCTGTTCCTTCGTGGGAGTTTTCCGGAACGTGGAATACTGCTCCGGCGCATCGTTTGTCGAAGGCTGCCCTACATCCAGCGACAGGTCGTTGTCCAGGGGATGTGTTTTGTCATCCTCACTCCTTGAAGTCACCGTTGCGTTTTCATTCACATTGCTGCTGTTTGAATACGTGCCGAATGATTCATCCAGTTTCGTGATCTCCTTGTGTGCTTTATTGCTCATGTTGATTACCTCTTATCCGCCGAACTGTTACCCGGCTCTACAATAATAATTATACGTTCGTAACCCGGCATTCACCTGTCTGGTGACCGGTGTGCCATTACATTCCACAGCAATCACACAAACGCGCGTCTACCGACGCCTGCCGCCCTCCAGGAAGAACCCGAATGCGGCCCCCGCAATACCGCCCACAATGTGAGCCATCTGGGAGATATTGTCCGAAGACAGCACACCCGCGAGGATTTCCTGCCCGAGATACAGCGTTACCACCAGGATCATGGTGATGGGGATCTCCCCGCGTTTGAAGGAAGTCATGCTGCACAGGATGATGAATGCAAAGACCACACCGCTGCAGCCAATGAGTCCGTTGGTCGTCACTGCCATGTTCGCGAACGCAGTCAGGACAGCCGTGATCAGAATGATGATGAGGGTGTTCTTCGACCCGTACTTTTCCTCCACCACCGGCCCGACCAGCAAAAGCAGCATCATATTGCTCGCAAAGTGTTCAATGGATGCATGTCCAAGGACATAAGTGAACATCGTCAGGTACGTCCGCACGCTGTCCAGCGGACCACGGTGCGTCACAAACCACTCCGAAATATAGCGGTATCCCGTGAGTTCCGAGAATATCAGCACCCCGAGACAAAGCAGTGCAAAGGTCAGGATCACCGGCGAATTGTATTTCAGGCGAATCTTCATGATTATTTCCTCCAAATCCCTATCAGTGTATCAAAGAGAGCAGAGATGTTTCATATGACTGTATTTTTTCAGGGCAGTTCCAGGCTGTTTTCCGGAATTGGTCGAATGCCGATGATGGTAAAAAGCTGCTTCTCAAACAAAAAAAACCTCCGAACACAAATCCGGAGGATGATTTTTGAAATGGTGGAGCGTAGGAGGATCGAACTCCTGACCCCCTGCGTGCAAAGCAGGTGCTCTCCCAGCTGAGCTAACACCCCACAACAATAAAACAGATGGTGGGCCTGAATGGACTTGAACCAACGACCTCACCCTTATCAGGGGTGCGCTCTAACCACCTGAGCTACAGGCCCATCTGTTGACTGCCCATTGATATTAACACATCATCCCGTTTCTGTGCAACAGAAAATTTCTTGTATTCTGACTATCTGGAATGAAAGACGGCTCCTGTCGATACTTTTATGCCATCTTTCCCGTCCCAACTCTTCAATTTGCATTTTTATTCGAAAATTTTCCGCTGATCCCCTGTATCCTCATCCACAGCATTGTTATAATTTTACTGCGGTCATCAAAACGCTGATATGCCTGTTTCGCCCTGATTCGAGGACCCTGTTCCAACCTGGCCTGTCATACAGACTGGGAAGGAGGAACAATGGATCTTTATATGATTCTCCAGTTGCTGGCAAACCTGTGTGTCATCACAGAATTTGTCAGACCGCTGGTGGGGACTTTTTTTCCCTGTAAAATCAACGTAACTTTCCAGGTCTCGATCATCCGAAACAAAAAGCACGATCAGTGTTCCCGCACCGACCGTGCCTTGGATGATCGCTAGACCATCTAGTGTTCGTTAAACAGCACATCGGTTGATGACCGCTGTCTGTATCTTCATTATAGCCTTTTCGGGTTATCTTGCAAGAAACAGACCAGGCCGTCAGGTTCCTCGAATCAGATGGCTTTTCCGGACCCTTCAGCTATGAGGGGTCCTTTTTCGAGTCCACTCAGAACAATCCACCAAATCTGACAACAGCCTCTGCTCTCAGACCTCATCTGCAACAGCGGGTTTGATGCACAGCATTCCGCTGTCCATCAAACTGGCTGATGCAGCAAAAAGCACGATCAGTGTAGCCGGACCGACCGTGCTCTGGATGATCGTTAGACCATCGGTTTAATCTCATTGCAGCACATCGGTTGATGACCGCTGTCTGTACTTACATTATAGGCTATCCGGCTTATCTTGCAAGAACCAGACCAGGCCATCAGGTTCCTCGAATCAGATGGCTTCCCGGGGTTTGTCAGTCATGGCAGACCCCGTTTTTGCTGCAAACCAAAACAACCCACCGCACACAATCGTGACCTCTATTCACAGACAGCAGCTCTCCGCCAGCGGGTTTGATGAGCAGTCCTCGACTGCCCATCAAACTGGCTGCCGAAACAAAAAGCACGATCAGTGTAGCAGCAACGACCGTGCTCTGGATGATTGCTGGACCACCTGGTGTTCGTTAAACAGCACATCGGTTGATGACCACTGTCTGTACTTACTGTATCCCTCAGCCAGTTGTCGGGACAACTCTAAGTTGTTCAGACAACCCGCTGAGGTTTTTCAATTTCGCCAGCATTCCAGAAACCTGCCCCTGCAAGCTGCCAGGAACCAAAGTTCCCTGATTACTCAAAACAATCCACCGCACCTGATCCTAACCTCTGTTATCAGGATCTGCTTTTGCCAGCGGGTTTCCTGTGCAGCGAAAAGCTGCCCGGGAAACTGGCTGGCACCATCTGAGTGGCGGAAGACCTGATTGCCGGAACCGGCACCCAGGTCTGCGGGCACTCAATACGCCCGGAAATCCTCCTGGATCTCCTCCATCGACTCCCCTTTTTTCAGCCCCAGCATCAGCAGAAGCCTTGCCTTGTGCGGCATCAGATCATACGCCGCTATCGTTTTTCCCCTCGGGTCAAACACTCCATCCGGCACAGCCTCCCCCTCCGGCAGCCGGCTCGAGCGTACAATCATGCAGTCCCCATTCCAGCCCTCGATTACATCCTGCACAGCCGTCGGGTAATTCCCGGCCCCCGTGCCAGCAATCACCACGCCATCATAGCTCTCCAGCATGTATCGCAGCAAACCCGGATCCGACTCCTCATGCACATAGAAAATCTCCACCCGGGGCATATCCCTCAAGTCCACATCATTGAACCTTGATTCACTGGTGTGAAACCGGTAGGGCCGGTGAATCAGCGACACAGTCCGGTCCCGGACATATCCCAGAAGCCCGAACTCATTTTGCCGGAAGGCATCTGTGCTCATGGAATCCGTCTTCTTCACATCCCGACCCGCGAACACCATATTCGAGAACACCGCCAGTACACCCATGCCCCTGGCACTATCATCCGCCGCCAGGCGAACAGCCTGCATCAGATTCGCCGGACCGTCCGCGCTCGTTGCCGTCGCTGGCCGCATCGCACCTGTGATCACCACCGGCTTCGTCACATCCAGCACCAGATTCAACAAAAACGCCGTCTCCTCCAGCGTATCCGTCCCATGGGTGATCACCACGCCATCCACCGACGGATCCGCCTCCAGCCGCTCCACCAGGTTCTTCACCTCACGGTAGGCCCCGAACGTGATGTCATTGGAATCCACCTGACACACCGTGTGCATCTCCAGATCCGCGATTTCCCCCAGACCCGGAACCGAACTCACCACTTCCTCTACCGGCAGTTCCCCCGCCCGGTACCCCGCGGCATCCCCCGCCGGACCGGTGCCCGCAATCGTACCCCCGGTGGCGATCACCGCGATTTTCTTCTTTTCCGCCATATGATCCTCTCTTCCACGCCTCAAGCCAGACGCCCTGACATCCGGCTCTGCCCGAGTCAGGTTCTCCTGCACCACTTGTACATCCGCTCCGCACCCTGCCACAGCCTGCAGCCGGTTCTACACCTGCAGGCGCACATGACTTGTGCCCTGATTCTTTTTTACCTGAATCTGGCGGTCAATGGCAGTCTTCAGCCCCGCCACATGGGAAATCACCGCCACACACCGGTACTGTGCCAGCTCCGACAGCACCTGCATGGCCTTGCCCAGGCTTTCCTCATCCAGCGACCCGAAGCCCTCATCTATGAACAGCGTATCAATGCTGATCCCGGGATTTGCCGCCGCCACCCGGTCACTCAGACCCATCGCCAGACAGAGACTCGCCTCAAAGGACTCGCCCCCCGACAAAGTCTGCACCGGACGCACCTCGCCGCTGAACCGGTCTTCCACCGCCAGATCCAGCCCGGTCTTTCCTGCACCCTTTTTCTGGCCCTCGCTGCGCACCAGCCGGTACTGCCCCCGGGACAGCTGCAGAAACCGACGGTTTGCCGCCTCCAGCACCTGATCCAGGTACATCATCTGCACCCAGGCCTCCAGGGAAATCCGCTGCATGCCACTCTGCGTTCCCGCCAGGGTCCGGGCGAGCATGGATACATCCGCCGATGCCTGCTCCAGCTCTGCCTGACGCGCAAATCCTGCCTCCAGCTTCTTCAGCTGCGCCACATCGTTTCTCAGCACATGATCCCGCTCCTCCAGACGCCGCCGGTCTTCTTCAATGTCCCCCGACAAAGTCTGGCGCCGGGTTTCCAGGTCCTTCACCGCCGCCTCCGATACCTGCTCCGTATCCGGGATCTGATCCATCGCCGCCTGTGCCTCCGCTACCCGCGACTCGCACGCCGCCAGCTGCTTCCGGCACTCCTGCAGTGCCTTGTCAAACGCATCGCATTCCCGTCGCAGTCTGCCAATCTCCGCCTCCAGTTCCTGTGCCCCCCGGGTGCCTGTCAACAAAGCCGCCGATGAACGCAATGCAGCCAGTTTCGTCTCCAGAGCTGTCTGCTCCTTCCGCAAAGTCTCCAGCGCCTGTTCCCTGCCCGGCACCTGCCGCTCCAGCCGGGTCTTTTCCTCCATCTGTCCCTGCAGGCCCCGGATCATGGCCCTGGTTTCCCGCAGCTTCTGGTCCAGCTCACAGACCGGTACGTCTTCCAGCAACGACAGCCGTCCCTCCCGTTCATGGACCGCTGCCGCAGCCTGCTGCTGCCTGACATCCGCTTCATGCGCCTTCTGCTTCAGGCGCTGTACCTGTGCTTCATCCGGTACATCCTGTTCCAGAGGCGCCGGTGCCGGGTGATCCACACTCCCGCACACAGGACAGGGCTGACCGGCTTCCAGTGACGCTGCCAGAATTCCCGCCTGTCCTGCCAGAAACCGCCGGTTTGCCCTGACCCAGGCACCATTGGCCGCCTCGAATTTTTCCAGGGCCTGTCCGAGCGTTTTTCGCGCTGCCTCCAGTTCCTGCACAAGCTGCGCACGCTCACGGGCACGGGTCTGCTGCTTCTCCAGCTCCGCGAGCACCGCCCTGGTCTGCTCCAGCTGCACCGGCACCTCCTGCAGCGCCTGCAGGCGTCCGCGATCTGCTTCCAGCTCCATAGCGGCTTGCCGGATCTCCTCCGCCTTCCTGCCGATGCTGCCCTCCAGGGCCTGGATGTCCTTCTGCAGACTCTCGGCCTTCCGGGCATCCGCTGCCTGTTTTTCCAGACCGCCAATGGAGTTCCGGTCTTTCGCAAACGCCGCTTCCTGCGGTTCCAGCTCTCTCAGACGCTTCCGGCAGTCCGCCTCTTCCTTCAGCGCTTTGTTCTTTCGCTCCTGCAGCAAAGCCTTCCGCTTCTGTTCCTGTGCCCGTGCCTTGAGCTGTTCTGCCTGGGCAATCAGCCCCTGCAATGTGGTCTCCCGTTCCTTCAGAGAAGCCCTGGATGTGCGGATCGCCGTCGCTTCCGCATCCAGCACCTTCCGGCACGCAGCCCCATCGAAGGGCACACCGTCATACAAAGAAAGCTGGCTGCGTCCCGTTTCATTCTCCGCCACACAGGCCTTGAGCTCCTCCCGCTTTAGCCGGGCCCGTTCCTGGATCTCAGCCTGGATCCGGTTATAGAGTCCTGTCCCGAACAAGTCCCGGAAGATTTCCTGCCGGCGCTGGGAGTCCGCCGTGAGCAGATCCCGGAAGGCACCCTGGGCAATGAGAACCGTCTGCGAAAACTGGGCAGCATCCAGTCCCAGCAAGTCGCGGATCCTGGCAGCGGCTTCCCGGTTTTCCAGCACCCCGGTCTCCGTCTTGAGCTCCAGGCGCTCCGGGTCCGGGGTTTTCTTGAACTCCTTTTTATTCTTCTTGAGCTTCGTCTGCATGGGCTCCCGTGTCACGGTATAAACCTGTCCCTTTTCCTCGAACGTCAGGGACACCCGGGTGACGGTCCCCGGTTCAGCGTTTTTGCACCGCAGCATCTGTGCATCCCGCTCTCTCTGCGAGGGCTGGCCATAGAGGGCATACATGAGGCCGTCAAAGAGCACGGTTTTCCCCGCCCCGGTTTCTCCCGTGATCAGGATCAGGCCCTGTCCGCCGAAGGCCGCAAAGTCAATGACTTCCCGGTTCGCATAGGGACCGAAGGCCTCCAGTTCCAGTTTGAGCGGCTTCATACTGCCTCCATTTCTTCCAGCAACTCCGCCAGCAACGCCTCCTGGCGTTCGTTCAGATCCTGTCCGTTCTGCGACCGGTAGAATTCCCGGATGTTGTCCGCCGGGTCCTCGCTCCGGACCGCCGCAGCCACACCCACCGCTTCCTGGACACGGGCTTCCAGGGCTTCGTAGCCCAGTCCCACCAGGCGCGGCCAGCATTCCTGAAGATGCATCAGCGCCATGGGGTTGGGCTGTTCATCCTGCAGTGCGGCATAGACATAGGCATTCCGGTCACGGGAGGCCACAAACACCGGATCCGTGAGCTCGGCCAGCGTACCGGAGAGCTTTTCAAATCCGCGCAGCGGTTCAATGGAAACCGGCTCCACTTTCACCCGCATGCCAGGCAGCGCCGATGGATCCACATCCACCACCAGGGCGCCCTTTTTCTGGTTCAGCTCGCTGATGGAAAGACGCTGGAGCGAACCGGGATACCAGACATTGTCGCCGATGCGCTGCGGCGAATGGAGGTGGCCCATCGCCACATAGTCGTAGTCCCTGAAGGTGTCGGCCGCGATTTCATCCAGTCCCCCCACCATGACTGACTCCGACTCGCAGGTCGTGGCGCCAGAGACAAACTGATGGCTGATGAGCACATGGGCCTTGTCCGGATCCAGTGTCTGACGTGCCAAGACCTGTTCCATCATGTCCTGAAAGGAAGCGGGGCGGGTGCTCAGGACCCCGGCAGTGGAAAAGGGCTTGATGAAGGGCAGGAGGTGGAAGACCACGCCGTCCAGTTCCACCGCGCGGATGGTCCCGTCATACACCGTCTCCAGATAAATGTCGCGGTCTTCCAGAAAAGAACGGGCGTAGCCCAGCTTCTTTGGTGAATCATGGTTGCCTGCAATCATGAGCACCGTCAGTCCGCTGTCCTTCAGCCGGTTCATGAAGCGGTCCAGCACGGCCACAGCCTCGGCCCCCGGATCCTGCCGGTCATAAATGTCCCCGGCAATCACCAGGGCATCACACTGCAGATCCTGCGCCTTTTGAATCACTTTCCTGAGCAGGTCTTCCTGCAGGTCCAGGAACTCCCGCGGGTCCTGATGGTAAAAGGACTTGCCGATGTGCAAGTCCGATACGTGCAGAAATCTCATCGTGCCACCACCATGTAGAGACTGAATCCCACAAAGGCGACACCCACGAGCCAGAACAGAGGCGCTTTCCATACACAGCGAAAGAGGGCCCGCTTTTCCATGAGCTGGTGCCAGGCCTGCCGTATGGCGGGCACCATGAGAATTGTCACGACCAGTCCCAGAACGGCCAGGACCAGGAGCAGAATGATTAGCAGTGGAAACCAGCCGACAAGCAGTGCCATGGAGTTGTTGATCACGTGCAGCAGGATTGGCAACCAGAGACTCCCGGTCTGTTCGTACGCCCAACAGAAGACCAGCGCCATGAAGAACACCGGGATCCCCTGCGTGAAGTTCATGTGCAGAAAGGAAAATGCCAGACTGCTGATCACCGCCGCAAAGACCGGACTGTACCGCTTCAGACAGTTGTAGGCGAATCCCCGGAAGAACAGTTCTTCGATCACCGGGCCGATCACGCCAATGATGAAAAACATGCCGATCTTGTCCGCCATGGAGAACACAGGCGGCAGCTCCTGGCTGGAGGTCCCCAGAAGTGCCCAGAGCAGGCTGAAGCCAATGGACCAGAAAAAGGTCATGGGAACCGCCCGGAGAAGAGTCGGCATAATCCGGTGTCCCGGGGTGGACAGCCCTGTGAGGGGGGTGCCGGTCAGAACCAGGGCCAGCGCCAGGGCGGGCAGGCCGCAAAGCACTGCCGCAGCCATGAACACCGTCGTACTACTGACGGGCCAGCCAAAGATCAGGGGCAGTGAGGTGAGAAAGCCGGCTGCCACCTGCAGGATGAGGTACACCCAGAGGGAGATGCCAATGCGCTGAATGCGCTGTGTGCAGTTCAGCGACTGCCTGTTGTCATGATTCATATCGACTCCTTTCGATGGCGAATCGCACGGTTCCAGAGACGGGTGACGATCCAGCAGCAAAGCAGAGAGAGCACGATCCCGCCCAGCAGATCCGTCGGGTAATGCACCCCGAGATAGAGCCGGGAGAGAGCAATACCCACCGCATAGAGAAGAACCAGGGGCCACCAGCGGTTTTTCGCGAAGAGTGTCCCCCAGAACAGGGCGAAGGCCGCTGCGGTGTGGCTCGAGGGAAAGGAAGAGCCGCCGGGTATGGGCCCCACCCGCTCCAGACCGGGTATGGTCAGAAAGGGACGGGGTTCCTGAAAGAGCGCCTTGAGAAGCGTGGAGCATACCATGGTCAGGGCCAGTCCAAGCAGGACACGAAGGGCCAGAGACCGGGTTTTGCGGAAGCAGAGGAGCACAGCTGCAAACGCTGTGGCGAGCCAGATGGTGTTGGTGAAACACAGCACCAGGTCATTGAGTGACGGCTGGCGCAAAGTCTAAAACCAGAGCAGGATCTGCGCGTTCACTGACGGTACCTGAGCTTTCTGTAATACTGCACATCCGAGGCTTCATCCATCGCCAATGGCGGAGTGTGCAGGACAAAGTCCCGCCCGGCCCAGAGAGAAGCAAAATCGGAAAGGGAAAGCCGGGCTGTCCACCCATCGGTGCTGACAAGCACTGTGCTGCCACGCTGCTTTAAAAGAGATCTGCCGGAGCGCAGGGTATTCCCTGCCTCCAGTTCCTTCATTGCCTGTTCAATATACATAGTGACATCATATCATGGTCCATTTTCTTCCACCCATCCGTCCCGGGCTTTTGTCTGTTTCGTGCAGGAAACAGGCATGAAAAAAGCCCCCTGAGAACTCAGGAGACTTTATGATTCGGAATTCTGTGAAAGACTAGCAGTTGTAGTCGATCAGTTCCTGGAACCAGGCCTGCGGGTGAGCGCATACCGGGCACTTGACAGGAGCTGTTTCAGACTCGGCAATGTAGCCGCAGTTCAGGCAGATCCATTTAACCTTCTCGGGCTTGGAGAACAGTGTCTTGTTTTCCAGCTGATCCAGCATGGCCTGGTACCGGTTGCGGTGGTGCAGCTCGATGTTGCCGATCATGCGCATCTTTGCAGCGATTTCCTTGAAGCCTTCTTCTTCGGCTGTCTTGGCGAAATCTGCATACATGTCAGCCCACTCGAAGTTTTCGCCTTCCCATGCATCCTTCAGGTTCTGCTCAGTACCGGGGACTTCACCGTCGTGCAGATACTTGAACCACTGCTTTGCGTGTGCTTCTTCGTTTCCGGATGTCTGGTTGAAGATGTTGCGGATTACGATATAGCCGTCCTTCTGGGCCTGCTTCGCATACCACTGATATTTTGTAAATGCCTGGCATTCACCGGCGAACGCTGTCATCAGGTTCTGTTCAGTTTTTGATCCTTTTAATTCCATTGGATGATTACCTCCGTCTGCACCCATTGTAGTCTTTTTCAGCCTGAAGTTTCAACTGGGTCAATCAATCTGCACTGGCCCAGGAAGGGGCTTCGTTTCCCCGCCGCACCAGGATGGCTTTCTGGAACTCCGTCTGATTCAGGAATTCCAGAATGCGCAGAATTTCGTGTTCCGTGCACCCGGTGATCAGTTTCACTTCGCAGTCTTTTTTCAGAATATCCGCAGATACCGCAATGGCCTGCACCTTCATGCCGCCCTTTGAACCCTTGAAGACGTCGATGGGTGCCTGGTCAGAACCAGTTGTGTCCGTCAGAAACCCGTAGTCCACCGGATATACCAGGTTCCGGTACTTGAAGTGATGGCTTCCCTTCGGACGGTCGATGGTGCAGCTGCTTGACAGCAGAAGAGTATCCAGTTTCTGCCAGAAGAATATGTTGTTTTCCAGTTGACCTTCCATGATGACCCTCCAAACAATGCCTTTCCATTATATAGCCTGCTATCAGGGATTGAAACATTTTTCATGAAAATCCCTTTTGTTTCAAAGACATTCCGCAAACCAGTGAAACCTAGTGGCCACGGGGTACAAAGTCATGCAGTGAGACTTCCCGCACCCGGTCTGCATAGAGCAGCTGCACAAAAATCACCGCCAGGGGAACCAGAGCCATCCAGATCGTCCGCCCCGAAAAATACCGGCAGAGAAAGGAAGCAAGAATGCCTCCCAGGACAAACACAACAAGCATCGCAGAATGCATGGTCATTCGCCGATGGACCAGGACACTGCCGGGATGGCGAAAGAATTTCACCAGGGAGATTCCCAGCTGACGCAGGTGATTGGTGCAGAACGTGGTGGCCATGGGGATGCCCCTGGCCTGGCGGAATGTGTTGTACTGCATGGAACAGATGAGATTGACTGCCACCTGTGAAATCTGGAAGGGGGCAGAATCCGGAATGAAGCCCAAAAGCAGCACTACGAGCATTTCTATTCCTATTAACAGCGTATCCCACCGGAGCATGTAACGGCGACGGATTGGCCCGGGAAGGAGTTCACTGAGCATGGATCCGAGCAGATAGGCACTCATGGGAATCAGATAGTAGAGGGCACCGAGCCATTCTCCCTCTCCGAGTTTCATGGAGAAGAGGACAAAGTTGGCGGTCTGTGCGTTGCAGAAGACACCGCCACGGCAGGAGTAGGTGTAGGCGCCATAAAATCCTCCCACAAACATGAGCAGGAGAAAGATGTGGCGTTTTTCACACTCCAGGTAGATTTCACGATTAATTTCTGATGCTTTCATGGGCTCAGTATAGTCCTGCGGGAGGGTGGAGATATGAGGAAAACGGTTTCAGGATTGAAAAGAGAGAGAACCCGGGAAGTCATGCCGATGATGGAAGAGAAACAGCCACTGCATGTAAAAATAAGAACATCACTTTCCGTAACATATGAGGAGCTTTGCCTGATTCTGCGTGATGGATTTGACGGGCAGGTATTGATTCATGAGCATCTCCTGTTTCAAAAAATATAAAAGAGTACCCCTGTTGTAAGAAGTACTCTATGGTGATGATCAGCGAATCTGCATTCTCCTGCGGAAAACAGCATAGACTGCACACAACAGGCCAAGCACCGCTGTTGTCGCCAACATGAGATCAAAGCCCTTGTCTTCAAAGATATTGCCTGCAGGCACCACATCACGGGCTGTGTGTGTGAAGTGCACTTCGTGGGTGGCGTTGGGGGTCATGGTATTGGCAACAAATACGTGAGATATATTATTCCCATCAGATTCTACGTCTGCATCATTGACCTTAACCGCCTTGGTAGTGGTATAGAACGAATCGTTTGTTGTCAGGTTTACTGTGTACTCACAGTTCGTGATGGGTAGATTCTGCATAGAATCAGATTCTCCATGTTTCAGATTTACAGATTTCACGTACTGGGTACCAGAGCTGTCTACTGTGAATCCGTGCTTTTCCAACTCATTCATGGGGAAGTTTTCCGATGTCGGTTTGGCAATCAGCTGATAGGAGAACGGCTTATTCTTGTTGGCCAGATCACCAGATACATGGTTGTGAATGGAGAGATTTCCATACTGAATGTCTTTGGCATAGTAGAGATGGATTTCCGCCTTGGAAGAATCTACAGGCTTGCCATTTTCCAGCTGAATTCCCATCGTATTCTGAGACTTTGCTGCATCGAATGTATAGCCTTCATACTCTTTCGGAATGCCGATGACATAGCCAGTGGTTCCCGGAGAAACACCAGCTTGAACCTCTACCGTATCCTCCGGATAGTTACCAGACTCATCAGTACCATCATACTCTCCATAATCGTTCTGTCTGTGGTGGTAGATCATATAAATGGAATCAGGCTCATGATACTGTGGCGTGAAGGTAAATGTCTGGACATCGTCTTTCAGTTCACCCAGGGACCAGTTATCTGCAGTCAGAGTGAATACCGAATCTGCAGGATACAGAGTATCTGTTTTTTCGTTCAGCGCATAGCCTGCGAAGACAGTTCCATCAGTGGGTTGGGTAAGGTCATTAACAGACAATCTGAATTCATGGCCTTGAGTAATGTCAGTATCTTTCTCCGATAAAGCGACTCCGTTAGTATTCAGTCTTATCAATTTAGCAGATACAACATCTGACTTAAATGTTATTTTACTCGTTGCATACCATGACACAGTTTTTTTCACGGAATAATAATTCGTGAACCCTTTTTGTTGTGCGACTTGTGCAGCACTCTTGTCTGGGCACTCGCTAATTATTCCTTTGCTTATTTGATAGTAATCGGGATTTTCTGAGAAAAAATCAACTTTGGCTGTATATCCAGGAGCTGATTTATAGAAGAATAATTTGCTGTTCTCCCCCCACCATAACACTTTGTTAAGCTTATGTGTTTCTTCTTCTCCGGTTTTCAAAGAATCAAATTTCCCTTCTGTATATACAGAAACGTTTGTGTACATATCTTCGACAAATGTAACTAATTTACTGGTACCCGATGATTGATCTGTATTAATTATTAAATCATCACATATAGGTTGATTATCTGCGCGTTTAATAGTGAAACTGTAAGTGTGTTTTCCCCAAGAATCGGTATGTTCAACTTTTACTACAAATCTATTTTTTGTTTGCTCGACATTCGTGTTTGTGTTGAAACTAAGTGTTTCGTTCTCGACGAAAATCTCTATTGCCTCGATTTTCTGTAATCGTTTCGTTGTTACCGAAAACTTGATAGGTTTTGTTTGATCACCAACTTTAAATTCTAATATTTCCGGATTAGTCGATTCAACTACTGAACTGTTGAACGTTATATTTACGACAGTATTAACCCCAACCTTCAGATCGAACACAGTATCTTTATCAATTGTTTCAGTGAATGATCCACCATTCTTATAATCTGCAGCATTTTCAGGCAGCATACCATTCTTCATGATCGAATTGATGACATATCTCGAGTCTGTTGCTGCATCTTTGTGCATGGCAACAGACCAGTTGAATGTCATACCTTTATAGATCCGAGCATTCTGATCAATACTGGTCAGTGTTGTATCTGTGAGTGATTTGAGGGCGGTATTTCCAGTTCCCTGCGGATATTCGAGTTTCTGGGTGACAAACTCAAAATCTGCAGTTCCTGATCCGGTTTTATTGAGTTTTACATTAAAGTATTCCCAGTACACAATGTCCAGGTTTTTACCGGGTTCCAACAGCTTCCCGGATGCTCCATCAAAACTGTAGAATATCTGTCCTTCATACACAGCGGTGTAAAGCACAGCCTGTCCGTCTACTTCCACACCTTTGAACGTATAGTTATGTCCATTGATTGTCTGATTCTCAGGAATCCCTGATTCTCTGACCCATCCGGGTTTCAGAGACAGGATGTTATCCGGATTAAGCACATTCTTCTCTGTATCCAGTACAGAGATGCGTGTGATCCAGCCTGAATTGTCCTGATTGGCTTCTAGAGCAGCAACTGACATCACCGAGGGAATCGGTTCTTCTGCAGGCTCAGAATTTTCCTCTTCACCTTCAGGTTTTGGTTCCGCCGGCTGTACCGCCCCATCATTGGTAGGCTCTTCCGGCTGCTCTTCTTCGACTGCAGGAACATCCGGTCCCGGCATTTCCGTTCCTGGCTCTGTCCCCTCTTCAGGTGCAGTCTCTTCCGGCTGTCCTTCTACAGCCGGATCCGTCTGTGCTATTTCCGGAGTCTGTTCTACAGGAGTGGTTTCCCCTTCCGCACTCACCGGAAAGAACAGACTGGTGTCCACCATGGACAGACACATCACAACTGCCAGGCAGGATGCGAAGAAACGCATCCGGTTTCTTTTTCCCTTATTTTCCATCTGCGTCCCCTTTCAGTTTCTCCCTGCGTGACAGGAATACGAAGAACATCAGTCCCGCAAGTCCCACCAGCATCAGAGCTGCCCAGCTGCTGCTTTCGGAGTTTTCACCAGTGTGTGACTTGGATGCAGCTTTCGGGTCCTGTTTCTGACCGGCAGAAGTACTTGGATTGCCAGGTTTTTTCACTTCGTGGGTATAGGAATTCTTAAAGCGATGGACTGGTGTTTCTTCATTTGCCTTCTGGCCTTGTGTATTCAAAGGAAGCAGGACATCCGCGATCAGATTGCCACTGTTGCCATTGGTGACATATACCCTGGCTGTCCAGACAGTTTCGTCATACGTATATCCCTCTTTCTTTTCCGGAATGATCTGTTTCAGTTTGTACTGATACAGTCCCGGATGTTCATAAACAATGCTGAAATCCTTTGTTTCATTGCCGTCAAGTCCGAAAGTGACCTTTCCGGCTGTGGCTTCTGCAGGCATGGGTGCACCATCCAGTGCAGTCAATTCATACATGAATGCATCCTCCGGTTTGAGAGAACTGTCATTCACGGTGAATTCCTGTATCACCCGCAGAGTGGCATCTGTTTTATATTCCGCGGCAGACGTTCTGATCGCGGTCACAGAAAACAGACACAGTATGGCCAGGAGGAATCCTGTGAATTTCTCGAAATGATTCACGCACTTTCCTCTAACTTTCTATTTTGCTGCGTTTTTTCCTCAAGTGCCTTTCATAGAAGTACCTGATGACCAGCAGCACAGTCAGCAGTCCGAGACTCCAGAAAATGATTGGCACTTTGGTGAACTGCTTCCACAGTGAATAGGCATCCACATGGAAACGGCTGTCTTCATTCTTTGCGAATGCATCTGGACGGACTTCGTCCGTAAGTTTTGCCACAAGGACATGGCGCCCGTTGGTCAGATTTTCCGTGCAAGTATAGAGCAGCACGATCTGATCCTCCGGCGTCACGGTGGCATCCCGCCAGTACATTGCATGGTCCTGAATGTAGTCCAGGTATGCCTGTCTGGCTTCTGTTCCTTCCAGGCCAGGCGTAAAGAGTTCAGAGTTGTTTCCTTCCGTTTCCACAAACGCAAAGAACGTTATTCCATATTCTTTCTGTCCCTGCCTTCTGTCCAGATACAGTGATCCATATTCATGTTCGTCAAAGAATGTTCTGTCCTGAAACTGATCCAGGTCCCCGAACATCGCATGTTCTGCCATGTGATGTCCGTAAATGATGCTGTTGAAATCCGTCAAATCCGGCTTGTTCCGGTAATCCAGGAAAATGGCACCGGCACTGGAATACGTGTTCTTCGCCGTATGATCAATGTATTTATCGTTGTCCTCTCCCTGCACAATGGGATAGTCCACATTCGTTCCATATACATTGATCCAGCCAATGGTCTCATCATTGATGGCTTTCAAGTCTTCAAAGGTGAGGGCATTGTCCGCATCCGGTCGATACACAGCATATTCTTGCGTACTCGTTTCCTCGTACACCATGGACGAATCCAGCAGCGCATAACATCCAAGGACCAGGCATAATAACAGAACAGCCAGCACCACATAATTTGTGATGCTGGAGACTGCTTTCACCAGAACGAGGCCAAATTTCTTTTGTCTCATTCAGTTATGATTGAGTTTCTGTTCTGTTTCGTCGCAATTATGCGTTCTGGCGACGTTTCAGAGCGATGTAGGCAATGAATCCGCCCAGTGCCACTGCAATCAGTCCCAGGAACGGCATGTTGTTGATGATATTGCCCATGATGGGAGTAGTGCCAAGTTCTTTGTGCTGGTTGACGATAAGCTGGAGCCCAGCTTCAGTTACTTTGTAAGTATATTCTTTAGAATCGCCGGTTGTCAGATTAGTATTACCTTCTTTATAAGTTGTAGTGTGATCGCCTGCATTCTGTGCAGTAATTGTAATAGTAGAACCCACAGGTGCTTTTATCAGTTTAATCTTGGCTGATTCATCAGCTTTCATCATGAATTTTTTATTTGTCACATTGGATGTTACATCATCGTCGCCAATTTTACCTGCAAACGGATTTTCACCTGCATTTTCAGGTGCAGTCAGAGTCACCAGGTAACTGAAATCCCTGTTCTTGTCACCCATATCACCTGTAACTGTCTGGCCAAGTGTGAAGGCACCATTCTCTTCATCAACCTTCGTTTTGGAATAGTTATTCTTATATGTCAGAACCGGTCCATCTTCCCCAAAGCTCTGTTTTTCGTTTCCATTCTGAACAGTGTAGGTGCATGCAAGGCCGCCTTTGTCTGTGTTCTTAACGTATACTCGAACTTTGTTAACCGCCTTTTCTGTATTAGCATTCAGTTTCTGCTCAAATCCAGGGAGGTCCTGTAACTGCGAAAACGTCTGAGTTACATCAAATTCATAAATACCGGCCGATGTAAAATCGCCGTCTGTAAACAACGGAGTGGTCTTAGTCAGAGTTGTAGGATTCTTATCAGTTGCTGTGTAAGTAATTGTTTTCTCACTAATCTCGGGATATGTAAAGTCACCTGTGCTTGCCGGTGATTTGGTAATTGAATATGTGAAGGTTACCTCAGGTACAGTCGTTCCTTCCGGCATTGTAAACTCGTTTTTAATGATTGGAGCTGTAGTGCTCTGCTGTTCAGTTGTTGCAGCAGGTCCTTCTGTTGCAAACACACTCATGCCACTCATCGCAAGCGGAGCTGCCATTGCTGCTGCAAACAGTTTCGTCTTGAAGTTTTTCATAATCAAATTTCCTCCTCATGAAATCAGATGTTGCGTCTTCGGATCACGCTCATAACCGTTCCATACGTATCTGCTTCCTTTACAGCTCCATACAGCCTGGAATCAGCTGCATTTGGACGGTTGTCGCTTAATACGAAGATTTCCCCTTCGGGAACGGTATAGGGATATACAGGACCTTCTTCATAGGCATCAGTTTCCTTGAAGACATACTTTTCTTCCGGTCTTCCGCCATTGACTGTTACATAGCCATCTTCGGTAATGTTCACCACATCACCCGCTACGGCTATGACTCTCTGAGCCTGGACTTTTCCGTCATATTCCAGGAGTGTTACATCTCCCGAGACGTAGTCCTTGTCCAGACGGTTGTACAGAAGCAGGTCCCCTTCCTGAAGTGCTGTGTTCATATTCACATCGTTGTATCTGTGCAATCCGAACAGAAATGTGAAGATGTTCGCCGCTGCAACTGTAATCAGTGCCAGCTTGATCAGCAGGTTCAGAATATCCTGCATCAATGTTGTCCTGTACTGTTCCCTTTCTGTACGTTCCTGTCTCATGTTTCTCGACTCCGTTTCTAATCGTTTACTGCAAGGCGTTGTTTCCACCCCAGATATTTCGGAGTCTTTACTCCAGTAAGCTCAGAACAATTTCATTATATGGATGGAATATGTCATATTACATCCTTTTGTTACATGAATTTGTATGTTACATGCCAAACCGTTATGTTATTATTTCCAATAAAATATATTCCAAAGTGGTTCCTCACGTTCGCACAGCTGACATACACTGACCAAATCAAAGCAAAAAGGGAGAGGAATCTCTCCTCTCCGACTGATATATAAATTCAATTATTCGTTTGTGAGTGCTTTTTCAAGAAATTCAATTGACCTCAAATACTTTTCCTGACGAACTCGATCTTTTACAGAAGGATGAGCAATCCTAGATAAATCTGAGTTATGCCGAAGGTCAGATAGTTTGATTCGTGCAGCATCTCTGTTCAGAGATATTCTGCGTATATAGTCCTGATACTTTTCATCTGGCTTTCTAGTCAGAAGCTCAACCAGGTCAATGACAGATGACTTAACCCCCAATTCCAGCAGTCTATCAGTGGTCATATCTGTATCTTCTAATGCATCATGCAGAAAACCGGCTGCTTTTAATACATCCCCTGACACGCCTTCAGCGACTGCATTCACATGCTGAAAATAAGGTTGTCCGCCTTTATCAAACTGTCCTGCGTGAATTTTCTCGGCAATCACCCTGGCCAGATCCGCCTGGTTCATTTTCCGAATCGGATGATTCTCTCCGCATCCCTTCGCTTAATTGGTTTAACAGGCAAATCACCGAAAAACATCCGGCTAAGCTCCACGTCCGTTACCCACTCTTTTTTCCGGGTATCATAGCGCTGTGGCATTTTTGATTTGCGACTCCGGATAACCATATTTCCATCTTCATACGCAAGCAGATACTTGTTCATTTTTTGCCCTCATTCCTTGTAACTGTAAAATTCTTGATGGTGTAGATTCGGGCTGGCAGGAGCACAGCTGCAGAATTTCTTACCATCTCCTGATAAAGTTCATTCTTACGCTCATCACTAGTTCCAGACTCCCGTTGCTCTTCATATAGAACATGGTTCTTCTCTTTTGTTTCAAGACTTTCTTTTGTATGAAACTGCAGTTCAAACCTGAAACCGTCTGGATCCTCGACAGTTGTATTCACACCTTTATAAGCGGGAAATTTGTCAATAAATGAGTTCTTGACATCAATAAAATTACTTGATAGGCTACGAAGCTCAGTAAAGCTAAGCTGCAACCAGTTGTTTCTGGACGTCTTTAAAGTAGTCGATCATACCCTGCCGGGTCTGGTGAGCACCGCTGATTAGAGTTCTTCCCAGTGATGCAAAGATACTCTTTTTCTTCCATTTCCGGCGACTCAGTTTCCACTCGAAGTCTGCTAATTCGTTCTCCAGAAACTGCAGTGCGATCCCATGTGCAGTCCCCTGTACCTTGCTTCTGAAGTTGGAAATGATGTGATCCAGAGAGGACAGATGATCTGTATCCACTTCGAACTTTTGGGCATCCACCAGTTTGCCAGCTATATCCA
>Ga0209694_1000809_pt1 | contig 42498 bp, 38 predicted proteins | sample GluameincwithD2O_FD_187499 | JGI IMG/M metagenome (GOLD analysis project Ga0209694, IMG submission 187499) | Mouse cecum microbial communities from Vienna, Austria - Glucosamine amended microcosms incubated with D2O (SPAdes) (version 2) | ecosystem: Host-associated > Mammals > Digestive system >... | reverse complement strand
AATACATAACAGCCTGAATTTATAAGCGATTTTTGGGGGAAAGGGGGTACTATGCCTTTTAATACAGTAGATGCTTAGTGGCTCTGGCAATTGTCAGCTTTGAACGCAAGATTGTTTTCAAATTAAAAACAGTTTGCCTATCTGGAGAAGGAAGGGGTTCCCATGACTGTAAAAGCGGAAAAAGTTTTGAATGAGTATGGTGGAACGCAGTTCAAGTGGTTTCATCGAAGCGAGAAGGAGAAGTATGATCGTCTGAAAGCGGAGATGGAAGAAAAGGTAAGCGACAGGGATGCAAAGCTGAAGGATCAGGATGCCAGGTTGAAGGACAGGGATGCAAAACTAAAGGACCAGGATGCGAAGCTGAAGGATATGGAATTTGAAATGGAGCGGATGCGGAAAGAAAACGAAATGCTGAAGGCCCTGGCAATAAAGGCGGGTCAGACCCCCAGCCTGTCTGTTGCTGAAAGGAAGGGTGAACTTCCTGAGGATTCTGGAAAGAAATCGGACTGAGACTCAATGACAAAATAACGGCAGGCGAGGGTTATTATGACTGTAAAAGCGGAAAAAGTATTGAATGAGTATGGTGAAACGCAGTTCAAGTGGTTTCATCGAAGCGAGAAGGAGAAGTATGATCGCCTGAAGGCTGAGATGGAGGAAAAGGTAAGCGACAGGGATGCGAAGCTGAAGGATAAGGATGCGAAGCTGAAGGATAAGGATGTGAAGCTGAAGGATATGGAATCCGAAATGTCTTTGGTTTATTCCTGGCCCACACAATATTGAAATTATCAACTATGATATAATCGGTATAGAAAGAGGGGTATAGTATGGCTACGTCCAGCTTTGGTGCTAGTTTTTCTGTAACGAATGCCGACGATGCTGCTAAGTTAAGAGAAATGCTCAACCGGCCTGTTACGATTACGTATGGGCGCAAAACACCAACAATCAACAGGGAAAAAGAAGCACAGACTATCGAAAGGTTAAAGGGATGTCTCCGGAAAGTGCAGTAAGTCTTTCATCATTGTTGTGTGCGTTTGATGAATGTGAACTTCAGGATTTATTATCCACGTTCAGCTGCCGGGATGAAAGTATAGCTAACTTTTTGAAGAGGCAGGCAATAGAATTTGAGAAAGCCAGCAAATCGCGAACATATCTGTTCATTGATGATCAGAGTGATAAGGAAATTGCTGGCTTTTTTAGTGTTGCAATATCGAATCTGTATATTCCAGAAGTAACTACAGATGGTTTGCCTGTTTCAAGTATAAATAACCGCAAGAAACTGGATGGATACAGAGGTAAACGGAATGGGACTGTCCAGACTAATTTTCCTGTTTACTTAATTGGTCAGATCGCAAGAAACAGTAAGTATCCGCCTGCAAACTTAAGTGGCAAAACGCTGCTGGATAGTGCTACAGGTGTGATTCAAGATGCGGCTCAGCTGGTTGGTGGCAGATTGATGTTGGTGGAATGTACAAAAGCTTTGGTTCCGTTTTATGAATGCCATGGCTTTAAGCGTCAGAACTTTCATGTAGATACTGATTCTTTTAGAGAAGAGAACCTCATTCAAATGATAAAACCAATAAATAACTATGTATGCTCTGTAAGGTAGACAATAGTGATAATTCAATAACAGTTGCTGGAAAGAACGGTCTATGAGTTGTTCTTTCACGTGGTTTTATCGTCCGCGGTGATATTTCTCTTCAGGAGGTTAATGTATTGCCTGAGTGTCCGAGCCGTCACAATTTGACCATTTCATAAACCGGAAAACTTCCGGTTTTTTTCAGCATGGGTCTTGCCTCTCCTGTTACGGGAGCCGTTATGATGAATCTGCTCGAGCAAGAGGTTATGCATGATCACGATTGGAAAAATGTCACAGGCCTGCCAGCTGAGTGTAAAGACGCTGCGCTGGTATGACCAGATGGGGCTGCTGAAGCCCGTGCACATCGATGAGAAAACCGGATTCCGGTATTATTCGCTGGACCAGATCGACCGGGTGATTCTCATCAAGCGATACAAACGATTCGGGTTTTCCCTGGAGGAAATCACCGGTCTGCTGGAAGCGGATGAAGACAGGCTGAGGGTCTCTCTGTCCAGAAAGAAGGCAGAGCTGGAGGCGCAGATCCTGGAACTGCAGCAGATATCGGCGGAAATGGGAAAATGCCTGAAGAAAGAAATGGGGAGAAACGAAATGTCAGAAGAAATCAGAATTGTGGAAACAACAGAAATGCCGGTCTTTGGACTGCGGCAGCAGATGGCGGTGAAGGATTTCGGTACTGCCTTCGGCAAACTGTTTGAACAGGTCACAAAGGACCACCTGCAGCCGGCAGGTCCCACGGGAGCCAGATACTATGATGAGGAATTCGATCACGATGACTCGGATGTTGAGGTCTTCATCCCGCTGGCGACAAAGGAAGGGGCAAATGCATCGGTTGGAGGCATGACCTGTGCGAAGCTGACACACAAGGGCGGCTACTCGGCGCTGGATGAATCCTATGCCAGGCTGGTGAAGTGGATCGAGGAAAACGGATACCGGACCACAGGCGCACCGTATGAGCTGTATGTGAAGACCGGGTATGAGAACCCGAATCCGGAGACGTGGGAAACTGACATCTATTTCCCGGTGACGAAGAAGCAGGGCTGAGGACAGTCCTCTATTGAAAAAAACTGTCATTCGTGACAGTTTTTTCAATAGAATATTCCCTTCTGCTTTCTGGCGATTGTGGAAGGTTGTTACAGCGCTGACTCCGGGGACAGTCGTTCCAGAAACTGCTCAGCCACTGCCTTGTACTGATCCTGGGAAAGCAGACAGGTGTCTGTGAGATAGCCCGGTTCGCTGTCGTATTTCCGAAGCCCCCGGAAATAGAAGGGCTGGTTCTGATCCAGAATAATAAAGGGCCACAGACCATTCACAAGACATTCGCGGAACAGGATCATCCGGCCGATCCTGCCATTGCCGTCGCTGAAGGGATGAATACGCTCAAAGCGGACATGAAAGTCGATCAGGTCCTGGAATGTGCGGGAACTCTTTGAAGTATATTCATTCACCAGTTCCGTCAGCTCAGCCTCCACTCTGTCCAGCGAAGTGGTCTTCACCGGATTGATCATCCCAATCTGGTTCCCGATTGTTTTAAATCCTCCCACATTCATCCAGGGCCTGGTTTCATCAGACGTGCCCCGTTTCAATTGACGCTGCATATCCAGAATCATGTCAACAGACAGAGGCTTGTCCAGTGTACACAGCATATGGTCGAAGAGCCGGAAGTGGTTGCGGACTTCCAGCAGATCATCCAGCCGGATGGGCGTATTCTGTTCCGGAAGAAAAGTCTGGTCTTCAAATATCATTTCCGTCTGGTCAGGACTGATTTGGCTGCCCTCTATCCGGTTGGAATTATATGCAAAATTTGTCTGGGTCCAATGATAGATATTTCCTTTCTCGTGTGCGTCCATTTGCCGCAGCAGTTCTGATTTCAGAGTAATCGGGTTCATGGCGTCATTATACCAAATGGGTCATCAAACAGAGCTTTTCCAACCCGAACGGACTGTAGACTCCATTCTGCCCCCTTTTCTGCCAGCATCGGCATCCACAAAAAACTGCCCCCGAAGGAAACGGGGACAGTCTAATTCCGTTGAATTTACACGTTGGTCGCAGGGGCATCCTGGTCGGTCATGGGGTTCTCCATGACCTCCTTGATGCGCAGCTTCTGTTCATGGGCTTCCTTGCGTGTCAGGAAATCCGGGTCGTTGTCGTCATGCTTGTACACCAGTTTCAGGAAGACAGGCGTGATGACAGTCGTGAATACCACACAGAGCAGGATCGGGGTCACGAAGAACTCCGATAGAAGGCCCAGGGCCATGCCCTTGTTGGCGACAATCAGCGCGACCTCCCCACGGGAAATCATGCCGCACCCAATGCGCAGGGACTGCGTGGGGTTGTATTTGCAGAGCAGGGCGCCGCCGCCGCAGCCGATGATTTTCGTGAGGACCGCGCCGATGCAGAGAACGACGATGAGCTCGATGAGTCCCCAGGAAAACTGGAAGGGCTCGAGTTTCAGGCCGATGCTCGCGAAGAAAATCGGGGAAATGAGCATGTAGCTCATGGTGTTGATGCGGCGGGTGACGTAGCTGCACTGTCGGGTGCCGGAGATGATCAGACCGGCCACGAAGGCACCGGTGATGTCCGCCACCCCGAAGAACTCCTCGGAGGCCCAGGCCATGATGAGGGCGAAGGCGAAGGAGACAATGGAGTAGCGCTGGAGGCCGTTGTTGTTGTCATGGGCGAACCACCAGGCGAAGAACCGGTGCATGACGAGACCCACGACAACGGCGAACACCAGGAAGCCGAGGATCTTGAGCATGACCACACCAATGTTGACGGAAGAATCCGCCATGCCGGTTACGAGCGTGAGGCAGATGATGCCGAGAACATCGTCAATGACAGCCGCAGCGAGGATCGTGTTGCCCGATTCTGTAGCCATGCAGTGCATCTCCTTCAGGGTCTCCACGGTGATGCCCACGGAAGTGGCGGTGAAGATGACACCGATGAAGAGGTTCTCAAGCCAGGCTTCAGGGCCGGTGTTGTAGAACATGCCGATGATGTAGCCGACGATCAGGGGAACAATGACGCCAAGGAGCGCAATGATGAAGGCCTTGAAGCCTGCACGGCGCAGGTCGGTGATGCTGGTTTCCAGACCGGCGGAGAACATGATGACGATGACGCCCAGTTCAGATAAAGCTGTGATGATGGTGTTGGGTTCCACCAGGTTCAGCATTGCGGGTCCCAGAACGATGCCGGCCACCAGGGCGCCGACGACCGCGGGCATCCGGAGTTTTTTGGAGAAAATGCCAAAAAGCTTGGTGCCCAGCAGGATCAGTGCAATGTCAAGAAGGTAACGATAACTCTCCATGGAATGCTCCTCCTGTAATTCAGGAGCATTATCACAGAAAAAAACCGCAATGACGAACAACTTGCACAGGGCTGAGCGGGGAGGACGGTCAGGGGACTGAAGAGAGCGGTTTCAATTCCCGAAAGCGAAAGGTGTATGCTGTGATGAGTGTCTCTATACGCAATGAATGCGAACTTTACGCCGGTAAACTTTACAAATGGCGCATAACATTGTGAAGCAGGGATGTGACAATTGTGTGCAAAGAAGGCCAAAGAGACGCGATACAGATTTCAGGACCGGTTCCGGAGAGCCCGAAGGCAAAGAAAAAAGGAAGGGTGAGTATCCTTCCTGGGGCTGTGGGACCGGCTCAGCGTATGATGTCTGCCCTATCCTGCGCACTGGCTTTCATTCACTGCTGGTTCTTCATTCCCCGGTTCTGCCTGCCGGTTTCCATCACCCGCGGCGTCTTTTGCGTCCGGCTGTGACTGGGCCGTGACATCATCGGCTTTGTGTCCATCATTGGCAGGCAAGGCTGTCCGGGTCGTCGGGTCTGTCACCCGGGTATCGAACAGCTCGCGGAATTTCTCCAGCAGCTCCATGCTCGTGATGGCGTCATCCAGGGCGCGGTGGGTGGACTGCGTGAGTCCGTAGTCGTCGGCCAGCACGCGCAGGCTGTATTTCTCGCGGTCCGGGAGATGGGTCATGGCGAGTTTGCAGGTGTCGATGTAGTTGTTGTCCAGGGGCAGGTTCAGGTTTTCGGCCAAAAGCTTCATGTCGTTCTGGACGGAGTGGCCGATCACCGGATCGTCCTGGAGAAACCGGAGGATCGGCCTGGTGAGGGCCTGGATATCGGGGGCATCCTGGAGCTGGTCATCTGTGATGTGGGTGAGGTCAACGATCACCGGCAGCAGTTTCTGGTGGGGATTCACGAAGCTCTGGAAAGTTCCCCGGGGTTCGCCGTTCACATACCGCACCATGCCGATTTCGATGATCTTGTTGTTGGGGTGTGTGCTGGTGGCCTCCAGGTCCAGGGCAATGTACCGGTCGGGAAAGGCATCGGGGTTGGGGCGTCCGTGGTAAAGCCGGCGCATATCGGGTCCCTTCCGTTTCTTTTTCTGGAGTGGCGAAGCCTGGGCTTTTTCCATGAGCGCGGCCCGGCCGGTGATCTTCACGTAAGGACGCCGGGCTTTTTCTTCGAGCATCTGCCGGAAGTGTGCCGGGTCGGCGGTGCTTGCCCGGTGACCGAGTACGAACAGCGTGGCTTTGGTGGGGTGCGTGGTGACAAAGGCCCGGTGCTTCCGGGCGTCTTCTTCCACCGCGGCTTTTTCCTGGTCGGAGAAGTCTCCCACGAGGAAGATCTTCCGTCCCCGCAGGGACCCATCCAGGCGTTCCTCCAGAACATTGGCCAGGCAGTCGGGTTTCCAGAGCCGGGCATAGAGTTCATATTCGTCCATGACCGGAATATCGGCTCCCTGCTTCACGGCTTCATCCCGCCGCAGCCGCAGCGGGGACTGGTCGGTCGCGGCGTGGGTGGAAATGAAGAGGTCATAGGGTTCATCCTGCCCCACGCGGGTATAGCCGGAGTCCCGGAGCATTTTCTGGAGCCGCTTGCGCGGGATTTTGGGAGATATGTCCATGAGAATGCGCGTCATGCGGTTCTCTCCTTTCTGTGGGAGTCTGGATCTGTGGTGCCAGGGTCTGCAGCCGGGTGGGGGTGTCGTCCATCATCGGCAGGGTGGGTGGGGTCTGATTTGTCCGGACGGCTGGAGAGCACGAAGTTGGCCAGGGCGACTGCGATGAGCAGGGCATAGCCAAGCCAGCTCAGCCAGTCGGGGAGCTGTCCGAAGAACACCAGGCCGAAGAGGGCGGAGAACAGGATCTGGGAGTAGTCGTAGATGGAAATCTGTCGGGCAGGCGCAAAGCCGTAGGCGTAGGTGATCGCAAACTGCCCGCCGCTGGCCGCAAGTCCGGTGCACAGGAGCATGAGGAGCTGGTATGCATCGGGCTGCACGAAGTCCAGGGCAATGAAGGGAATCACGGCGATGCAGGAAAACGCGGAGAAAAAGAAAATGATTTTTGGTTTTGCGACGCCCCTGAGGGTGAGCTGCCGGACGTAGGTGTAGGCAAATCCCGCAGCGAGGGCGCCAGCGACCTGGATGATGGCCGGTCCCAGGTCCGGGGTGAAGCCGGGTTTGACGACGAGCAGGCTGGCTGCGAAGGCCAGGAGAATGAGACCGCCCTGCCAGGACTTGATGCGTTCCTTGAGGATCAGCCAGCTGGAGAGGATGGTGAAGAACGGCACGAGTTTCTGGATGGCTGTGGCATCTGCGAGAAGCATGTGGTCTACGGCATAGAAGTTGCAGAGCATGCCCAGGGTCCCGCAGACCGAGCGCAGGGTGAGCAAAGGCAGGTCCTGCCGGCGATAGGCGAAGCCTTCATGGGCCCTTGCCATGGCGATGCCCGCCACGATCATGGCAATGAAGTTGCGGAAGAAGGTTTTTTCGATGGAAGGGATGTCGCCTGCGAGCCGGATGAATACATTCATGAGCGCAAAGCAGAAACTGGATGTGACCAGACACAGGATCCCTTTTTGTTTGTCTGACATGCTTTCATGATAGCGCCGGCAGCAGCGGTTGCGAAGGGGGTTTGACCGTGGGAGGTCCCCGGAGCAGGCAACGGGGAGGTTGACAGGCAAAGGGACAGATCTGAGAATGGGGAAGCGGGGGAGGACGGTCAGGATGTATATTGAGATTTCGGCGGATCACCGGGAGCTGATGGTGTATGAGAAGGAATCGGTGATTCTGAGGCGATACCCGGTGCTGATGATCCGGGGTGAATGGATCCTGTTTGCGGATCAGAAGGATGGCCGGATGGAGATCCTGGCGGCGAGGGTGACGTTCGATGAACAGGGCTGCATTGCCTCCTTTGACCGACATTTGACGCGGGACCAGTGGCATGTGGTGCACAAGTTGTGGCAGGAATACGAGAGGGAACACAGGGCTGGCGGCTGAGGGGCTGCCGGTCCTGCTTTTTTCTTGCGGCGGAAGATGGCGCTGACCATTCGGGGTCATGGAGACGGTCTCGTGTGGGGAGCGGGAAACTGCCTGGTCTGTACCGGCTTTTGCCAGGAAGCATCAGGAAAACGGTACAATTGTCTCAAATTCAGTCCCGTCCAGAAAATTTCATCAAAAACAGGGCCTTCTGGCGAATCTATATAACAGGAGGTTCTTTGTATGGATGAAAAACAGTCCCGCAAGGACACAGAAACAGCCGGCTGGCTGGACGCAGACGGGAATTTTACACAGCGTTTGCAGGAACAGAGGGAAAGGCCGGACTGGCCCTGGTATCATACCCTCTACCCGGATCTGGATCCCGTCAGGGACAAAACGAAATTTACCGTGCTGAACTATCGCCTGATCGACGATCTGTTCGCCCGGGTAGCACTGAAGGACATTCCGGCGGTTCAGCTGATCCTGCGGATCATCCTGAAGATGCCCGGTTTGCGTGTGATTTCCGTCAAGGTGCAGGAACTGCTGGAAAACGGTGTCAACCGCAGTCTTTGGCTGGATGTCCTGGCTCAGGATGACACCGGCAGGCGCTTCAATGTGGAGGTCCAGAACGGAAAAGAGGGATTCAGCCCACGGCGGATGCGGCACCATGCTTCGATGATGGACGCCACACTGCTGGAAAAAGGCGGAGACTGGCAGAAGCTGCCGGATACCTATGTTATCTTCATAATAGATAAAGATTATCCAGGCAGCGGCCTGCCTTTGTATGAATACGAAGTGCTGCCCAGGGGCCATGACGTGAAGATGGACTTTGGCCTCCATTTTCTGGTCGTAAATGGCGAATGGCGGGGAGAGGATGCACTGGGGTGGCTGATGGCTGACATGCATGAACCCAATCCCATGAAGATGCACTATCCCGTGCTGGCAAGGCGGTGCCTGGATCTGAAGACAGATGACAAGGAGGTTGTACAGATGTGTGATGCGGTGCAGAAGCTGGTGGACGAGAGTAAGGAGGGAATCGCCATCAATCTGCTGAAGGAAAAAGCAGCACCGGAACTTGTGTCCAGGGCGACAGGTCTTTCCATGGCGCGGGTACTGGAGCTTCAGGCTGGACTCCAGGAAGAGGCTGACGGAACAAAGTGATTTTCGCATGATGCGCAGACAGTCTTACGGACTGGCCGATATCTGTCTGCCATCCGCAAAAGAATGAGGAAACAGAAAAAGGACTGAGGTCACCATGGGGAAAGCTCAGTCTTTTTTTATCATGATAGGCTGCCAGGCTCAGTGAAGAGCTGATAAGGCATAAATAGCGCCAGTAAGAATGCGATGCCTGAATCAGGAAGAGTGGCTCCCTATGTTCAGGAAATCGCTGTTCAAAGACCTGACCTTTACGGATATCCACACCCTGTACTCAGATCCCCGTGAAGCAGAACGCTTCTTCTTCGATCTGAAGTGGAAGGACGGATTCGTATGTTCAAAATGTGGTCATACCCACTGCACGACTGTCATCCGGAAAAATGGCTCTCTCAGGACTGTCTATCAGTGCTCTCACTGTGGTCACCAGGAATCCGCTACTGTCGGAACCGCTCTGGAAGATACTAAAGCACCGCTGTTTTCATGGATCCTCGTGATGTTTGTCTTTGTGATGTCCAAAACCGGGACTTCTGCAAAGTACATCAGCAATCTCACAGGCGTCAGTTATCACACCACGAAGTTCATGCTCCGAAAGATCAGGCAGGCTCAGAAACAGGATAATGAAACTCATGCAGCCACCGATTGCGATGCGATCGGGCTGGATGTCTTTTCCTATGGTGGAAAGAAACACGGAAAGCGGGCTGGGGAGCAGCAGGCAAAGGCAATGTAGCTGCTGCAGTGATCAGGCAGTATGTCTGGGAAGATACAAATGGTGATGAGGAAGTCTTTGAGGCTGCAGATGCCGGCAAATTCAAAATAGCAGGCAGCGAGAACAAAACAGAGCTGAAGAAGTTTCCGGAAGAGGCTGTTCCCGGCGACAGTGCAGTGCACTGTGACCGGAGTTCAGCCAGCCTGGCACTGAATATCGCCGGTAAACTGGTGGATGCGCAAAAATCCGAAGTTGATACAGACCGCCTGTCATCTTTAGATCACGTCATTTCCAGTTTCAGGAACGAGATCCAGAGGATCACGCATGGTATCGCTCTGCAGTTTCTGGAGAACGAACTGGCTGATTTCGAATGGAAACTGAGTAGACGGAAGTGGAAGAAGAGCATCCTTGCATCCCTGGGAAGAACCCTGATCAAGGATACTCACCAGACACGTGAGGGACTGATCAGCCATTTTAAAGGGATCCAGAAACAACTGGCCACTGCTTAAGTTCACTGAGCTTCGTAGCCTGGCATATTTTTATAGTGTCCCAGGCGTCAGCGGATAAAGTTGGTCATCTCCTTGACGCTTTCTGTCTCCGGGAGTCCCTGCTGTTCTTTTCCCAGGGCGATGGATTTCATGAGGAAAGCCATGTTGCGGCCGAGTGTCCGCATCGTTTGCTTTCCTTCTTCATCCTGCTGAGCCTCTCCCGGGGTCCGGCCGTGGATGGAGTTCCAGTACTGGCTGGATACCACCGGCATCTGGGAAATGGTGAAAAACTTGTTCAGGGCATCGAAGGTGGCAGATGCACCGCCCCGTCGGCAGCAGACCACGCAGGCACCGACTTTCATGCGCTTGTCAAAGGGTGTGGAGTAGAACAGTCGCTGGAGCAGCGCCACGAGCGTGGCATTGGGCTGTGCGTAGTAGACCGGGGTGCCTACAAGCAGCCCGTCGGCTTCTTCGAATTCAGGCGCCAGTTCATTGACGATGTCGTGAAAGACGCACTGTCCGTGGCTCTTGCAGTAGCCGCAGGCGATGCACCCGCGGATGTCCTGGTTGCCGACAGTCACCCATTCGGTTTCCATGCCCGCTGCCTGGAGTTCTTTTTCCGCTTCCCGCAGGCCGATCGCAGTGTTTCCATCCGGATGGGGGCTTCCATTCAGGATCAGGACTTTCATGAATTCATTCCTTCTTTCTCTGTCATGTCTCTGCCTTCATCATAGCAGGGCTGTAAACTCTGGGATATCCCAAGTGTGTCCTGGTCTGCCGGCATCGGCAGGAAACGGAGTGCCTGAGGCACCCACTTGTGATATCCGGCTGGTATCATCTGTATCGACAGAAAAGCGAGGAGAATGACATGAGTTTCAAGGACAGCAAAGTGGTGATCGTGGGCTGCGGCAATGTCGGGAGCACGATTGCGTATACGATTCTGAACCAGGGTCTGTGCGAGGAGATCGTCCTGATCGACCGGAATGAGGACAAGGCCTATGCCGAGGCACTGGACATGACCCATGCAGTGTATTTCATGAACCGGAACATCGTCATCCGCAGCGGCACCTATGAGGACTGCCGGAATGCGGATCTGGTGGTCGTGACGGCGTCTGCGCCGATGGCCAAAGATGCACATGACCGGCTAGAGATGCTGGCACCGTCGATGAACATCATGAAGTCCATTACGGAAAGCGTCATGGAGGCCGGATTCAGCGGCGTTTTTCTGATTGTGTCAAATCCGGTGGACATCATGTCGTATTATGTCTGGAAGCTTTCGGGGCTGCCGCGCAATCAGGTCATCGGATCCGGTACAACGCTGGATTCCGCGAGACTCTGTGCCGAGCTGTCGGGGCTCTATGACCTGGATCCCAAGAGTGTGGAGGCCTTCATCTGCGGGGAGCACGGGGACAGCGAGGTGATTCTGTGGGATTCTGCAACGATCGGCGGCAAGGCGGTGACGGCGGTCATGGAAGACAACGCGGAGAGAACGAAGGAAGTGACGAAGGATGCCCTGCATGACAGGGTCATCAACCTGGGATGGGAGGTCTTCAACCGGAAAGGCAATACGTGTTACGGAATCGCGGCGGCTGCATGCGCGATCATCAAGTCGGTTCTCTTCAATGAAAACCGGATTTATCCTGTATCGGTGCTGCTGGATGGTGAATACGGGCAGGAGAATGTGTTCCTGTCGGTGCCTGTGATCCTGGACAAGACCGGTGCCCGGGAGATCGTGGAGATCGACCTGAGTGACGAGGAACGGCGGAAACTGGAAAAGTCCGGTGAGATCATGAAGTCGTTCCAGGATGAGCTGCATCTCTAGGAGTGCAGCCCGAAAGAAACCAGAAGAAAAACCGGCTGATGCCGCTGTCTGTCCTGATATAAGGGACTCAGCGGCAGTCAGCCGGTTTTGTGCTGTCTGAATTTCAACGGAGCTGGTGACACACATGCTGTCGGACTGATTCGGCGACGATTCGCCATTCTGACAGGAACCTTCCTCACAGCATCCCGCATCACCCTCGACACGGCCAGCCTGAATGTCACTTTCCTGAAAGCAGCGGGGCACCCTGGCGCCTCCAGGCGACAGGGTGCCTGGCTGCTACAGGATGGTCACCGAAACGTTCGGGTTCACGAAGGGGGTCACAGGGGGCAGGGCAATGCCCAGGGTCTCCCGCAGCACATCCTCCACCGTTCGGACGGGAACGATCTCCAGCTTTTCCTTCACAGATGCCGGAACCTCCGCCAGGTCCTGCCGGTTGTCCCAGGGAATCAGCACCTTTGTGATTCCCGCACGCTGCGCGCCATAAAGTTTTTCCCGCAGCCCGCCGATGGGCAGCACATTGCCTGACAGCGATACCTCGCCGGTCATGGCCAGATGGCTGGAAACCGGACGACCTGTCACCAGGGAAGCCAGGGCGGTGAAAATCGTGATGCCGGCCGACGGTCCATCCTTCGGGGTCGCACCCGCCGGGAAGTGAATGTGCAGATCCCGGTCCTTGAAGAGGGCCGCATCCATGGGCAGCCGGCTTTTCAGCAGCGACAGTGCGATCCGGGCGGATTCCTTCATCACATCCCCGAGCTGGCCTGTCAGAATCATCTGGTTCGTGCCAGGCATGTCCGTGGTTTCAATGAAGAGCACTTCCCCGCCCACAGCCGTCCAGGCAAGGCCCGTCACCACACCCGCCGGGTTGGAGTCCTTGACCTTCTCGTGCCGGGCAGTCACCGGCCCCAGGATCTCTTCCAGATTCGCAGCTTCCACCGTCACCCGGCCATCCTTCAGGATCTTCTCCGATTCATGCCGGGCAATCGTCGCAATGCGCTTCTTGAGCCCGCGGCAGCCGGCCTCCATGGTGTAGTTATCCACCAGGGTTTCAATGGCGGCGTCGGTGATCACCAGCTGGTCTTTTTCGATGCCGTGGTCCCTGAGCACTTCGGGAATCAGGTGATCGTGCGCAATGTGGAATTTCTCCTCGCCGGTGTAGGAGGGCACTTCAATGACCTCCATGCGGTCCAGCAGCGGTCCGGGAATCGTGTCCAGGCTGTTGGCCGTGGCAATGAAGAACACATCCGACAGGTCATAGGGCTGGTCCAGGTAGTGGTCGCTGAAGGTGTCGTTCTGCTCCGGGTCCAGCACTTCGAGCATCGCTGCAGCGGGATCCCCCGAGAAGCCCCCCTGCATGAGCTTGTCCACTTCATCCAGAATCATGACCGGGTTGGTCTGTCCGGCTTTCTTCATGGACTGCAGGACACGTCCTGCCATGGATCCCACGTACGTCCGCCGGTGGCCCCGGATCTCGGATTCATCCCGGACACCGCCCAGGGACATCCGCACATAGGGACGGTCCAGCGCTTCCGCGATGGATTTCCCCAGGGAGGTCTTGCCGGTTCCCGGAGGACCCACCAGCAGCAGGGCAGAGCCTTTGTTGGTTTTCCGCAGCCGCATCACCGCCAGGTGCTGCACGATGCGTTCCTTGACCTTGTCCATGCCATAGTGCCGGGAGTTCAGGATCTCCCTGGCTCTGTCCAGGTCGGCTTCCTGCACCGGCTCCTTTTTCCATGGCAGGGACAGCGCAAACTCCAGGTACGTGCGGATGTTGTCCGTCTCCGGACCTGCCTGAGACTGGTTTTCCAGCTTCCTGGCTTCCTCCAGCATGGCTTCCTGGATCTCCTCCGGCATGTCGCTGGCCATGATCCGTGCCCCGAAGGAATCATCCCGGTCACCGTCGGCCTCGCCGGTGGTTTCCTCCAGTTCCTCTTTCAGGGCCTGGATCTGCCGGCGCAGTGCCTGTTCCTTATAATACTTGGAGGCTTCTCCCGACAGCTTTTCCTGCATTTCCAGGTTCAGGGAAATCATTTCCTTCTGCCGCAGCAGCAGGTCAATGAAGTGCAGGCAGCGTTCCTTCACCGAATCCATCTCCAGGAGCTCGAAGCGTTCCTGGGCGGACAGGGGCATGTACTGGGCCAGATACGTGATCAGCTGGTTGATGTCGCTGTATCCCTCCGCGATCCGGGCGATACGCTCACCCCCGCGGATCCTGGACGAAATCTCCTTCACCAGGTTGCGGATGTACCCCAGCATGTCCCGGGCAGCGCGGTCATCCAGGTCCTCCTGGTCCGCCGCCAGTTCATACACCGCCGCAGGGAAGCGCCCGCCGATCATCTGCACGATCTGCACACGCTGCAGTGTCACCGCCGTGGCGTCACTGTCTTCCACGGACGTGATCATGCACGTCACGCCATAATTGTAAAAATCTGTATCTTTCCATGTATCCCGGCTGGATTCGCTGCGGACGGGCACAGCCACAAACAGGTCCTCCTGAAGCCGGTGGATGTCCGTTCTGGACAGGTCCTTGAGTCGAATCGTGGTGCCAGGCAGCAGAAGTGTGCCTGGTACCGGCAGCACGGGAGCCGAATAACTTTTGTTTTCGATTTCCATCTGGTTTCCTCTACTTTCCAAGTGCCTGATGGGATCCATGCAGTCTGTATCCCCGCAGGCGGCGACACAGGCAGTTTTGACAGCGGGTATCCGCCGGAGGAACTGTGGGCATGCACTGATCCCATTGTTACTGTCAAATTATAAGATTAGGTCCTGTTTTTGTCAATACACCTACTTTTCATATCTGGTAAGTTTTGACGATTTTTTTTATGCTGATGACAGCAGACAGGGACCCTTTCCGTCTGTGGTGCTGCCGGCGACAGTCATCATCAGCAGACAGGGAACGCAGCGCGCAGGCTTGCAGCGGGAGGGAAGAGAGCAGATGGTCCTGTTTTAGAACCGGCTCCTGTTTTTGATACCCGCTTTGCAAAATGGTACAATCAGCCAGAGGTGACCTGTGATGAAGGAAATGATAGTGTATGCCAGCGAGACGTGTCCCATGCGGGCGGCATGCCGGGCGCTGGAGGGAAAGTGGAAAATCCCCATGATTTATGTGCTGAATGAAAACGGCACCCTGCGCTACAACGAACTGAAGCGGGCGCTGGGGATCACGAACATGATGCTGTCCAATACCCTCAAGGAACTGGAGGAGGAAGGGCTGGTGATCCGGGTCCAGTACAATGAAATTCCTCCGCGGGTGGAATACCACCTGTCGCAGCTGTCGAGGCAGCTGATTCCGGTGCTGGATGCCTTCTGTCAATGGGGGGAAGTGCTGCTTGCCCAGGAACAGCGTGCGTGCCGGGGGTCCGATGACTGCCGGGATCCGGAGTGACGGCCCGCGGACAGAAGGATCTCCGGGGGCAGAAAACGCAAAAACCCGGCAGCTCAGCTGACCGGGCAGATGATTGGCGTCAGGTGCGAATGACCGAACTGGTGGAACATCTCCGAAAGGCCGCCGGTCATGGAACAGAGGTTCTTCATGATCGTGTGCCTGGAAAGCTCCGAGAGTGTCATGTTGCGCTGCAGAACCGCGTGTTCGTAATACGCCACGAGTTCTTCCTCCGTGAAGGTCCTGTCCATGCTCATGAGAGAGGCGAGGTAGATCGCCGTGATGAGCCGCAGGCTGGATTCGCGGCCTGAGAGACAGATTTCGGGAAGATGGGAGACGATCCGGCTGTAGTTTTCCCGGGTGGCTTCCATCATGGCTTCGGTGTCCGTCACACCCAGCACCTCCCCGGCGGCTTGTGCGAACAGTCCGGAAAATGTGTGCCAGGTGAGCCTGGTGAACATTGAATGCTGCATAATCCTGTTCTCCTTCTTCTGCTGATGTGTGTTTCACAATAACTCTGTGTTTCACAAAGAATAAGGAAAGAGTACAATACCGGACTCTGCCCGTAAATCGTCCGGAACCCCGCAGGGGGTCAATGGTGACAGGTCCCGCATGGCTGCCACAGAGGCAACCGCTTACACACAAAACACCTGTATCTCTCAGCAGTCCGGTTGCATGACGGAAGCTTCCTGTTCCCGGCGTTCCTGCCGCTCGGCTTCCTCCGCGGAAATGAATTCCGGGGACTCGATGAGGGTCCAGAGATCGTCGATGTACTGCGAGAGCAGGAAGTGAAACAGCTCGTTGAGAGAATGAGATTCCAGAAACCGGATGAGCCTGGGGTCTTCGGTATCGCAGGTCAGAGTGCATTTGAATTTCATGATATGATTTCCTCCTGACAGGACCATATCAGGCCTTCGTCAAAAAGAAGTGACATTCCGGGAAAGTTAAGGTGGAAATATGAAAAAAACGCTCACAGGCCTCATGCTGGCAGCAATGCTTGCCCTTTCGGGCTGCAGCACGGCCTCTCCTGCACCATCGGCACAAGACAGCGCAGGATCCTTCAAAGACAAAGAGACAGCAAAGAAGACCCCGGCGGCCGATGAATCCGTTCCGGCATGCAGCGGCCAGGACACGGCTTGTGATGCAGATGCAGGAACAGACAGCCGACAGGGGATGGAGGAGATCTCCTTTGAACAGGCGCTCCAGGACCTGGAACACGGGAAGACAGGAATCTACTATTTCGGGTTTGAAAACTGCCCCTGGTGCCAGGAGGCAGTGCCGCTGCTGCTGGAGGAGGCCGGAGAAACCGGACAGCAGATCCGGTATGTAAAGACCCGGGATGCGGACAAAAACCGACTGTATGATGAGGAACAGAAAGCCCGCATCACGCCGTATATCCGCGAGTGGATGAGTGACAACGACCAGGGGGAACTGACACTGTATGTGCCCCTGGTGATCCGGGTGGAAAACGGGGAAGTCACCGGGGGGCATGAAGGAACGGTGGAGGGCCATGATGCGAAGGAACGCACCATGACCGACACCGAGAAAGAGGAGCTGAGGGCTGTCTACAAAGAACTGCTCAGGCCCTGGGACGCTGAACCAGATACCGGCACAGGCAGCTGAAACAGCCGGACGGTCAATACAGTCCAATACGGATCGAAGCGATAAACAGACAAAAGGCGCAGAAGTCATGCCCATGTCCTGACGGGGACAGGCAGCGTTCTGCGCCTTTTCTTTTTGTGTTGTGAGCAGACCGGATGCCGGAACTGTTTGTTCAGGCAGTTTCTTTCCGGCAGTCCCGGTAAAAGGATTCCAGCTGGGCTGCATCCAGCACCTTCCGGCAGTCCGGTGCCTCGAAGGCAAACAGGATCCGGTCCGTGGCGCCGCAGCAGTTCATGTCATTGAGCAGGGAAAAGGTGCCGGTTTTTCCATGATAGAAGGAATCAGGCCCCAGGTAGGTAAAGGGCTGCCCTTCAAGCTTCATGACCAGGGACAGTGCCTGGTTTTCCCGCTCAGCGGCCCATGTCTGATCCATGGCTCAATACCGTATGGAATCCGGGTGACGGATAAGGTTCTCGCTCACGAGCAGCTGGAAGGTCTCGTCTTTGTCAAACGGAACCCTGTCCTTCCAGTACCGTATGAATCGGCTCTGCTGTGCGGCCCAGCTGTCCACCGCATCCGCCAGCTTTTTGTCGGCCTCCACCTGCGTCCAGTGGGGACGGACCATGGAATAGTCGTCTTCCACCTGCGCCGCATCGAGTTCCTGGATTGAAGCCCGCAGGGCATCCACGTCCTCCAGCCAGCTTTTTTCGAACTCCAGCGGCATCCATGCTGTGGTGGCCAGTTCGAGAATGGCCGCATCCTTCAGGGATGCATCGCTTTCCCGCGACAGGTAGACATCCTTGAAGTGATAGGGACGGATGGAATACAGTTCTTCCTTTGTCAGCGGTTCCAGCTGCAGCAGTTTTTTGAAAGCTGCCAGTTCTGCCTTGGGCTGGTTGAATTCTGCCCAGAAGACTTCATAGGGAAGTCCGGAGCCGGGATCTGTTTTGAGGACCATGCCCACTTTCAGTGTGCCGGAGCCTTTCCGCAGATCCGATGCGGGTTCCTCCATGATGAGTGTACGTTCCTGAATCATAGTGCAAATCGCTCCTTGTCGATTGCCTTCAGTATAGCACAGGGCTCCTGAGTCGCCGGTGGCACTGTGCCAGACAGTCTGTTATGATGGACGAAATGCAGTGCTGGACAAAGGAGGTCGCATATGAAACACATTCTGTTTGTCTGCCATGGCAATATCTGCCGGTCGGCGATGGCCAAATACATAGCCCGGTCTCTGGCGGATCCGGAAAGAGTCACCTTTGATTCCGCGGCAACAAGCCGGGAGGAAATCGGTGCAGATCTGTATCCTCCCGCAAAACGGACCCTGCAGGCCCATGGAATCCCCTTTGACCGCCATTATGCCAGGCAGGTAAAGCCCGAAGACTATGACCGGTTCGATGCCATTGTGGTCATGGACCAGAACAATCTGCGCAATATCCGCCGCATCATTTCCAGTGATCCGGAACACAAGATTCGTATGCTGCTGGACCGGGATGTGGCCGATCCCTGGTATACGGGGGATTTCGAAACCACATACAGGGACCTGACTGCAGGCATCTGCTCTCTGCTGGAGGCATCCGCAGAAAAAAACGGTACAGCCGGGAAGACAGGAAAGAGGACACAGGCATGAAACAGAATCTGCACACCCACTGCCGGTTCTGCGACGGGAAGGACACCATCGAGGATCTGGTTCGCACAGCCATCGACAAGGGCTTTGATTCCCTGGGATTTTCCTCCCACGGTTATGCCCATCCGCTGGACACCTGTTCTCTGGATGATGAACGGGAAGCCGCCTACATCTATTCCGTGATGGAGGCCCGGACCCGATACAAAGACCGGCTGAAAATCTGGCTGGGGATCGAGGAAGACCTGACAGGCCGGATCTACGCCGACCCTGCCTTTGATTACGTCATTGCTTCCTGTCATTTCATCCCGACGCCTTCGGGAGAATGGAAGCCGGTGGATTACAGTCCGGAAAAAGCCCGCGAGATCCTGGAAGAGGACTTCGGCGGTGACTTCCTGGCCTATGCCCGGGCCTATTACCGGGAAGTGAAGAAAATTGCTGCCCGCCCTGAGGCAGACATTGTGGGTCATCTGGATCTTTTGATGAAATACAATGAACAGGAAGCCATGCATCCCTTTGCGGACCCTGAATATCTGGCCCTGGCGCAGGAAGCCATCGATATGCTGATCGCCGCCGGAAAGATCTTCGAGATCAATACCGGCGCCATGTCCCGGGGCTATCGCAGCGAGCCGTATCCCCATGCGATCCTGCTGCAGTATATTCACGACCATGGCGGGAAAGTCTGCATCACGTCCGACTGCCACGCCCGGCAAAACCTGGACTGCGGGTTTGACATTGCCCGCGCCCGTGCCCGGGCAGCAGGCTTTGATGAAGTCATGGTCCTGACCGACAATGGATTTGAACCGGAATCCCTGTGGGACTGAGGGAAAAGACGGAGACTGAAGACAGCACAGTGGTTGTGCTGTTTTTTTTTGTGGTCAATGATGGCAGAAGGGAGGGAAGGGGGATGTGTGGGAAAAGGGATGGAGTGAGAGCAGGCTCTGTGTTTGTGACATATGTACCAGGAAATTTCATCAAAAACAGTGCCCCGCTGCGTATCTATAACCAGGGCTTGTTTGAGAAGGCCCCATCCAGACAAAGGGGCAAGGCAGCCAGACTGGTTCTGGACATCAGAAATGGAGGAATGAGTGAAAGACAAAGACATAACAGAACGACACATCCTGGAACAGCCGGATATTTTTGCGGATGTATTCAACAGACTGGTCCGCTGGTGCAGTCCGCAGCTGCCGGAAGTCCGGGCATCAGAGCTGAAGCATCTCCCGGTTCATACCTTTCGCGATACAGCCCGGGGTATCCGGGAACTGGAGCGGGATTTGTACATGAAATGGTGTCCTGACTGGAGTCCGGACGGAGCGCTGGTGATTGGAAACGAGAACCAGACAAAAGAAGAGCGGTGGACCATAGGAAGACTGCCGAATTATGCAGCAGGCAACCTCATGCGGGTGCTGGAAGACGGCGGGACTGCGCTGCCGGAGATTGGAGTCATTCTGTATTTCGGCCAGAAAAAATGGAAAGGACCCAAAACACTCCGGGAGCTCTACGGTCACCGTCTGGCATCTCTGACACCCGACCTGATTGGCAACGACCGGGTCACTGTGGTGGATATCGGAGATCTGCCGTGGAAGGTCATCGAGTCACTTGAATCAGATTTTCGCGAAATCGCAAGACTGGTGAAGTGCTGCCGCAGCAGTATCCCGTATACTGGAGCCAAAGGCAGACTCAAGTACTTTGTGGCGACTGCCCGTGTCATGGCGGCGATCGCCGGTATTGAGTTGTCAGCAGGGATGCTGGAGGAGTTGAGAAACATGAAAGAGGAGGATCAGACCATGGAGATGGTGTTTCCATTTTTAAGTCTCGCAGAGGCACAGAAAGCACGCCAGGCATGTATAGAAGCCAGAGAAGAGGGATTAAAGGCAGGAATGAGAGATGGAATTGAGAAAGGAATTGAGAAAGGAATAGAGAAAGGAATAGAAAAAGGCAAAGCCGAGGAACGGAACATCATCCGGAAAGTGATGGAGTATCTGAATCGCAAAGGCCGGGGAATGGAACTCGGTGAAATCCTGGAATCCAGCAAACGCATGGAGGAAATCCTGGAGGAAATCGCAGTCAGCGAAAGAAGCTGAGAAACCTGCCACTGGAATCCAGTCACTGGCTGCAGCGGCAGTTCCCGGAAACGAATGAGATGCCCCTGGCACCATCCATATCTGCAAAAGGCGGTTTCCTTCAAACGGAAGCTGCCTTTTTGCACAGACCCTCCAGTCACGCGAATCCTCACCGGCACCGGGCATGAGACATGCACAGCCCCTGAAGCGAGACTATGATTTTTTGTATACGATGCCGGCCCGCTCAGGGGCCATCGGCACAGAAGGAGGGACCCTTATGCCCTGTACAACGATTCTGGTTGGAAAAGACGCCACATATGATGGCAGCACGCTGATGGCGCGCAATGACGACTCCGGGGCGGGGAAGTTTACGGTGAAGAAATACGTTCTGATCACCCCGGAACAACAGCCCCGGCACTATGAATCCGTCACTTCGCACATTCAGCTGGAACTCCCGGATGATCCCATGTCCTACACCTGCTGTCCGAATGTCGAACCGGGAACAGGGTACAAATCCGAGGCGGGAATCAACAGTGCAAATGTGGCCATGAGCGCAACGGAGACCATCACCTCGAATCCCCGGGTCCTGGGTGCGGATCCTCTTGTTCCCGGAGGACTGGGGGAAGAGGACTTCATCACCGTGATCCTGCCGTACATCAAGAGTGCACGGGATGGCGTTCTGTATACCGGCAGGCTGCTGGAAAAATACGGGACATATGAAATGAGCGGCATCGGCTACTCCGATGCGGATGAAATCTGGTACCTGGAAACCATTGGCGGTCACCACTGGATGGCCAGACGTGTACCGGACAACGCCTATGCCGTGATTCCCAACCAGCTGGGAATCGACTATTTTGATTTTGAGGATGCAGCGGGAGAACAGAAAAACTGCCTATGCAGTGCGGATCTGGAGGAGTTTGTAAAGAACAATCACCTGGACCTGACGATGGACCCCGGGGATGCCTTTGATCCCCGGGCTGCGTTCGGATCCCATGCGGACTCCGATCATTCCTACAACACCCCGCGCGCCTGGTGGATGGAGCGGTACTTCAACCCCAACACCTTTGTCTGGGATGGCCCGGACGCGGATTTCCGGCCGGACAGCGATGACATCCCCTGGTCCCTGGTCCCGGAGAAGAAAATCACGGTGGAGGACATCAAGTATGTCCTGGCGGGCCACTACCAGGGAACGCCCTACGATCCCTACATGCACCACGGAGACAAGTCCATGGCCGGCGCCTTCCGCACCATTGGCATCAACCGCACAGCCTTCCTGGGGGTGCTGCAGATGAAGCACAATGGCACGTCCGTGGAGTGGCTGTCGTTTGCGGCGAATGAATTCAATGCCCTGATTCCGTTCTATCAGCACATCACCGCCACACCGGCTTATGTGGGAGACACCACAATGGACGTGAACACCAACAGCTTCTATTGGACAAGCCGTCTGATCGCGGCAATGGCGGATGCAGTGGACCGGGAAACGGCATCCATCATTGAACGGTACCAGAACAGGCCCATGAATGAGGCCCATGCGATTCTCGATGCCTGCGATCCGAAGATCGCCGCGGCTGCGGATGAGGAAACCCGGGTAAAGCTGTGCATGGAAGCCAATCAAAAACTCGCGGACATGGCAGAAGCCGCCAGTCAGGAAGCTCTGTCGCAGGTCCTCTATACATTGTCGAACAAGATGAAGAACGCCTTCTCGCGCAGCGATGCGTAGAGACTGAATGCCGGCTGCTGCCGGCATTTTGCGTGATGGACAGATGGCCGGCTCCAGGTGCAGGGCAGACAGACAAAGCCGGACATGGAGTCCTTGTCTGCCTGATTCCATTGAACCGGGATTGTGTTACTCTCAAATCAGCGGCAGCAGTGGCCGGACCCGGCGTGCCCTGGATCTGTCACTGTGTGCCAAGGAGGTATCACTATGCCCTGTACCACACTGCTGGTCGGAAAACTCGCTTCTGCCGACGGAAGCACCCTGATTGCCCGCAACTCCGATTCCGGAGCCGGAAGCTATACCCCGAAGAAATTCGTGGCGGTCCTTCCCCAGGACCAGCCCCGGAGCTATACCTCGGTGATTTCCAAAGTCACCATCGAACTTCCGGATGATCCCATGCCCTATGCCTGTGTTCCCAACGCCATGAAGGATGAAGGTGAATGGGCCTCGGCTGGGATCAATGCAGCGAACGTGGCGATGACTGCCACGGAGACCATCACCTCCAATCCCCGGGTCCAGGGAGCCGATCCGCTGGTGAAAGGCGGCATCGGCGAGGAGGATCTTGTGACCATCGTCCTGCCGTATGTCAGAACCGCAAAGGAAGGCTGCCTGCGTCTGGGATCCCTGCTGGAGCAGTATGGGACCTATGAAATGAACGGCATCGGCTTCTGCGACGGCAAAGACGTCTGGTGGCTGGAAACCATTGGCGGACACCACTGGATGGCCCGGCGCCTGCCGGATGATGCCTATGCCGTGATCCCCAACCAGCTGGGGCTCGACTTCTTTGATTTCAGCGATCCGGAAAACTTCATCGGCTCTGAGGACCTGGAGACATTCGTGAAGGACAACAGCCTGGACCTGCGGATGGATCCGGAGGAACCCTTCAATCCCCGGGATGCTTTCGGAAGCCACGATGATTCGGATCATACCTATAACACACCCCGCGCATGGTGGGTCCTGAAGGAGCTGAACCCGAATTCCTTTGCGTGGACCGGACCGGAGGCCGATTTCACCCCCGACAGCAATGACCTGCCCTGGTGCCTGGTGCCGGAGAAAAAGATCACAGTGGAGGACGTCAAATACATCCTGTCCGGGCACTACCAGGGAACGCCTTTTGATCCCTATCTGCATCATGGGGATACATCCATGGCCGGGGCTTTCCGGACCATCGGCATCAACCGCACGGATTACCTGGGATGCTGCCAGGTCAAGACCGATGCACCGTCAATTCTGTGGCTGGCCTATGCCTCGAATCCCTTCAATGTCATGGTACCGTTCTATACCGATATTACCGATACACCTGCTTATGTGCGGGACACCACGGAGACGGTATCCACGGACAGTTTCTACTGGACGAGCCGGATGATCGCAGCGATGGCGGATGCCTGTGACCGGGAGAGCGCGATTTTCATCGAACGCTACCAGAACACGGTCGGCGGACGGTGCCGCCGGATCCTGAATGAATACACCCCGCAGATCCAGTCCGCTGCAGATGAAGGCAAAGCCGTGCAGCTGTGCATGAAGGCCAACGACAAAGTGGCGGCTGTGACGAAGGAAGAAGCAGAGAAGTGTCTGGGCGAGGTTCTGAAGGCTCTGTCCAACAGAATGAAGAACGCCTTCTCCAGAAGCGACGCCTGACTGTTGTTGCCTTGCACGGCCAGACATCGGATACAAAAAAACCGCAGAGTGCCGGTTCTGTCGAATGGACAGCCAGTCGCGCTCTGCGGTCTTTTTCTCCGGATCATGCACGGCCTTCCGCTTATCGCAGACTCCCGGAATCCACAGACACCAGAGTATCCTGAGCCTGCAGGATGGTTTCGCCATGAGGAATCAGCTTTTCCTTCCTCCGGAGAATCAGTGCTGTGGCCATTCCGGAAGGAAGCCGGAGCTCGGCCAGGGATTTCCCGTGCCAGCTGCTCCCGGGCATCAGCTCCACCAGCGAAAACTGCAGATCGGGATCCTCGCTGTAGTCACTGAAGGTTTTCAGGACATTCCCCGACAAATCCGTCATGTTCAGGGAACGGGCGATCCGTTTTCCGCCGGCACCATCCGCACCGTGCAGACACTGCGAACGCAGTATTCCGTGGATGCCTTCTGTCATGAAAAAGACGAAGCTTCGCAAAATCTTGTCTCCAATCTCATCTGCAACCTGGCGGCCTGCGACATTCTCCTGTATCTGTTTTCCTCCTTCACCCCCTATGGCTCCATAGAAGTGGTGCTTCCACGGGAAATCACGGTGAACACTGTTGCGGCCATGGAAGCCCTGGTGCGGCTGACAGTCAGGCAGCCGGGACTGCCCTTGAAGCACATGAATCACCCAGGCGGAGCCAGACAGATGGTCCAGCGGATGCAGAAGTGCGGGCTCATTCCGGAGGAAACCTGGCAGCAGTTTGACCGCCTGTATGACCTGCGCAACCGCATCCATCTCCGTCATGCGAATGAACTGCGCGCCGGCAGATTCAGCAAAAAGATGGCAGTCACGATGCCGGCCGAATTCGACTCCTGCCATCGGACCATGTTACAGGCGCTGGAAAAAGGACATTCCGGCAGGTGAACACAGAAAACCCCCGAAGCTGCGAAGACTTCGGGGTTCGATTTCACGGAGGGCCTGAACAGACAGTGGCCGCATCGGGCTGTCTTCGCAGATGATAGTCTGTGCTCCTTCTGTCTTTGCGGTTCAGACAGGGTCCCGCTCCGGCCGGTTCCTGCGAATTCTGATGGAGCCGGACGGGATGAACCCGGGACCCAGTCGGCAAAACCCGGCCCTGCAGGCACAGGACCGGGTCATTTTGTAAAACGATGGGTTTGTTTGGAAATCCTCACGCTTCTGTCTTCGGCTCTTCCTCATCCGAAGCCGGGGCTTCCAGACCGCTGTAGTGAACCACCATGTTCTCCGGCAGGATCAGGCTCGACGTGAAGGGGTCGATGATGATCTCATGGCAGATCGTGGACTTCACCGCAAAGGCACAGAATTCCCGGAAGGGAACCGCCACCCACAGAAAGAAATGCTTGTACTGCTCCGGCACCTGGGCCATCGACGTGAAACAGGGATAGAAACTCCGGCCGTCTTCCGCCTTCAGCAGATCCGGCAGCAGGGGGACATCCACCTTGTAGACAAAGTTGACAGGATCCAGGGCCGGGAAGGTGTCCTTCTTCCGGGCATCCAGACCCGGGACATACACTTCCTTCAGTGCGTTGAGTTTTTCTTCAATGGCATTCATTGTGATTTGCGTCCTTTCAGGCCATACGCCGTTTCAGCTTCATTGACCGCTGTTTCCACCGCTTTGGCAACTGCTTTGACTGCCATCATCCCCGCCACATCCAGCGGTGCCGGCACCTCGCCGGTGGTCATCGCAAACAGCGTATCGCCATCCAGCGTCATGTTCACCGGCCGGATCGTCCGCGACAGACCGTTCTGCGCCAGGGAAGCCAGTTTGTTCATCTGCGCCTTTGTGAACTGCCCATTGGTCAGCACACAGCCAATGGTCGTGTTTTTGCGGCTGGCCTCTGCATCCTGTGCCTGTTCCATTGCCCTGGCTGCCTCGGTTTCATAGAGCATCCCCATGATTTCCTCCATGGACTGATCCGACTGCACACCCGCGAGCCTGGTATCAGAATCCATGGCGAAGACATCCCCGCAGGCATTGACCACCACAACGGCCCCGACCTTCAGAGGACCGCATTCAAACGCTGCCGTGCCGATGCCGGACTTCATGGCTTTCTCCGGACCCAATATCTTCCCCACTGAAGCTCCCATTCCCGCACCGGCGTTGCCGTGCCGGATCACATTGTGTTCGCTGTCCTTCGCCGCCGCATAGCCCATGGCCACATCCGGCCAGGCTGGATCCCCGACCGCCAGGTCGAAGATGTCTGCCTGGACCACGATGGGGACACTGACACCCGGTGTCACCGGCATGCCGATTCCCTGTTCACTCAGGTACTTCATCACACCCGTTCCGGCCTCCAGCCCGAACGCCGATCCCCCCGACAGCAGCACGCCGTGGATTGCCTCCACCGTGTTCTTTGGCGCCAGCAAGTCTGTATCCCGTGTCGCCGGTCCGCCGCCCCGGACATCACAGCCCGCCACAGCTCCTGCCCTGCACAGAATCGCCGTGCATCCCGTTCCCAGAGCTGCGTTGTCCGCATATCCGATCTGGAACCCGGAAATATCCGTAATCGGAATGGATTTCATCGCATTTCCTCCTCTTTTTTTCCTTATATAGTGTGTCTCATGCTTCCCGTCTCCTGCCGATGGCGGCAGACACGCCTCAATGCATCAGTGTTCCGTGGCAGCGGGAAACGCCGCTGCCGTTCCGGACGAAGTGTGCATCATCCTGTACGACGGTCTGGCCGCACAGTCCCGGTTGACGAGACTGTGCAGCCAGTACGGTCATACAGGTCCCGTCTCCTGATTTTTCTGTAGGGCATCCGCTGCCGGATCCGGTCTGTCTCTGACAGATCCAGCGTCACCATCCCGCTTCCTTCCTGCAGGATCACGCCATCCGGCGACACCACCAGGGAATGCCCCCAGGCCTTGTACTTCCCCCAGGCATAGTCCGGATTGCACCCCGCGACAAAGATCTGGTTCTCGATGGCCCTGGCACAAAGCAGTGACTGCCAGTGTTTCCGGCCGACAGCTTCATTGAAGGCCGCCGGCAGCAGAAGCAGACGGATCCCTGCATCCCCCAGGATCCTGGCGGGTTCCGGAAACCGGATGTCATAACAGACCAGGATGCCCATCTTTCCCCAGGGAGTCTCAAAGGTCTCAAACCGGTCACCCGGTGTGAAGACTTCCGCCTCCGAATAGTGCGAGTAAGGGGTATGCACTTCCATCAGATGGGTCTTGGCATACCGGCAGACCTCGGCTCCATCCGCATCAAACACAAATGCCATGTTGTATATGCGGCCATCCGCCGGATCCTGCCAGGGAATCGACCCGGCCAGCCATACCGTGTTTTTCCGGGCAGCTTCTGCCATGGCCTGACGGCACGCTTCCCCGAATACCGCCGCTTTGCGGATCTCGGCATTGTCATAGGGACAGTTCCAGAGTTCAGGCAGCAGGACAAACTGTGCTTTCTCATTCACGGCATTCTGCATCCGCCGAATGTTCTCCTGTACATCCCCTGTGGTTTCCAGCTCGATCAGCTGCAGCTTCAGACTGCCCTGCATGTCACTGGCCATCGGCAGCGGCGGCAGCTGTGTCCAGATACCCGTGGTCCTCCAGCCACTGGTAAATCCCGGCTTCCGTGACTGGCGGACAGGTTTCGGGAATGACCTCCAGCAGTTCCGGCTGGGCATTGCCCATGGCCACGCCCACATTGGCATGCTGCAGCATTTCCAGGTCGTTCAGGGCGTCTCCGAAGGCCATATACGACTTCAGGCCATAGTGGTCCAGCAGTGTCCGGATTCCTTCGTATTTCGAGAGGCCGTCCTTCATCATATCCATGGAGAGTTCGTTTTCCAGGATCTTCACACCGGGGACCGCAAACTCGGGATGCGGCTTCCGGTGTTCCTCCACGAGAGAGAGCACCGCAAAGGTGTCGTCCGGACGAGGATGGCGGACGGGAATGTCCTTCACGCTGATTTTCGCAAACAGGTCTTCGACAGCTGGCGTCATGGCCGTCACCAGCACGTGGTTGCCGGCTGCGAACACCGGGATGGACTGGGCGGCGGCGAGCGCGTAAATCTGTTTCACCGCTTCGGGATCCACAGGATCGTCAAAGATCAGGGTCCCGTTTTGTGCATAGACGTAGCTGCCGTTGCCGGCGACGATGCCGTCAAAGGGAAACTGGTCCAGAATGCCGAGGTTTTCCAGCAGCGGCATGCACCGGCCGGAACACAGGCAGACTTTCGTGCCTCCTTCCTGCAGGATCTTCATGGCCTCCAGGTGCCGGGGCGGAATGCAGCCGGCGGCGTGGTCATAGAGCGTGCCGTCCACGTCCAGGAATATGGCATCCACGGACGGGTACGCAGTCTGTTTCGTTTCGGTTTTCATTGTCATGTCTTTATGGTAGTCCATTAAAAATTCCCTGCAAACCCGGGCGGGGAAAAACCGGCGGGGAAGGAGAAACAGACATCCGTAAATGGTATATCATTTTAATCCCTGATGTGATACGTTCAGGCTGTACAGATATAAAAGGAGGCCATCTTATGTCCACAGCACCATCCATGCATGACTACATTCTTCGACAGCCTGAGATCCTGTCCTCTGTGTATGACCGGAAAGAGAGCTGGCTGACCATCCTGCAGTCCATGCTCGAAACCCATCCCATGGAAGAAATCGTGTTCCTGGGATCCGGCACCAGCCATCATGTGAGTACAGCCGCTGCAGCCCTTGCGGAACGCCATCTGCCCATGCAGGCCAGGGCCGTACTGCCGGCGCAGTTCATCGGCAGCCGCATCCTGCATCCGTCGCGTACACTCGCCGTGGGCATTTCCCAGTCCGGCAACAGTCTCTCCACCCTGAATGCCATCCGGTATGCAAAGGAACAGGGATGTCCGGTCCTGGCCTTTTCCCTGGAGGAAGACAGTGCGCTGGTCCGGGAATGCGATACCTGGATGCCCCTGGTCTGCGAGCGGGAACTCGTTCCACCCGAAACCCAGGGATACACGGCCGCGATCCTGGAGTGGATCCTGGCCATCCGCCAGGCCGCGGGCCTGGACACCGATGTTAGAAAGGAACTGGCGGCATTGCCGAAAGTCGTGGCGGAAAGCGAAGCCTTTGTCCGTGCACACCTGCATGATATCCTCCGGGCGCCGAAGATCACCGTCACCGGCAGCGGTCTGCACTGGGCCACAGCCATGGAGGGGGCCCTGAAGATGCGGGAGACACTGCGGCATGCGGTGATGCGGGAAGAAACCGAGGAACTGAGTCATCTGGCGGACCTGGCCTTTGAGGACGATGACCTGCTCATGGCCATCGTGCAGACGGACCGGGACCGGCAGACGGTGAATCTGGTGCGTCAGATCACAGATCATGTGCTGGAAATCGAAGCAGGTGAGGACGATTTCTCTCTGATCACCGCCGTGATTTCCTTCCAGCTGGCGGGTGCCATCGGGGCTGCGGGGCTGGGCAATGACACCTCGAAGTATCCCTATGAGATCGAGAACATTTCCCACGGCGAGGGGTTCCTGTTCCGGTAACGGATCAGCACGAGTCCCCGGACCGGTAGCGGGACGCGTCCGCACCGGTTTCGCGCAGGCGATTCCTCTTTGATGAATAATTCTGAATAATAATTGTAGTATCCATCGGCAAAATATGAATATAAATGAATAAAAATGATTGATAAAGACGAATGGCTGAGGTATTCTACAGGTGAAAGAGAGGGATGGACATGAAACACATCAACATCGATGGTGCCCAGAACGTGGAGGTTTCCCGAAAGCTTCCGAGTGAAAAGACCCCGGCCCGGCAGCTGGACATGATGGAGCGCTATACGGAGGTCTACAGATCCCATCTGAATGATGACAAGTCCCTGCGGGAGGTGAAGTGCCTGGAAGTGATTTATCCCGGGCTGTTCCGCCACCTGCAGAAAGGGGACCTGATTGCCGGACGGCTGGACTTTCTTCCCATCGGCTTCGGGTGCGTGACGAGTGTCGGCGGAGTGGGGCATTATTGTGTGTTCCACAAACTGCGGGAGCTGAAGGACCAGCTGCCGGAAAGCGACTGGCCCAGAATCGATGCCCTGTACGACTTCTGGCAGGATCATGACCTGAAGACGCTGTACTGCCAGGATGTGCTGGATGAGACCACTACGGGTCGCTTCATCGACTGTGCCTATCCCTATATGGCCACCGCAAGACTCTCCGGCATGATGCTGGATTACACAAAGCTCATGCGGCTCGGTGTCCCGGGACTGAAGCGGGAAATCGCCGAACGCCTGGCTGCGGATCAGGGCAACGGGTATCTTCAGGCGAGTCTGGAGATGATGGATCTCTTCGTGAAGGTCATCCGGGCGCAGAAAGACCTGGTGGCGGATTCCGGTGATGTGCCGATGGAGGCAAAACAGCGCATGATCGGCGACCTGGCGGCAATCGAGGACAATCCGCCGCAAACGTTCCGCCAGGCGCTGCAGCTGTTCTGGCTTTATGCCCTGTGTGCCGGGTGCATCAACTATGGCCGGCTGGACATTGTGCTGGGGCCCTTCCTGAAGGCGGACATCGAGGCGGGGATCGAGACAGAGGACAGTGCCCAGGCGGTGCTGGAGAGTCTGTGGATGCTGATCGAGAACCGCCGTACGACGGTCAACGGCCGGATCATTGTCGGAGGCCGCGGCCGTCCGGATCCCGAGGCGGCGGATCTCTTTGCGAAGATCTGCCTGCGGGTGGTGAAGAAGCTGCGCTGTGTGGAGCCGCAGTTCACATTCCGCTTCGATTCAGAAACTGACCCGATGCTGAAGGACATGGCGTATGAATGCATTGCAGCGGGTGCCACGTATCCCACGCTGTATAACGACGATGTGAACATCCCGGCTGTCCAGTATGCCATGCGGGTGGACCGTGAAACAGCGGAACAGTACCTGCCCTTTGGCTGCGGGGAATTTGTGATCCAGGGCCAGTCCCTGGGAACGCCCAACACCCTGCTGAACATGGTCAAGATCCTGCAGATCGCCATGAACGAAGGCGTGGACCCGATGGACGGGAAGCAAAAAAACGGCCTTGTCCAGCTGAAGCCGCTGGTGGACCTGACGACATTTGAGGCGTTCTATGACCAGTACAAAAAGATGCTGGACTGGTATTTCGAAAAGTGTGCCCGGGATCAGCTGTATTCCTATGAAGTCATGAACCGGGAAGTGTCCTTCCTGTTTGCCAGTGCGCTGATGGATGACTGCCTGGCGCGTGGAAAGGCACTGCTGGATGGCGGTGTGAAGATCCTGGGAGGTACTCTGGAGACCTACGGCAACATCAATGCCTCGGATGCCCTGACTGCCATACGGCGGCTGGTGTTCGAGGAGAAGAAATACACACTGGAAGAGATGAATGCGGCGGCAAACCGGGACTTCCAGGGGGATGAGGTCATGCTGCGGGACATCCTGGCGGTGCCCAAATACGGCAACGACGAGCAGGAAGCCGATGACATGGCGGATGATCTCTATGAGTTCACGGCAAAGTCTGTGTGGCAGAAGGGCATTGATCTGGGGATGGACTATTTCCTGATCGTGATCTCCAACAACCAGACCAACACGGACTGGGGCCTGCAGACGGCGGCAAGCCTGGATGGACGGCGCAGGGGCGTATACATGAATCCGGCGAACAACCCGCAGGGCGGTGCCGCCAAATCCGGTCCGACAGCTGTGCTGAATTCTCTGTCCAGATTTGATGCGAAATACCATGGCGGTTCCGTGCAGAACATCAAGTTCACGCCGCGGATGATGCACGAGGACAAGGAAAAGGTGAAGATCCTGTTTGACACTTACTTCAGGAAAGGCGGCTGTCAGCTCATGGTGACAGTGGTGGACAAGGGGCAGCTGGAGGATGCACAGAAGCACCCGGAAAAGTATCCGGACCTGATTGTCCGGGTGGCGGGCTACAGTGCGGTGTTTGTGGATCTGGACAAAACCGTGCAGGACGAGCTGCTGTCCAGGGCCCTGTGGGACTGAAGCGGCCGTCGGGGCTGGCAAAAACTGTGTCACAGTTTTTGGCAGCCCGACCGCCGCTTTGGGATAGTGTCACCAGATGAGAGTCTGCGAGGCAGACATCGGCATCCGGCCCGCCGCTTTGGGGTGGGGCCATGTGTTGAACAGTAAAAAGATGCAGTACTTGCGGACAGTTCCGAAGGGACAGAGAAGGTACAAACAGAAAGGAGACAGGTGAATGCGGATGAGACCGGAAACAGAAAAGACATCAGTACAGGATGACCTCCTGTATACCATCACCAATATCCAGCGGTTTGCGACCCACGACGGTCCGGGTATCCGCACAGTGGTGTTCTTCAAGGGCTGTCCCCTGCACTGTCCCTGGTGTGCCAATCCCGAAACCTGGAGGCCAGAACCGGAGCTGTTTCATGATGACAGCCTGTGCATGGGATGCGGCCGGTGCGTGACTGCATGCCCGAAGGGAGCTGTGGCAGTCATCGGCGGAAAAGCCAGAGTGAACCGGACTCTCTGTGATGGCTGCGGATCCTGTGTCACTGCCTGTCTGAACAAAGCGATGGAAGTGACGGGGAATCGGATGACCATACCGGAGATCCTGGCGGAAATCCGCAAGGACGACGAATACTACCAGGCCTCCGGCGGAGGTATTACGCTCTCGGGCGGAGAAGTGTTCGCCCAGGATCCGGTACCGCTCCTGAGGGCGCTGAAGGATGCGGGCTATCACACCGCCATCGAGACAGAAGGAGCCTATGACCTGGAAAAGCTCGCTGCTGCGCTTCCCTGGATCGATCTGGTTTACCACGACGTGAAACACTGCGATCCGCACAAACTGAAGACATTCACCGGCGCGGATGCAGAGGAAATCACGCGGCACCTGCGGTATCTGAAGGACAGTGATGTCCGGACCATCATCCGCATCCCGGTGATCCCGGGATTCAACCTGGAGGAACTTGACAACATCAGGGGGTATGTGAAGGATCTGGGATTCAGCGAAATGCAGCTGCTGCCGTTTCACCCTATGGGAAAGGGAAAATGGCACAAGCTGGACCGTCGGTATCCCTATGAACAGACGCCGATGATGGACAAGACACAGCTGGATGCCTGGCGGGAGGCCGGCACAGAAATCGGAGGACACTAGGATGACAAGCGCAGAGCGGCTGGACAGACTGAAGACACTCGTGCAGGAAACAGAATTCCTGTCTGTGCGTCAGATCATGAACGAATTCGGGGTCTCCCGGAGTTCCGCCATGCGGGACCTGGACGAACTCGAACGGCAGGGGGTCGTGGTACGGCAGCGCGGTGGTGCAGTGCTGAAGAACCGGGCGCATCACCTGACGAAGACATACGAACCGGCGACGGTGGAAAAAGCCGATATGCATGTATCGGAGAAAGCAGAGGCAGCACGGCTGGCTGCGGCACTGGTCCAGGATGGTGACTGCATCTACCTGGATTCCGGGACGACAACAGCGGCGATGATGACCTGTCTGGAATCCCGGGATGTGACGATTGTGACACCCAATGTTTACCTGCTGGCTCAGGTTCCGGATGGATTCCCCGGACGGATCTGTCTGCTGGGGGGAGACTTTGACAAGTCGTATCTGGCCAGCACCGGACCACTGGCCAGGAAGATCCTCGCTTCTTTCTGGTTTGACAAGGCATTTGTCTCTGCCAACGGCATTGCCGACGGAAAGGCCTGGGCGAATGACCTGTCTGTGGCGGAGATCAAGCAGGATGCAATGAAGCGGGCCGACCGGACCATCCTGGTGGCGGACAGCTCCAAGGAGGACCGGAAGGGCATGTATGCCTTTGCGGATACAGAGGCGTTTGATGAACTCATTACGGAAGAGAAAACGGAAGAAAGGGACGGCACAGAGCAATGAAAACGCAGGATGCAAAGAAACGGGAACTGCTGGATGGACTGAAGGACGGACTGATTGTTTCCTGTCAGGTGCAGCACGATGATCCAATTTACACAGATGACATGGTGGTGAAAATGGCCGAGGCTGCCAGGTGGGCCGGCGCGAAGGGCATCCGCGCCAATTCCCCGGAACAGATCCGCGCCATCAAGAAAGCTGTACCGGAGCTCCCGGTGATCGGCCTCTGGAAGGTCTGGCATGATGACACCGATGTGTTCATTACGCCGACAATGGAGGAAGTGAAGGCAATCTGGGATGCCGGGGCAGAAATCATTGCCCTGGACTGCACAAAGCAGACCACGCACGAAGGCACTGTGGCCTGGGATCTGCTGGAGCAGGCAAAGAAGGAAATCCCGGAGGCGATTTTCTTTGCCGATGTGTCCAATTATGAGGAAGCGGCTCATGCAGTGGAAAAGGGTGCGGATATTGTGGCACCGACGCTGTATGGCTATACAGCTGAGACGAAGGACATCAGCGAACCCGATCTTCGGGAATTTGCCAGAATGTGCCGGGATTTCGGGGATGATGTCTACATGATGATGGAGGGGCACATCTATTCTCCGGAGGATGCGGTGAAATGCCTGTTCCTCGGGGCCCACTCCGTGGTGGTGGGCAGTGCCATCACCAGGCCGCACCTGACCGCAAAACGGTTTACCGACTTGATGGGAGGGCTCCAGGACAACTGGCGGAACGCCGAGAGAGCAAAGCATTAAAATGACCATTCGGGCGGCAGGAGAATCCTGTCGCCCGAACCGTCATTTTCAGGTGAAGGTGGATTGTGTTGAATGGAGGAGCAAAACAGATGCTCCGGATCTCCGTGGTCGGGTGGAGCATGAGTTGCAGGGAAGGCTCCTGCCGCCCGAAGCGTTGCCTGATGACCCCGGACGTGGTGGAAAGAACAGGGCACAGTCTGAATGGCCGGTCTGCCGTTTCTGTTTTGACCGAAAACATATTCTGCTTTCTGTTTTGTGGTAGAAAAGTGATTCTGCTTGTTATTCTGCTTTTTCTGCATGATAATCTGGATATGACGAAGATATATCCGCGAGAATCTGCTGAAATCGAGTATAAAAGATCAGTTACGGACAGTTTTCTGAAAACCGTATCAGCCTTTTCCAATACTGGTGATGGGGTGATTCTGTTTGGTATTGACGACAAGACAAGAGAATCCTGCGGACTTCCGGATCCTGAGGAAACCTATCGACAGATCAAGAATAAAATCAACGGTTCAATCCACCCGGAGCCTGTATATAGTCTTTCCATTAATGATGAAGACCATACCGTAAAGCTCGAGGTCAGGGAGGGAGACAGCAAGCCATATTACTATGGTCAAACTGCCTATATCAGAAAAGGATCCTCATCTGTTCCCATGAGCAGCCTTCTGCTGGAAAGACTGATTCTTAAGCGTGACAGACGAAGTTTTGATGATCTTCCTGCACCGGAAGGATCCTACAGGTTTTCCGGATTTGAAGAGGAAGCCCGAAACCGGTTTGGACTTGAACAGCTTGGGACGGATGCCCAGAAGTCACTGGGACTGCGGGACCTGAATGGTCAGGTAACAGTAGCCGGAGCTCTTCTGGCCGATAAAAACACATTTCCCGGTATGGATCTTGTTGTTCTTGACAATGATGACTTATATGGAGAACGTGAGAAGGTGGATGGCATATCTATACTTCAGCAGCTGGAGTCTGCCGTTGCCTTTTTCCGCCGTTATTATCGAAGAGAAGCCGTCACTGGAAACCTTCAACGGGAAGAGATTTTCCTGATTCCTGAATCCGCCTTCAGGGAAGCTGTATCAAATGCCCTGGTTCACAGAACCTGGGATACACCATCGAATATCGTGATCCGGATGTTTCCCGACCGCATTGAAATCCAGTCTCCAGGAGGTCTGCCGGATGGGATCTCAGAATATGAATATCTTCACAAGGACCTGTCTGTTCCGCGAAATGTCACTCTGGCTACGCTGTTTTTGAGACTAGGACTTATAGAAAAGCTTGGTACGGGAGTCAGACGGATCCTGCGAAGCTATCAGGGACAGTACAGGCAGCCGGACTTCGATTTTACTCCAAACTCTATGACCGTTATTCTGCCAGTCCTGAATCAGAAACCCAGCCTGAGTCTATCGGAAGTTGAAGTGATCCGTCAGTTTCAGGACATGGAAACACTGTCGAGGGCTGAACTGAGTACCAGTACAGGATTCAGTCGGTCCAAACTGGGCCTGATTTTGAAAAAGCTGGTGGAAAACAAGGTTCTCGCGGTGGAAGGCGGTGGCAGAAGCACCAGGTATCGGCTGAATCCGAATGCTGAGAATCTGAAATAACAAGTATTTCTTCCTCATCACGAGGATAAGATAAACACAGATTCGGGACGTCAGCAAAACTGAGGTCCCGAATCTGTGTTTTCAGGTGATGCAAAAGTTGCAGGGGATGTCCTGCCGCCCGAAGCGTTGTCTGATGACCCTGGATGTGGTGGAAAGAACGGGGCACAGTCTGAATGGCTGGTCTGCCGTTTCTGTTTTGACCGAAAACGTATTCTGCTTTTTATCTTGTGGAAGAAAAATGATTCTGCCTGTTTTGCTGCTTCCAGCTATAGTATTTGAAAATCGGTAGTATTTGAAAATCGGTGGCCGGTAGCGACAATTGATAAGCCGGTCTTTTCGTGCAGGATCGTGGTCCTGGCTTTTCTGATACGGACGGGCATACGCAGTCAGAGTGTGACGCAGTCCTTTTTCCTGTCCCACACAAAGGTCCCTGCGACAACTCAAGTTTCCGGACTGGATTATACTGGAAACTGATGCTGGTCTTTTCCGCCATTGCGACTGCCAGCCAAAAACAGTACACAAACACAAAACGGATAAGGAATCACAACATGACAGAAAACATACACACCATCCGCAAACGAAGCGGACACATGGAAATCTTCGATCCGGAAAAAATCCGGAGGGCGATCACGCGGGCTTTCATCTCCACCGGCGAGTCCGTGACCGATGCACAGCTCAATGACATGACAGGATGGATCACGGCGCAGCTCCAGGAGGGCAGTGAGGTGGAACAGATCCAGGACCTGGCGGAACAGGCGCTGATGGAAAGCGGCTTCTACAAAACCGCAAAGGCCTACATTCTCTACCGCCAGACACACGCGCACATGCGGGAGATCGTGAACCGGCTGACGGAACTCACACAGGACCCGACGCTTGGGGATCTGCTGACACAGGTGCAGGAAGACTTCCCCCAGAGCGAATACTCCCTGGACCGGCTGCAGATCAAGGCCGCGGAACTCATCCGCCCGGACCAGAGCAGCCCGGAACGCCTGCGGTTCCTGGAACGCGCGGCGGCTGAGCTCACCAGCCGCAATGCCCCAAAGTGGGAGGACATTGCAGCCCGGATCCTGAACCATGAACTGGAGGCGGAGATCTCCGGCAATGAACAGGCTCTCGGCCTGACTTCCTGGCAGGACAAACTGGTATGGCTCACGGACCAGGGTCTGCTCTCGGCAACGCTCCTGGCTTCCTATACCCCGGAAGAGCTGACAGAACTGGCGGCGTACATGCAGCCGGAACGCACGAAACTCTTCAAACACCCGGGTCTCGACCTGCTTGCAAACCGGTACCTCATCCGCACCGGAGACGGCCGGCTCATGGAACGTGTCCAGGAGATGTTCATGGGCATTGCGATGCACCTGGCTGTCCCGGAACAGGACCGGGTGCACTGGGCGAAGAAATTCTACGACATCTTCAGCCGCCTGCAGGTGACCATGGCCACCCCCACGATGTCCAACGCCCGCAAGCCATTCCACCAGATGTCCAGCTGCTTCATTGACACAGTGGAGGATTCCCTGACGGGCATCTACAAGTCCATCGATAACTTCGCCCGTGTCTCCAAGCACGGCGGCGGTATGGGGCTCTACATGGGCAAGGTACGGGCAACGGGCAGCGACATCCGGGGCTTCAAGGGGGCTGCCGGGGGCGTGATCCGCTGGATCCGGCTGGTGAATGACACGGCCATCGCCGTGGATCAGCTCGGGGTCCGCGCAGGGGCTGCCGCGGTCTATCTTGACATCTGGCACCGGGACACCCCGGAATTTCTCCAGCTGCGGACCAACAACGGCGATGACCGCATGAAAGCCCACGACATTTTCCCCGCCCTCTGTGTCCCTGATCTGTTCTGGCGCCTGGCGGGCACGAACCTCGATGGGGACTGGTATCTCATGGATCCCCACCAGATCGCGACAGTCAAGGGCTGGAACCTGGAGGATGCCTTTGGACCGGAATGGGAACGGCGGTACTGGGACTGCGTGAATGATCCGGCAATCGACAAGCGCGTGCTGTCCGTCAAGGAGATGGTGCGGCTGATCATCAAGTCCCTCGTGGAAACCGGCACCCCGTTCATCTTCAATCGCGACACTGTCAACGACGCCAATCCCAACAGCCACCAGGGCATGATCTATGCCTCGAATCTCTGCACGGAAATTGCCCAGAACATGTCGGCGATGCACGAAGAAACTCCCGAGATCATGGACATTAACGGGGAGACAGTGGTGGTCACAAAGACTGTGCCGGGGGATTTCGTGGTCTGCAACCTGGCTTCCCTGTCCCTGGGGCACATCGATGTGGACAACGATGAAGAACTCCGACAGGTGATTAACACCGTCATGCGGGCACTGGACAACGTCATTGACCTGAACTACTATGCACTGCCCTATGCGAAGCTGACCTCGCAGCGGATGCGTCCGGTGGGTCTGGGCACCAGCGGGTACCAGCATCTGCTGGCGAAGAAGCACATCCGTTTTGAGAGCGAGGAACACCTGGCGTACATGGATGATCTCTATGAACGCATCAACTATCATGCACTGGAGGCTTCGTGTGACATTGCCCGGGAAAAAGGCGCCTACCGTGACTTTGCGGGCAGCGAATACGACACCGGGGAGTACTTCCGGAAGCGGGACTATGTGTCCTGCAAGTGGCAGGCTCTGGCGGAAAAGATTCAGGAGAATGGCCTGAGAAACGGCTACCTGCTGGCTGTGGCTCCCACCTCCAGCACCTCGATCCTGGCGGGTACCACCGCCGCGGTGGATCCGGTGCTCAAGAAGTTCTTCCTGGAGGAAAAGAAAGGGTCCATGCTGACACGCGTGGCACCGGACCTGGATGATACAACGTTCTGGTACTACAAAAATGCCCACCACATTGACCAGAACTGGGTGGTGGACGCCGCGGCGGTCCGGCAGCGCCACATTGACCAGGCACAGTCGGTGAATCTCTACGTGACACCGGAGTACACCTTCCGCAAGGTCCTGGACCTGTATCTGCGGGCCTGGGAAAAGGGCGTGAAGACCATTTACTATGTGCGTTCGCAGTCCCTGGAAGTGGAAGAATGCGAATCCTGCAGCGCATAATGGCACCAGACATGAACAGACAAGGAAGGAGAACGGTATGCAACTGAATCCGAAGGCCCTCTTCAACAAAGACGGCGACACGGATCTGGCCTCGCGCCAGATCATCAACGGCAACACCACGAACCTGAATGACTTCAATAACGTGAAGTACGGCTGGACCAGCCAGTGGTATCGCCAGGCCATGAACAATTTCTGGATCCCGGAGGAGATCAACCTCTCCCAGGACATCAAGGACTACCGGAACCTCACGGTGGATGAACGCACGGCCTACGACAAGATCCTGTCCTTCCTGGTGTTCCTGGACTCCCTGCAGACAGCGAACCTGCCCAATATCGGCGCATACATCACCGCCAATGAAGTGAATCTGTGTCTGACGATCCAGGCTTTCCAGGAAGCGGTGCACTCGCAGTCCTATTCCTATATGCTGGACACCATCTGTTCCCCGGAGAAGCGAAACGAGATCCTCTACCAGTGGAAGGACGACGAGCATCTCCTGCACCGGAATGAGTTCATAGGCAATCTGTACAATGACTTCCTCGAACACCGGGATGCAAAACAGCTGGTGAAGACCCTGATTGCGAACTACATCCTGGAAGGGATCTACTTCTATTCCGGATTCATGTTTTTCTACAACCTCGGACGCATGGGTAAAATGCCCGGCAGTGCCCAGGAGATCCGGTACATAAACCGCGATGAAAACACCCATCTGTGGCTGTTCCGGAACATCATTCTCGACCTGAAGAAGGAGCATCCGGAGCTCTTCACGCCGGAGGATGAAGCGGAGTACCGGGAGATGCTGAAGACAGGCGCCGAACAGGAAATGGCCTGGGCGGCGTATGTTCTCGGGGACCGGATCGCGGGTCTGAACCTTGACCGGGTACAGGACTACATCCGGTACCTGGCAAATCTCCGTGCCCGGGGCCTGGGTTTCGAGGCGATCTACGAAGGCTGTGACGAGATCCCGGAGTCCATGGCGTGGGTGGACACCTACAGCCGGGCCAATGACATCAAGACGGACTTCTTCGAAGCCAAGTCCACGGCTTACACCAAAGCCGGCGCCATTGTGGATGACCTTTGAGTGACCGCGGTTCAGGGTGCCGATGATGGGCCGGATGCCGCTGGCCGGGGCACCGGATGGATAATGAAAAGTTCCTGCATTCAAAAATGATGAATGCAGGAACTTTTTTGCACAAAAATATTTCCGTGGTTGTAATGTGTTTAACATTACAGTTAAACGGTTCTGTAAATAATACAAAAAATGCAATATCGGATGCTTCCTGAGGCTCTGCGGGAATGCACAGGATAAATAAAACAAGTGATAAATGTCATGAGATCTGGTCCAATAATCGTAATTTAATCGAAAATTTCCCCGGGAAAATCCGGGAATTATGACAAATGTAATCACTTACAAATTCGCTTGAAAATGATTGGAGAAGGGGAGTAGATTGGTACTGTAAGTTATAACTTTCTTTTCTTCCCCAAAGATCTTTGATTCCTTTACTTATTTCCAGTCAAGAAGGTTTTTGAAAGTCATGAAAAAAGAAAACAACACGAAAGCGAATCTGATCAAATCCATGGCGGTTCCCGCTTCTGCCATGATGGTACTTTCCGGTGCAAGTGCAGTCATTCTTGCAAACGACGATGTCAACCTGGCTCCTGTCATCGAGGAGCCGGCTCCCGTAGAATCGGTCATTCCCGATGGTCCCATCGGTGAACCGGTTGAAAGTTCTGCGGAAATCACAGTTTCGGAAGAAACAGAAACATATAACAGCCAGGAGAAAGAAGCACCGGCTGCGGCAGAAGAAGAGGTTCCTGCCGAAGACGGACAGTCTGAAGATCAGCAGAAGGAAGAAACACCGGATGAAGCCGGGCAGACACCGGATGTAACTCCGGAACCGGCTCCAGTCACTGTTCCGGATGCAGCAGCTCCTGCACCGGAAACCACCGTACAGAAAACCGAAACCACAGCAGCCGCTGCCCCGGCAGCCAACGCAAAGGCAGAAACACCGGCTGTCGACAAAGAACAGGAAGAAGAAGCCTATCGCGAACAGTATCACTTCTCCAATGAAAAAGGCTGGTCCAACGACCCCAACGGCATGGTCTACTACAACGGAGAATGGCACCTGTTCTTCCAGTATTATCCCGACGGTGTCAACCACGGTTCCATGAACTGGGGGCATGCAACGAGCAAAGACCTGGTTCACTGGACAGAACATGAAATCCCGGAAGTATTCAAGGCCAGCACAGATCATGGCATGCGTTTCCATTTCTCGGGATCGGCAGTTGTCGACAAAGACAACACGTCCGGTTTCTTCAAAGACGGACAGGGCGGTCTTGTTGCTGTATGGACTCTGGCCGGCATGCCTGAAGGGGCATCCTGGGGCGGAGATTTCGGTTTCCAGAGACAGTGTATCGCCTATTCCACAGACGGCTACAACTGGGTGGCGCCGGACCTGGGAATTGAACGGGTTGTTTTGAACAGCGACGGTACAACCCGTCAGCTTAACGACAAAGAAAAAGATTTCTTCAAGAACGTTGTTCTCGCTGAAGGCTCTCTTCGGACTGTTATCCACAATGCTGATGGAACAACGACCCTTGTCAACGAAGATCCTCTGACCAACGGTGATTTCCGTGACCCGAAGGTGTTCTGGCACAAAGAGTCCAGCCAGTGGATGATGGCAGTGGCCGGCGGACCGCTTCGTTTCTACTCCTCCAAAGATCTGATTCACTGGAACCCTGAAGCCATGCAGGATGACATCATCACTGAATGCCCCGAACTGTATTACCTGCCTGTGGAAGGAACCGATGAATACAAATACGTGCTCTCCGAAGGCGGACGCTGGTATCAGATCGGCGACTTCAAGGAAGTTGACGGCGTCTGGACCTTTGTTCCCGATACCATGAATGGCCCGACCGGTGATGTTCCGCTGCGGCTGAACATGAACTACGCTCCCGATGCCTATGCAGCCCAGAGCTTCTATAAGGAAGATGGCAGAGTGGTCATGGTTCAGTGGATGTCCAACTGGTCCTATGCAGACAACTCCACCATCCGTCAGCCGGATGGCAGCAAGGTGACTCTGGAAGGCATCCGCAAGATGCTGGGTGAAAAGCACAATGGTCAGTTCACGCTGATGGCCGACCTGTCTGTAGTGCGCACACCGGAAGGGCTGCGCCT
>Ga0209694_1000803_pt1 | contig 42754 bp, 38 predicted proteins | sample GluameincwithD2O_FD_187499 | JGI IMG/M metagenome (GOLD analysis project Ga0209694, IMG submission 187499) | Mouse cecum microbial communities from Vienna, Austria - Glucosamine amended microcosms incubated with D2O (SPAdes) (version 2) | ecosystem: Host-associated > Mammals > Digestive system >... | reverse complement strand
GGAGCTCAATCATCTGTCCGCCGAAGGGGTACTCTCCGTCGGGCATACCGGTGGCCCGGAGGGAGTCGGAGATCAGGATCATCCGCTCCCCGCCGAAGAGGCCGAAGGTGAGGCGGACCACGGAGCCGTGGATATGGACCCCGTCACAGATCAGTTCGGGCAGGACGCCGGGGACCTCGTAGGCCGCGCCGATGACGGAGGGCTCACGGTGGTGCAGGCCGGGCATACCGTTGTAGGTGTGGGTGACATGGTTCGCGCCGGCCTCAAAGGCGGCCTTGGCGGTGTCGTAGTCGGCGGCGGTGTGTCCCACCGAGACGGCGATGCCCATCTCCCCGGCGGCTTTGATGAACTCCATAGCGCCGGGCTGTTCGGGGGCCAGGGTAACCAGCTTCACGCAGCCCTGAGCCGCCTCCTGAAGGCGCCGGAGCATGGGAATGTCGGGATTGTGGAGATAGTCCCCATTTTGGGCGCCCTTTTTGGACATGCACAGGAAGGGCCCCTCCAGGTGGACGCCCACCACCTCGGCGCCGCCGGGATTTTTGGCCCGGTGGGCGGCGGTGTTTTTGCAGATGGCGGTGAGCTGGTCCTCGGGCAGGGTCATGCCGGCGGGGCAGATATAGGTGACCCCCTGGGACAGCTCAAAGTCCGCGATTTTTTGCAGGCCGTCTGGAGTTGCGTCGGAAAAATCCTCCCCCACGCAGCCGTGAAAATGGACATCCACCAGCCCGGGGATCACATAGCACCCGGAGGCGTCCAGGAGGACGCTGTCGCCGCTGGTCTCAGCCAGAAGGGGGCCGTCGGTGCAGACGTCCCGCTGAACAAAGCCCTGCCTCAGGTCGAATACCTGTCCGCCGCTTATCCGCATACGGGCACCCCCGCGGCGGTCACTTTGCTCAGGGCCGCCTCGTCGGCCACCAGCACCACGTCGGGGTGGAGCTGGAGGATGGAACCGGGACAGCCGGGGACGATGGGCCCGCAGACGGTGTTGTACACCGCGTCGGCCTTGTCGGCGCCGCTGGCCACCACCAGCACCCGGCGGGCGGCCATAATGCAGCCGATGCCCATAGTCAGGGCCTGGCGGGGCACGTCGTCGGCGGAGGCGAAGAAGCGGGCGTTTGCGTCGATGGTGCTCTGGGTCAGGTCCACCACGTGGGTCTCCCTGACGAAGGAGTCGCCCGGCTCGTTGAAGCCGATGTGGCCGTTGCGGCCCAGGCCCAGCAGCTGCAGGTGGGCGTAGCCCAGGGAGCGGATATACGCATCGTACCGGGCGCACTCCCCGGCGGGGTCGGGGGCCAGGCCGTCAGGCACCTGAGTGTGCTCGGGCAGGATGTCCACATGGTTGAAGAGGTTGTGCTGCATGAAGTAGCGGTAGCTCTGGTCGTGGTCGGGGGCCAGGCCCTTGTACTCGTCCAGATTTACGCTGCGGACCTCCTTGAAGCTGAGCTGGCCCTGCCTGTACCAGTCGGCCAGATACCGGTAGGCCCCCACGGGGGTGGAACCGGTAGCCAGCCCCAGCACGCAGGCGGGATTGTGGGTGATCTCGGCGGCGATGACCTGAGCGGCGCGGCGGCTCATGGCCTCGTAGTCCTTTTCCATGTAAATTCGCATGAAAAAACTCCTTTTTAATAGTCTGAAAACATTATACCACAAGAGAGGAGGAAAATCGATCAATTTTTAACGGGCGTCAGCCCTTCACGCCGCCGGAGGCCAGACCGCTGACGAGGTTCTTTTCGATGCACATAAACAGGATGACCACGGGGATAATGGCGAAGATGGAGGCGGCGAAGAGGTACTGCCACTCGATGATGTTGTAGCCGTTGAAGATATTGATGCCCACGGTGAGGGGCTTGAGGGTGTCGGTGGAGATGAGACACAGGGCCACGGTGTACTCATTCCAGGCGTTGATAAAGATAAAGATCAGGGTGGTGACGATGCCGGGGGCGGCCACGGGGAGCAGCACCCGCATCATGGACTGCACCCGGGTGCAGCCGTCGATGGTGGCGGCCTGTTCCATCTCGGCGGAGATGCCCATAAAGGTGCCCCGCAGCAGCCAGATGGTGAAGGCCTGATTGAACGCGGCGTTGATAAAGATTAGGCCCAGGATGCTGTCGGTCAAATGCAGGACCTGCATGACCTGATAGATGCCGATGAGCAGCACCACCGGGGCGAACATCTGGGAGACGATGACGAAGCCCAGAAAGGCGGTCTGTCCCCTGAACTTCATCCGGGCCAGGGCGTAGGCGGCGGGGATGCCGCACAGCATGGCGATGACGGTGGAGCCGCCGGCGATCAGGAAGGAGTTGAGCATGTACTTGGCCATGGGGGCCCGGCTCCAGATGTCGATAAAGTTGGACCACAGGGCGGTGATGGGCAGAACGGTTCCGGCCGTGGAGAAGATCTCCTCGCGGCTCTTCAGGGCGGTGCACAGCATGGCGAAGTAGGGGTACAGGGTGATGACGCACACGTCCAGCACCACAAAGTAGAGCAGCAGGCGCAGGATCGTCTTCTTTACGGAGACTGGCTTATTCACGGTTTTGGTCACAGGTCCTCATCTCCTTTCCGCAGGGTGTAGACCATGTATACGCTGGCGCAGATCAGCAGAATGATAAAGCCGATCACCGACACGGCGGAGGCCTCGCCCTGTTTTCCGTTGTAGAAGGCCAGCTTGTAGAGGTAAGTAACCAGGGTATCGGTGCGGTTGGCCGGGTCGCCCTTGGTCATGGTCCAGATGATGGGGAAGGAGTTGAACACATAGATGATGTTCAGCACGGTGGAAACCGTCAGGGAGGACCTGACCAGGGGCAGGGTGATCTTGAACAGCTTCTGGAAGTAGCCCGCCCCGTCCACGGTGGCGGCCTCATAGTAGGATGCGTCGATGCTCTGCAGGCCGGACAGCACACAGAAGCAGACGAAGGGGATGGTGACGAAGATGCCGCAGGCGATCTCCCAGGCGAACCAGGCGGAGGGGGTGGAGGTCCAGTTCACCGAGGCGCTGATGAAGCCCAGCTTTTTGAACAGGGTGTTCAGGGTGCCGTAATCGGTGTTGACGATAAACTTCCAGGCGCTGGCCTGGATGACCAGGGTGGTGGCCCAGGGGAAGACCACGATGGCCCGGGCCACCTTCCGGCCCTTGAACTGGTTGTTGAGGATGAGGGCCAGAATAAAGCCCAGCACCGTGGAGATGACCACCACGGCGACGGTCCAGAGGATGGTGTTTTTCAGCACCAGGGCGAAGGCCGGGTCCTTGATGACGGTGGTGAAGTTTTCAAAATTGTTGAAGCCCTTCAGTCTGCCCGCCCGGGTCACCTTGTTCATGGACAGCTGAAACACCTTGACAATAGGCGTCACGATAAAGATGGCCATCAGAATAATGCTGGGGGCGATCCAGATGTAGGGCTCAATGGTGCGGAAGAGCTTTTTGCTTCCGGGATTGGGCAGGCGGGGCGCCGCCTGGGCCTGCTTCTCTGCGGGAGCAGCCAGGGTTTTTGTACTCACGGAGACACCTCCTATCATTTTGTGAGCGCCTTCCGGCCGCTTTCCAAGGACAGTGCCTGCCCCGTCCTTGGAAAACGGCTGGAAGAAGCCGGGGGGCCGGGCCGTTTTGGCCCGGCCCCCGCGGTCATTTCTGTGTCTGTAAGGAAGATCAGCCGGCGATCTGGGTCTGGAGCGCGTCCAGCAGCTCCTGGACATTGCCGCCCAGAAGGGCCTGCTGCTCCACATTGATGACGCCCTGCTTCACGTCGGCCCACTTGGCCTGAGCAGTGGGATAGAACTTGGCGGAGCCAACGATCTCAATCCAGCTGGCGGCGTCGGGGTCGGCGGCGGCCATGATCTCGCCGCCGGTGCTGGTGGCGGGCAGGAAGTTCTCCATGATAACCCACTCAGAGTAACGGGTGTCCTCATAGAAGAAGTCGAAGAAGGTCTTAATGGCCTCCACCTTGTCGTCGGTGTCCTCATTGTCAAACACCATGAACCGGTCCATAACGCCCACGGAAGAGGTGCTCTTGCCCTCGTTGGCGGGGATGGAGGCGATGCCGAAGTTGATGGGGTTCTCCTTGCCCTCCACGTAGGAGGTGATCTGGTTGGGGCCGATCATCATGGCCACCTTGCCGGCGGCGAAGAGCTCCTGAAGGTCATAGCGGGTCTGGGTGGCGGGGTCGGAGTTGGTCAGGCCGTCCTTGACCAGACCGACGATGTACTCAACAGCTTCCACGTTCTCGGGGCTGTTCAGGGTCCAGGTGCCATTGGCGTCCAGGAAGTCGCCGCCGTTGGTCCAGGAGTAGTAGGCGAAGCAGGCCTGACCCTCGTCGGTGGTCATATCCACGCCCCAGGGGTAGACCTCGGCGTCATAGGCCTTGATCTTTTGGCAGGCGTCCTTCAGCTCGGCCCAGGTGGCGGGCACCTTGTCCACGCCGGCGGCCTCCAGGATGTCCTTGTTGTAGTACATGGCCCGGGCAGAGGCCAGGTCGGGGATGGCCCAGATGGTGCCGTCGATGTTGGACTGCTCCAGGAAGGCGGGGTAGAACTTGGCATAGGTCTCGTCGGAGACGAAGTCCTTGATGGGCCGGAGCAGGTCATCGCCCACATAGTCAGCGAAGGTGTCAATATTCAGGATGTCGGGGGCGGCGTTGTTGGCCACGCGGGTGTTGACCACGGTGTAGATGTCGTTCCAGGAGACCACCTCCACCTTCAGGTCGATGCCCTCGTTGGCGGCGTTGAAGTCGTTCTGGAACTGGGCCCACCAGTCCTTGGTCAGGTCGCCGTACTGGGCGGCGATGACGTTGAGGGCCACCTTGTCACCGGAGGGGGCGGGATCGGGGGTGCCGGAGCCGCTGCCGCCGGCGGAGCCGGAGTTATTGGCGGGAGGGTTGCTGGTGCCGCAGGCGACCAGGGACAGGGACATGGCAGCTGCGAGTAAGGCGGCAAGCATTTTCTTCATTTTCATTCTCGTTTCATTCTCCTTCTTTGTTGATTTTAACTTGAGAAAAATGAGACGTATAGGGATAATCTACAAATACGTCTCTTTGAATCTAATTATACTTGTTGATTGTGTAAATCATAGTGTATAAAGTTCGGAATATAGAAAAATCGTACGAACCAATGGAAGGTCGTACGATTTTGTCCGCTGTTTTTCGGCAATGGGTCTCTCAGCCCCTGAGCTCCTTGCGGAAGGCGCTGGGGGTAGTCCCGGTCATAGAGCGGAACACCTTGGAAAAATAGTTGTAGTCGCTGATGCCCACCTCCTCCGCCACGGCGGAGATGGGCATATTGCTCTGGAGCAGCAGCCGCTTGGCGGCGTTAATGCGCCGCTGGGCGATGAGGTAGGACAGGGTGTCCCCTCCGGACAGCTCCTTGGCCAGGGCGCACAGCTTGGTGCGGCCGATGTGCAGCTGCTTGGAGATGGAGGCGAGGGACAGCTTTTCCATATAGTGCTCATCCAGATACAGCTCCAGCTTCTGGGCGTCGGTCTGTTCGGTGGTGAGGATCATGCCTTTGAGCTGAATGTAGGCGGAGAGGGCCTCCAGAGTCTCGGTGTAGGCCTGAATCTCCTGGTTGGAGTACTGGCGGAACTGAAAGAAGGCGTCCTTCAAGGCGTCTGGGCCGTCGGGCCACCAGTCCAGCAGGGGACGGGTGCGCTCCCACTGCTCCTCCAGAGGGGAGTCGTCCAGGTAGCAGCCCACGGCCAGATATGCCAGGGGATTTTTCCTGTCGTAGAGGGGCATGATGGCCTCGCAGATGCCGGCGTGGCAGCGGTAGAACTGAAAGCCCTTCTCCGAGCTGTAGTGCTGAATTTTGCACCGGTCGCAGGCGACGCAGCGCTCGTGTCCCTCCGGCAGGTCGTTGATAATCCGGCAGAAGGGGGGGTGGCCGCGGAACAGATTGATATCCCGGCCCTCCGGGTCCAGGATATTGGCGGGCAATCCGGTGAGTATCCTGAGGTTGGCGATCAGCTTGCGCAGCTGCTCCTCATCAAAAAGAATATTCAAGGATACTGCCTCCTCCCGTAAAGGGATCCCCCATGAGTCTGTTTCAGGATCTATGTAGTCTGATACTGCTTTACGATGGCCTCCAGCTCCGCCCAGCGGGCCTCCATGTCGGCCACCAGCTTGAACTGGGTGCGGGAGCGGTCCAGGTTGTGCCTCTCCCGGGCGATGTGAAAGTACTCGTCCCCCACCAGGTAGTCGGTGAGGAAGCGAATGCCGCACTCCAGGGTCATGAGCTTGGCCCCCCAGGGCAGGTAAGCGATCTCCTCATTGGTGAGGGAGCCCCCGGTGCCCTCCACAAAGGCGGCGGTGTACGCGGCGAAGAGGTCCACGTCCAGGCTGACCTTGCTGAGATCGGTCTCATCCTCGGCGCAGTGGTTGGCGCCGAAGCGGATGGAGTCGCCGAAGTCGTAGATCACCAGTCCGGGCATCACGGTGTCCAGGTCGATGATGCAGATTCCCTCGCCGGTCACCTCGTCCATGAGGACATTGTTCAGCTTGGTGTCGTTGTGGGTGACCCGGACGGGCAGCCTGCCCTCCCGCATGGCGTTCAGGGCCGCGGAGCAGTCCTTCTCCCGGGCCAGCACAAAATCAATCTCCGGCCGGCAGTCCTTGACCCGGCCCAGCTTGTCCTCCGCCACGGCGGCCTTGAATTTGGCCAGCCGGTCCTCGGTGTTGTGGAAGTTGGGGATAGTCTCATAGAGGGTATCAGCGGGGTAGTCCTTCAGCAGCTGCTGGAACCGGCCAAAGGCCCGGCCGGAGGCGGCGAAGAGCTCGGGGGTGTCGGCCGCCTGACGGCAGACAGTGCCCTCCACAAAGGGGTAGAGCCGCCAGGCGCCCCCCTGACTGTCGGTGTAGTAGGGCTGGCCGTTTTTGGGGGGGATGACCTCCATAGCCTCCCGGCTCCGGTCGCCCCCCCGGGCGACGATCTGCCTGCCCAGGTACTCGGTGACGCCGATGATGTTCTCCATCAGCTGGTCGGGGTGCTTGAAGGCGGCGGCGCTCATCCGCTGGAGGATAAACCGGCGGCAGCAGCAATCCTCGGGCTGCGTATGGACCACAAAGGTGTCGTTGATGTGACCGCAGCCGTAGCGGATGGCCCCCACCACGGGCGCGCCGAAGTCGAAGGCCCCCAGCACCTCCTGGAGGGTCTGTTCTGCCTGCACCATGCTCATACCTCCCACAGCCGGTCGGGGTAGAGCCCGGCGGCCGTTTTTTCCGCGATGGCGGCGGTAACGGTGGGCTTGTCCTCCCGATAGGTGACGCCGTACCACTTGTCCTCGCTGCGCAGCACCTTCACCCGGGCCTTGCCCTCATCGATAAGCTGGCTGACCACGGTGGGCAGGAAGTACTCCCCCTTCTCGGGATTCTCGGCCAGGGCCTTGTCCAAAAAGGCGGGGAACCGGGCCAGGGCCTCATCCAAAAAGCTGCGGGTAAAGCCCCACATGTTCATGGACACGATGGTGTCGCCGGGCAGCTCGGTCCAGGTCTTGCCGTCGTCCTCGGTGTACCGGGGGGGCTCGCCCTTCTCAATCTTGGTGCGCTCGGTCACCTGGGTGAGGAAGTGGTCCGCCGTCTCCTCACACACCCCCCGGGCCACGGTGCCGTTTTCGGTAACGGTGTTTTTCAGCAGGTAGCTCACCATGACGTACTCGTACACATCCCCGTCCTGGTGGGAGGACAGATAGCTGTAAATCTCCTGAAACGCCTCGGGGCCGTAGTAGTCGTCGGCGTTGATGATGGCGAAGGGGCCGTCCACCAGCTTCCGGACGGACAGGGCGGCATGGGCGGTGCCCCAGGGCTTGGACCGGCCGGCGGGGACGGAGTAGCCCTCGGGCAGGTCCTCCTTGAGCTGGTAGGCGTATTTTACGTCCATCACCCTGGATACCCGGTCGCCGATGGCGGCCTTGAAGTCGGCCTCAATCTCGGGCTTGATGACGAAGACCACCGTCTCAAACCCCGCCCGGCGGGCGTCGTAGATGGAGTAGTCAATGATAAGCTGGCCGTGGTTTCCCACCGGGTCCAGCTGCTTCAATCCGCCGTACCTGCTGCCCATGCCGGCGGCCATAATCACTAAAACAGGCTTGTTCACTGTTATCCTCCTCAAAACATAAAAACGTTATGTAGGGGCGGGTATTACCCGCCCGTTAAAATTTTCCGGGGAACAGGGGAAGGCATTGAGAACCGCGCGCAGGGCGGGACGGGCCGGCCTGCTGTCTTTGATATCAGCGGCGCGCCGGGGTCGTCGCGCCCTACAGATTACCCCTTATACCCGTTGGGGTTCTGAGACTGCCATCTCCAGGAGGAGGCGCACATCTCCTCAATGCCCAGCTGTGCCTCCCAGCCCAGCTCCTCCCGGGCCTTGGCGGGGTCGGCGTAGCAGGCGGCGATGTCGCCAGGGCGGCGGGCCTCGATGACGTAGGGCAGCGCATGGCCGCAGGCCTTCTCATAGGCGTGGACCACGTCCAGCACGGAGTAGCCCTTGCCGGTGCCCAGGTTGCACACGAACAGGCCGCATTTGGTGTCCAGCTTCTTCAGCGCGGCCACGTGGCCGCGGGCCAGATCCACCACATGGATATAGTCCCGCACGCCGGTGCCGTCGGGGGTGTCGTAGTCGTTTCCAAAGACATGAACCTTCTCCAGCTGTCCCACCGCCACCTTGGCGATATAGGGCACCAGGTTGTTGGGGATGCCGTTGGGGTCTTCGCCGATGGTGCCCGACTCGTGGGCGCCGATGGGGTTGAAGTAGCGCAGCAGGGCCACGTTCAGCTCGGGGTCGGCGGCGCAGATATCCATGAGCATCTTCTCCTGGAAGAGCTTGGAGGTGCCGTAGGGGTTGGTGGTGCCGCCGGTGGGGAAGTCCTCCCGGATGGGCACGGTGGCGGGGTCGCCGTACACCGTGGCGGAGGAGGAGAAGACGAAATTCTTCACCCCGTGGCGGCGCATGGCCTGGAGCAGGTAGAGGGTGCTGATGAGGTTGTTGGAGTAGTACTCCAGGGGCTTGCTGACGCTCTCGCCCACGGCCTTGAGCCCGGCGAAGTGGATCACGGCGTCGATGTCCGGGTACTGGGTGAAGAGGGCCTCCACCTCGGCCTCATTGCACAGCTCGGTCCTGATGAAGGGGACGGGCTTGCCCACGATTTTCTCCACCCGGTGGAGGGCCTCCTCGCTGGAGTTGTAAAGATTGTCGGCCACCACGATGTCATAGCCCGCCTGGATGAGCTCCACACAGGTGTGACTGCCGATGTAGCCGGCGCCGCCGCAGACCAGAATAGACATAAAAACCGCTCCTTTATAAAAATAATACGGGTTGGTGGGGTGTCCGGAGCCTTTCCGTATTTTCCCCGCCCTGGAGGGGGAAATACGCCGTTTGATCCTCTCGGCGGACACATTTCTGTTTGGTATTTCTATTGTATTCCTTTTAAAGAGAAAAGGAAAGAGACGATTTCACCAATAATCTGTAATATCGTTCGTTGTTTTGACTATTTTTATAGTGTGGGAAATTCTGCCGGCTCCCCCGGCAAACCGGCAGTTGACATTTTCCCTGTCAGGTCTTATGCTAGTAGTACACCAATTTCAACCATGGGAACCACAAACTGGAGGACTTATCTATGTGCGGTTTTACCGGCTTTACCACCCGCTCCGCCCCACCGGACCGTGACGTACTGCGCGCCATGGGCGATGTTATCCGCCACCGGGGGCCGGACGGCGAGGGCTATTACACGGACGAGCACTGCGGCCTTGCCCACCGCCGGCTGTCCTTTCTGGACCTGACCAACGGCAGCCAGCCCATGTCCAGCGCCGACGGGCGGTATGTCATCGCCTACAACGGGGAGGCCTACAACTACCGGGAGCTGCGGGAGGAGCTGATCGCCGCCGGCCACAGCTTCCAGACCAACTGCGACACCGAGGTCATTCTCCACGGATATATGGAGTGGGGGCCGGAGGTAACCCGGCGGCTGCGGGGCATGTTCGCCTTTGTCATCTGGGACCACCAGAAGCGGGAGCTGTACGGCGCCCGGGACCCCTTTGGCATCAAGCCCTTCTACTACGCCGCCATGGGGGAGCTGTTCTTCTTCGGCTCGGAGTGCAAGAGCTTTCTGCCCCACCCCGGCTTTCGCAAGGAGCTGAACCCCCAGGCGCTGAAGTTCTATCTCACCTTCCAGTACTCCGCCCTGAACGAGTCCTTCTTTAAAAACGTATTTCGTCTTCTCCCGGGGCACCAGCTGCTGTGGCGGGACGGGACGGTGGAGCTGTCCTCCTACCACTCCTTCTCCTTCGCCCCGGACAACACCCCTCTGGAGCGCAGGGCCGAGGAGATCCGCCGGGTGGTGACTGAATCGGTGGAGGCCCACCAGATCAGCGACGTAGAGGTCGGGGCCTTCCTGTCGGGCGGCATCGACTCCAGCTTCATCACCGCCCTGTCCCGGCCGGACAAGACCTACTCGGTGGGCTTTGACCGGGAGGGCTTCAACGAGACCCGCGAGGCCCAGGAGCTGTGCAGGGAGCTGGGGCTGAAGAATGTCTCCCGGATCATCACCCAGGAGGAGTTTTTCGCCGCCCTGCCCGCCATCCAGTACTACGCCGACGAGCCCAACGCCAACCTGTCCACCGTCCCGCTGTACTTCCTGTCCCAGCTGGCGGCCCAGGAGGTGAAGGCGGTGCTGTCCGGCGAGGGGGCGGACGAGCTCTTCGGCGGCTATATGAGCTATCACACCACCAGGGCCTACGAGGCCTACCGCAGGTTGCCCCAGGGCCTGCGCCGGGCGGTGAGCCGCTGGGCGGCCGGGCGGCCCCCGTTCAAGGGCCGGGGCCACCTGATCGAGGGGGGCCAGACGGTGGAGGAGACCTTCCTGGGCCAGGCCTTCATCTTTGACAACGAGGAGGCGGAGCGGGTCTTGAAGCCCGCCTACCGCAGCCCCATGACCTGGCGGGACATCACCGCCCCCTACTTCGAGGCGGTAAAGGACGCCGACGATCTGACCAAAAAGCAGTATCTGGACCTGCATCTGTGGCAGCCGCTGGACATTCTGCGCAAGGCCGACCGGATGACCATGGCCCATTCTCTGGAGCTGCGGGTGCCCTATCTGGACCGGGAGGTGTGGAAGGCGGCCCGGGCCGTTCCCAGCAGCCAGAAGATGCGGGGCAAAAACATCACCAAATACCCGCTGCGGCTGGCCGCCGTCCCTCTCCTCCCGGAGGACTGGATCAAGCGGGAGAAGAAGGGTTTTCCCGTCCCCTTCATCGCCTGGCTGCGGGAGGAGAAGTACTACAACTGGGCCCGGGAGCTGATCTCCCAGGACTACGTGGGGGAGTTCTTCGATGTGCCCTATCTGCTGGACCTCCTGGACCAGCACTACTCGGGCAAGGTGAAGACCCACCGCAAGCTGTACACCGTGCTGTCCTTCCTCATCTGGTATCGGGTCTATTTCCCCGAGAAGTGTGGCGCGGAGCCCTTCCGCCCCTGATACCCCATTCAGCGTCCACGGCGATATGCCGGGGACGCTGTTTCTTTTTGTCACTATTGATAATTTTTGCGCTTCAGTTTGTAGCTTTTGCCCAGTATACCTCCGTTAATTTCCCGCTTTTCTTCCCTTTCGCCCTGTTAAAAAGCCGTTAATTTCGTTGTCTTCTCGACAAAAAATCAGTATCATAGGATAGCAAAAAGTCTCCCTCCCAAGCGGCGGCACAGGGTTTGAAAGAAAGGCGCGGTATTTTTATGAGTCTGCGGGTTGGCATCGACATTGGCTCCACCACGGTAAAGGTGGTAGTCCTCAGCGAACAGGATAAGCTGCTGTTCCGCTCCTACGAGCGGCACTTCTCCAAAACCCGGGAGCGGGCCCTGGAGACGCTGAACTCCATCCGGGACCTGCTGGCCGGCCAGGAGATCAAGGTGACCATCACCGGCTCCGCCGGCCTGGGGGTGGCGGACACGGCGGGCATCGACTTTGTCCAGGAGGTCTACGCCACCGCCGCCGCGGTGAATACATACATCCCAGACACCGACGCTGTCATCGAGCTGGGGGGCGAGGACGCCAAGATTATCTTCTTCGGCGGCGCCCTGGAGGAGCGGATGAACGGCTCCTGTGCCGGGGGCACCGGGGCCTTCATCGACCAGATGGCCACCCTGATGAACGTGACCGTCAGCGAGCTGGACGAGCTGTCCCTGAAGCATGAGAAGATTTACCCCATCGCCTCCCGCTGCGGGGTGTTCGCCAAGAGCGACATCCAGCCCATCCTGAACCAGGGGGGCCGGAAGGAGGACGTGGCCGCCTCCATCTTCCAGGCGGTGGTGGACCAGACGGTGGCCGGCCTGACCCAGGGCCGGGAGCTGAAGGGCAAGATTGTCTTTCTGGGTGGACCCCTCCACTTCCTTATGGGCCTGCGCCAGCGGTTTGTAGAGACGCTGAAGCTGGACGGGGACCACGCCGTTTTCCCCGAGGACGGGGACTGCTTCGCCGCCATGGGGGCCGCCCTGTGCGCCACCGACTACGCCCCCGTCCCCTTTGAGACGGTGCTGAAAAAGCTGGAGGACAGCGCCAACACCGCCACGGTGGTGGACACCATGCCCCCCCTGTTTACCGGCCAGGAGGAGTATGAGGCCTTTCTGGAGCGGCACTACAGCACCAGCGGTCCAGACCTCCTGCCCATCAACGGGTATAACGGGGACGCCTACCTGGGCATCGACGCCGGGTCCACCACCACCAAAATTGTGCTCATCACGGCCGGCGGCGATCTGCTGTATCAGTATTACCACTCCAACCAGGGCAACCCGGTGGCCATCGTGCTGGAGCAGCTGAAGGATATTTACGGGCTGTGCAGTCTGCCCCATGACAACCACATCGTCATCAAGGGCGCGGCGGTCACCGGCTACGGCGAGGACCTGATTAAAAACGCCTTCAGCTGCGACCTGGGACTGGTGGAGACCATGGCCCACTACAAGGCCGCCGCCTTTTTCGACCCCGAGGTGGACTTCATCATTGACATCGGCGGTCAGGACATGAAGTGCTTCAAGATCCGCAACGGCGCGGTGGACTCCATCATGCTCAACGAGGCCTGCTCCTCCGGGTGCGGCTCCTTTATCGAGACCTTTGCCAAGGCCCTGGGCTATGAGATTGAGGATTTCGCCAAGCTGGGCCTGTTCACCCAAAAGCCGGTGAATCTGGGCTCCCGGTGCACCGTGTTCATGAACTCCAGCGTGAAGCAGGCCCAGAAGGACGGAGCCAGCGTGGAGGACATCTCCGCCGGGCTGTCCATCTCCATTGTGAAGAACGCCATCTATAAGGTGATCCGGGCGGCCTCCGCCGACGATTTAGGCCGGCACATTGTGGTCCAGGGAGGCACCTTCTACAACGATGCGGTCCTCCGGGCCTTTGAGCAGGAGATTGGCCGTGAGGTCACCCGGCCCGACATCGCGGGCAGCATGGGGGCCTTCGGGGCCGCTTTGGCCGCAAGGGACCTCCACCTGGAGAAATCCGCCCTGCTGTCCCGTCAGGCCCTGGAGCACTTCACCCACACCGCCAAGCCCGCCACCTGCGGGCTGTGTACCAACCACTGCTCCCTCACGGTGAATGCCTTCGACGGCGGGCGGCGGTTCGTCTCGGGCAACCGGTGCTCCCGCCCCCTGGGGGAGGAGCCCAGCCGCCTGCCCGACCTGATGCGGTACAAATATGCCAAGCTCCGCGCCCTCCAGGGCAAGGGGGAGGGGGACGGCTCCCGGGGGAAAATCGGCATCCCCTTCGGGCTGAACATGTACGAAAATCTGCCCTTCTGGTTCGAGCTGTTCACCAGGCTGAACTTTGAGGTGGTCCTCTCCCCGGAGTCCTCCCGGAAGCTGTATTTAAAAGGCCAGCGCACCATTCCGTCGGACACGGTGTGCTACCCGGCCAAGCTGCTCCACGGCCACGTGGAGGCCCTGGTGGAGGCGGGGGTGGACGCCATTTTCTACCCCTGTATGCCCTACAACTTCGACGAGGGGGCGGGGGACAACAACTACAACTGCCCCGTGGTGGCCTACTACCCGGAGCTGCTGGCGGCCAACGTCCCCGAGCTGAAGCAGACCCGCTACCTCTACCCCTACTTCGGCCTCCACCGTCCCCGCGACATGGAGCGCAAGGCGGGGGAGTGGTTCTTCAACGAGTTCCATATCCCCAAGCGGGAGACCGCCGCCGCCGTCAAGGCCGCCTATGCCGCCTACGACGCCTATAAGAACGACCTGCGCAGCACCGGCCGCACCTATATCGACCGGGCCCGGGCCGAGGGCCGCCCCATCCTGGTGGTGGCTGGCCGGCCCTACCACATGGATCCGGAGATCAACCACGGGATCAACGACCTGATTACCTCCTACGGCTTCGTACTGGTCACCGAGGACGCGGTGGCCTGGCTGGAGGACAAGGCCCCCCGGCACGTGCTGAACCAGTGGACCTACCACGCCCGGATGTACAATGCCGCCCGGTATGTCTGCGCCCAGCCCGACATGGAGGTGATCCAGCTGGTGAGCTTCGGCTGCGGCATCGACGCCATCACGGGCGACGAGATGCGCTCCATCCTGGAGGATGGCGGCAAGCTGTACACCCAGCTGAAAATTGACGACATCAACAACCTTGGGGCGGTAAAAATCCGCATCCGCTCCCTGATGGCCGCTATTGAGGCCCGGAAGATTCCGTAAACGCACGTAGGGGCGCATATTATGCGCCCGCAAACAGGTCATTCCACGAAAAGACGGGCGGATGATATCCGCCCCTACAGGATCGGCACACGCCTACAACCCGTAGGGCGCGACGACCCCGGCGCGCCGCTTTCCCAACATCGCGCCCCTTTAACGAACGGCGGGCCGAGTCGTCCCGCCCTACAAACCATCCACTGTCACACCGGAAAGGAGTTCCCACCATGGCAAAACTGGTCTATGACAACACCGGACGCCTGCTGTTCACCAGGGAGATGAAGGAGGAGTACACCCTCCTCATGCCCCAGATGCTGCCCGTCCACTTCGGCATGATGAAGAAGCTGCTGGAGTGCGAGGGCTACAAGGTGGACATGCTCACCACCAACCACCGGGGGATTGTGGACGAGGGCCTGAAGTACGTCCACAACGACACCTGTTACCCCGCCCTGCTGGTCATCGGCCAGCTCATCGACGCGGTGAAGCACGGGGGCTACGACCCCCACAAGGTTGGGATGCTCATCACCCAGACCGGGGGCGGCTGCCGGGCCAGCAACTACATCCATCTTCTGCGCAAGGCGCTGGAGAAGGCGGACATGGCCTACATCCCGGTGGTGTCGGTAAACCTGTCGGGGCTGGAGAAAAACCCCGGCTTCTCCCTGACCCTGCCCTTTGTCCGCAAGGCGGTGTACGCCATGATGTACGGGGACATCATCGTTAACGTGGCCAACCAGGTCCGGCCCTACGAGGTGGAGCCCGGCTCCGCCGACGCCATGATCGACACATGGTCCCAGCGGCTGGTGGACGGCTTCCAGGCGGGGAAGGGCATGAGCCGCAGGCAGATGCGGGCCAACTTCGACGAGATTTGCTCCGACTTCGCCGCCATCCCCGTGGCGGGTGACCCCAAGATTCGTGTGGGGGTCGTGGGGGAGATCTATGTAAAGTTCGCCCCTCTGGGGAACAACAACCTGGAAAAATTCCTCCTGTCCGAGGGGGTGGAGCCGGTGGTCCCCGGCCTGACCGACTTCATCATCTTCAAGATCTACAACCGGGTGGCCGACGTGGAGCTCTACGGCGGCAAGTGGATCAAAAAGGCGGGCTGTACCCTCTTCATGCGGTACATCGAGGCCTGCCAGCGGGACATGATCGCCGCTCTGGAGCAGTCTGGCCGCTTCCGTGCCCCGGGCACCTTCCAGGACCTGCACAACCTGGTCCGCGGCTACCTGGGGGACGGCAACAAGATGGGGGAGGGCTGGCTCCTCACCGCCGAGATGCTGGAGCTGATCCACTCGGGCACCAACAACATTGTCTGCACCCAGCCCTTCGGCTGTCTGCCCAACCACATCGTGGGCAAGGGGATGATCCGCAAGCTGAAGGACGAGTACCCCTACAGCAATATCGTGGCTATCGACTACGACCCGGGCGCCACCCGCATCAACCAGGAGAACCGCATCAAGCTGATGCTGGCCAACGCCCGGGGCCTCACCCACCAGGAGCCCGTCCGGCCCCGGGAGGAGCCCCAGGCGGTGCGGGAGCCCCAGCTGGCCCACGCCAACATTTGAAAAAAGCCCCTCCCGGCCCGCTCAGACAGAGGGGGGCCGGGAGGGGCCTGTTGTTTGGATCAGTCGTCGCCGAAGCTGATGCCCAGCAGGCGGGCCTCGGTGATAATGTCGGACTCGGGGTCGATGGTCTTCAGCTTGCCGGCGATCTCCTTCAGGGGGACGGAGGTAATCACGTGGTTCTGGATGGCCACCATGCTGCCGTACTCCTCCCGGGAGATCATGAGGGCGGCGGTGGTGCCCAGCCGGGAGGAGAGCACCCGGTCGTAGGCGCAGGGGGTGCCGCCCCGCTGCATGTGGCCGGGCACCGTCACCCGGACCTCCTTGCCCGTCTTCTTGAGGATCTTGTCGGCAATGGCGTAGGAGACGGAGGGGTACTTCTCCAGTACCTCGGCCATGTGCTGCTTGTACTCCTTCTTCCCCATGGCCGCCTCCTTCTGGGAGATGGCCCCCTCGGCCACGGCCAAAATGGTGAAGCCGTTGCCCGAGGCGGCCCGCTGCTTGATCTTGGCGATCACCGCGTCGATGTTGTAGGGAATTTCCGGAATCAGAATAATGTCCGCGCCGCCGGCGATGCCGGCGTTGAGGGTGAGCCAGCCCGCCTTGTGGCCCATGATCTCCACCATGAATACCCGGTTGTGGGAGGCGGCGGTGGTGTGGATGCAGTCGATCACCTCGGTAGCCAGGCCGATGGCGGACTGAAAGCCGAAGGTGGTGTCGGTGCCCCACAGGTCATTGTCGATGGTCTTGGGCAGGCCGATGACATTGAGGCCCTCCTCGCTGAGGAGGTTGGCGGTCTTCTGGCTGCCGTTGCCCCCCAGCACCACCAGGCAGTCCAGCCGCAGGCGGCGGTAGGTGTATTTCATGGCCTCCACCTTGTCCAGGCCGTTCTCGTCGGGGGTCCGCATCAGCTTGAAGGGCTGGCGGCTGGAGCCCAGGATGGTGCCGCCCCGGGTGAGCAGGCCGGTGAAGTCGATGGGGGACAGCTTTTTGTAGTCCTCATAGATAAGGCCCTTGTAGCCGTCGATAAAGCCGATGATCTCCACCTCATTGCCGTAGATGTTGTAGAGGCCCTTGGCCACGCCCCGCATGGTGGCGTTGAGGGCCTGACAGTCGCCGCCGCTGGTGAGCATTCCAATCCGTTTCATAGACACAACTTCCTTTCAAAAAGATATATGAAAGCCGCTTCGGCTTGATAAACTGGACTGTAGGGGCGGATATTGTTCGCCCCTGCAAAATCAATCCCGTTTGATGATCCGTCCCAGCAGTCCCCGGCGTGTTTTTTTGACGGCAGCCGCCGGTTTTTTCGGGGCGGCTCTGGCCGTCCGGGGCTTTTCGGGAGCCGCCTTGACGGCCGGCTTCAGCGCCCACGCCCCGGAGCAAGCCTGATCGCAGAAGTGCTCCTGGGCGTTGAAGGGCTCCCCCAGGGCCCGGACATAGCTGCCGTCGGGCAGCTGGACCCTCCCCTTGGCGGTGTCCCGGAGCTGGTCGGCAAACATATTCTCCAGATGGGCCCGCAGGGCGGGGTCGTCCACGGGGGCGGCCACCTCCACCCGGCGGGTGGTGTTGCGGGTCATGAAGTCGGCGGAGGAGAGAAAGACCTGTTTCCGCTCCCCCAGGCCGAAGATATAGATGCGGGCGTGCTCCAGGTAGCGGCCCACGATGCTGCGGACGGTGATGTTGTCCGTCAGCCCGGGCACGCCGCCGGTGAGGCAGCAGATGCCCCGGACCACCAGATCGATCCTCACCCCGGCCTGGGAGGCCTGGATAAGCCGGTCGATAATCAGCTTGTCGGTAAGGCCGTTGAGCTTAAAGCCCAGATAGGCCTCCTCTCCCGCACGGGCCAGCTCGGTCTCCCGGTCGATGAGGGCCAGCACCTTGGGCCGCAGGCAGGCGGGGGCCACTATGAGCCGGCGGCTGTCCTCCACCACCTCGCCCATGGACAGGGCGTTGAAGACCTGGGCGGCCTCGGCGCCGATCTCAGGGTCGGCGGTCATGAGGGCGTAGTCGGTATACAGCCGGACGGTGTCCTCGTTGTAGTTTCCGGTGCCCACCTGGGTGATATACTCCACTTGGCCGCCGTGGACCCGGGTGATGAGGAGGAGCTTGGAGTGTACCTTCAGCCCGTCCAGGCCGTAGATTACCCGGCAGCCCGACTGCTCCAGCACCCGGGACCAGCCGATGTTGTTCTCCTCGTCGAAGCGGGCCCGCAGCTCCACCAGGGCGACGACCTCCTTGCCGTTCTCGGCGGCGTCTACCAGGGCCTCGACGATCTTGCTGTTGTGGGCCACCCGGTAGAGGGTCATCTTGATGGACACCACCTCGGGGTCCTGGCCCGCCTCCCGGAGGAGGCGGAGCATGGGCCGCACGCTCTCATAGGGATAGCTGAGCATCCGGTCCCGCTCCCGAATCTGCCGGGCCACGGGGCGCAGGGGGTCCACATTGGGGGAGTTCTGGGGGACCCGCCGGGGGTAGAACAGCTCGCTTCTCTCCCGGAGGAGGTCCCGCACCCCGCCCAGGAAGGACAGGTCCAGGGGGACGCCGCTGGAAAACAGATGTTTTTTGGACAGCCCCAGGCAGGTGCACAGGGCGTCCCGCACGGTGTCGGACAGCTTGCCCTGATACTCCAGCTTCACCGGCTGAAGCCGCTTCCGGCGGCGGATGAGCTTCTCCATGCTCTTCCGATACTCCTCGGCCAGCATGTCGCTCATCTCGGAGGAGGCCTCGTCCATATGGATGTCGGCGCTGCGCACCAGACGGATGAGGACGGCCCCCTCCACCTTGTAGTGGGCGAAAATTTTGGACAAAAACCCGGCGATGAGCTCCTCCACCAGCACAAAGCGCTGGCCGTCGCCGGGGAGGGGGACCAGCCTGCGGAGCACCCCGTCGCCGCAGGGGACGATGCCCATCCGCTCGCCGCCGCTCTTGGTGCGCAGGATGGCCACGGCGTAGATGGCCTTGTTGCGCAGGAAGGGGAAGGGCTGCTTGCGGCCGATGATCTGGGGGGAGAGCAGGGGCAGGACGTTGGAGGTAAAATACTTCTCCAAAAAGGCCAGCTGCTTGTCGGACAGGGCGGCGAAGGGGCACAGCTCCACCCCCTGGTCCGCCAGCTCGGCCATGAGGGCCCGGCAGACCCGGTCCCGCTGGGCCAGCAGGTCCCGGGTCCGGTCCAGCACGGCGGCGGTCTGCTGGGCGCTGGTGAGGCCCGTCTTGTCGTCCACGGCGGTGAGGTGGAGGGTGTCCATAAGCATCCCCACCCGGACCATGTAAAATTCATCCAGGTTGCTCTGGAAAATAGAGGCGAAATTCAGCCGCTCGCACAGGGGGTTGGCGGGGTCCTCGGCCTCCTCCAGCACGCGGCGGTTGAATTGGAGCCAGGACAGCTCCCGGTTGACATAGCACCCATTTGGCGCAAAAGCAGCGGTTTGGTCCTTCACAGTCATACGCGCCCCCTTCGGCAGCTTGATCTCACCATAACTGTACCACCCTTTTCCAACGGGCGCAAGCCCCTTTTTCCTGTCACAAAATAAAAATCCGCCCTCTTGCCCTTTGGCGGCGCATCCGTTATAATAGGGCTATCATCCAAAGAATAAGGAGGCAGTCCCATATGTTTGTAACGCTGGAAAAGAAGGGCGCCGTAGGCGTCGTCACCATGAACCGCCCCGAGGCGCTGAACGCCCTGAACGACCAGGTGCTCCGAGACCTGGAGGCCGTGCTGGACCAGGTGGAGAACGACCCTGAGCTGCTGGTGGCCATTGTTACCGGAGCGGGCCGGTCCTTTGTGGCCGGGGCGGACATCGGCCAGATGTCCGGTCTCACCGCCGTGGAGGCCAAGGCCTTCGGGGCCTATGGCAACCGGGTATTCCTGAAGCTGGAGAACCTGACCAAGCCCACCATCGCGGCGGTGAACGGCTTTGCCCTGGGCGGCGGGTGCGAGCTGTCCATGGCCTGTGATATCCGCCTGGCCAGTGACAAGGCGAAATTCGGCCAGCCCGAGGTGGGCCTGGGCATAACGCCCGGCTTTGGCGGCACCCAGCGCCTGGCCCGGATTGTTGGGGTGTCCAGCGCCATGGAGCTCATCCTCACCGCCAAGACCATCAAGGCGGAGGAGGCGGAGCGCATCGGCCTGGTGAGCCACGTCTGGCCCGCCGAGGAGCTGATGGACAGGGCGCTGGAGCTGGCCAACGCCATCGCGGCCAACGCCCAGGTAGCCGTCCGCCAGTCCAAGGCGGCCATCCGCCGGGGCCTGCAGACCGACATGGCCACCGGCACGGCCTTTGAGGCGGAGGCCTTCGGCCTGTGCTTTGCCACCGAGGACCAGAAGGACGCCATGAAGGCCTTTGTCAACAAGGAGAAGCTGGCGGGCTTCAAGAACCGCTGAGCCCGATTTCAAGGAGACAGAGAGGTGTCCGCCATGCGCCGGTATTTCGGGGAGCTGTACTGCCGGCTGGACGTACAGGCCCACCGCATCCCCGCCGTCCCCCGGAACCTGGGGGTAACGGCGCTGTTTCTGTGCGCCGCCTACTGGGCCAGCAGCATTTTAATCACCCACACCGGCGGAGAGAACAACTCCGCCCTGGTCTTTGTTCTGGCGGTGGCCCTCATCTCTCTGCTCACCTCGGGGTATGTCTACGGCATCGCGGCCTCCATCGTGGGGGCGCTGTGCATCAACATCTTTTTTATGGAGCCCTACGACGCCTTCTCCCTCAGCCGCACGGGCTACCCGGTGGCCATGCTGTCCATGGTGGCCGTCTCCTGCATGGTGTGCGCCCTCACCGCCCGGGTGAAGAAGCAGGCCACCGAGGCGGTCCGCCGGGAGAAGAGCACCAAGGCCCTCTACGAGCAGAACGCGCGGCTCAACGCCGAGAAGGCGGCCATTCAGCTCCAGTCCGACCGCATCTCCATCCGGGAGAACATCCTGCGGGCGGTGTCCCACGATCTGCGCACCCCTCTCACCTCCATCTCGGGCGCGGTGTCGGTGCTGCTGGCCAGTCCGGAGGTCTCCCCCAAGAATCTGGCCATGCTCTCCGACATCAAGCAGGACGCGGACAGTCTCATCGTCATGGTGGAAAACCTCCTGTCGGTCACCCGGGTGCAGGACGGCACCATGCCGCTGAAGAAGCGGGAGGAGATGCTGGAGGAGGTGGCGGGGGACGCGCTGCTCACCACCCGGCGGCGGTTTCCCGACTGCCAGGTGGAGCTGGACCTGTCGGAGGACATCCTCTACCTGCCCATGGACCCGCTGCTGGTGAAGCAGGTGATCGTCAACCTTCTGGAGAACGCCATCCGCCATTCGGGGGACAGGCTGGGTATCACCCTGCGCCTGTACCGGGAGGAGGAATGGGCGGTGGTTGAGGTGCGGGACCGGGGCCGGGGCCTGTCCCCGGAGGTGTGCCAGGCTGTCCGGGCCGGCGAGCCCATACCCCGCTCCCTGTCGGGGGACTCCACCCGGGGGATGGGCATCGGCCTGTCGGTGTGCCAGAGCATCATCAAGGCCCACGGCGGCTTTTTCACCGCGGAAAACCACCCGGAGGGGGGCGCGGTGTTCCGCTTCGGCCTGCCTGTGGAGGAGGGGGACCCCCACGCAGCAAGGGAGGATGTTCCATGAGCGAAAAACAGACCATTCTCATCATTGAGGACGAGCGGGCCATCAGCAATTTTATCAGCCGGGCGCTGTCGGCCAACGACTACCGGGCCATCCCGGCCTACACGGGCAAGGAGGGGCTTACGCTGTTCTTCTCCCACGGCCCCGACCTGGTGCTGCTGGACCTGGGCCTGCCCGACATGGACGGGCTGGAGATCCTGACCCAGCTCCGGGGTCTGCCCCGGGAGGTGCCGGTGATTATCATCTCGGCCCGGGACCGGGAGTCGGAGAAGGTGCGCGCACTGGACATGGGGGCGGATGACTATGTGGTAAAGCCCTTCGGCGTGTCCGAGCTGCTGGCCCGCATCCGGTCCACCCTCCGCCGGGCCGACCGGCTGAAGCTGAGCCAGGGGATCCAGCGGGACGCCTACCAGATCAAGGACCTGACCATCGACCTGGCCCGGCATCAGGTGCTGCTGGCCGGGGAGGAGATACATTTCACCCAGAACGAATTTAAGATCATCGAGCTGCTGGCCATCCACGCGGGCAAGGTGCTCACCTATGATTTTATACTGGAGCACATCTGGGGCCCCTACGGGGGCAGCGGGAGCAACCAGATCCTGCGGGTGAACATGGCCAACATCCGGCGGAAGCTGAAGGAGAACCCCTCCGAGCCCAAATACATCCACACTGAGCTGGGCATCGGCTACCGGATGCTGGACGACTAGCGTGTTAACAGCATTTTTACAGCCTGTTCCCCCACGTTGACGTCTCATTTATCCCATCTCTGATATAATAAGGACTGCGAATCTAAGTATGATCCGCAATCCCCAACTGTATCCGGCTCACGGTTCCCGGATACGCCGCGGACCGGGGCGGCCAGCCCTCCCTCTCTCTCCTGGGCTGGCCCTCTCTCTCCCCGGAGCGCGCGCAGGCCGCCCCCCTTCCGCCAAAGGGGGGCGGCCGTTTTTTATGTCAGCTCCCGGCGCAGCTTGTCCAGGGCCCGCCGCTCCAGCCGGGACACCTGCACCTGAGACACCCCCAGCACCCGTGCGGTGTCCATCTGGGTCATCCCCCGGTAGTAGCGCAGGAGGAGCACCTGCCGCTCCCGGTCGGGCAGGCCGGCCAGCGCGGTCTGGAGGGTAAGGCGCTCCACCATCCCCTCCTCCTCGTTTCCTGTGGTGAGCATCCCCTCCAGGGTGAGGCCGTCGGCCCCCGTCTCCGCCTGGAGGGAGACCACCGGCTCGATGGCGGTCTCGGCGGCGGCGATATCCTCCGGGGTCAGGCCGGTGTCCTCCGCCAGCTCGGACAGGGTGGGCTCCCGGCCCAGCTGGGCGGACAGCCGTCCTCTGGCGGCCCGGATGGCGGTGCCCCGCTCCTTCAGCCCCCGGCTCACCTTCACGGGCCCGTCGTCCCGGAGGAAGCGGCGGATTTCCCCGGCGATTTTGGGCACGGCGTAGGTGGAGAACTGGGTGCCGAACTGGGGGTCGAAGCCCTGCACCGCCTTGAGAAAGCCCAGGCAGCCCAGCTGATACAGGTCGTCGGGTTCCACCCCCCGGCCGTAGTACCGGCGTACCACGCTCCAGATCAGGCCGTTGTTCTCCAGCAGAACCTGCTCACAGGCGGCGCTGTCGCCCCCCCGGGCGGCCTCCAGCAGGGCGGAGCCGGCGAGCTGCCCGCTCACCGCCCGGCCCGGCGGGATATTTTCCGGGCCATGGTGACGACCACCCCTCTGCCGGGGGCGGAGCGGACCTTCAGCGTGTCCATAAAGCTCTCCATAATGGTAAAGCCCATGCCGGAGCGCTCCTCGTTGCCGGTGGTGAAGAGGGGGGTGCGGGCCTGTTCCACGTCGGCGATGCCCACCCCCCAGTCCTTGACCACAATCTCCAGGGTGCCGCCCTCACGGATGCGCAGCTTCAGGAGGATTTTGCCCAGGGTATCCGGGTAGGCGTGGACGATGGCGTTGGTCACCGCCTCGCTGACAGCGGTTTTGATGTCGTTGACCTCCTCCAGGGTGGGGTCCAGCTGGGCGGCGAAGCAGGCGGCGGCGGTCCGTGCAAAGCCCTCATTGGCCGACCGGCTGGGAAACTCCAGGGCAACTTGATTCTCAATTTTCATATGTAGCGCCTCCTTATTCAAACCGGATAATCCGCTCCAGTCCGGCGGCTTTGAACACCTTTCCGGCCTGGGCGGGGGTGTTGACCACCCGCATGGAGCCCTGGGACTGGGCCATTCTCCGGTAGGTCCGGAGGAGGACAGCGATGCCCGAGCTGTCGGTAAAGGTCAGGCCGCTCAGGTCCAGCGTCAGCTCCCGGGGCCGGGCCTGATCGATGCGGCGGTCCAGCTCCTCCATCACGGACCGGGCGCCGTGGTGGTCCAGCTCCCCGGCCACCTGCGCCATAAGATGCCGTTTGTCCTCCTTACAGGTCACCGGCATAACTGACCAGCTCCTCTCTCTGGGTTATATCCCATTATTTTCCATATCATTATAGGACAAGCTCTCTGTCAGAATTACGGGCTTTCCGCCGCGGGGAATAAAAAAGCAGGTCGTCCCACGGTTGGGACGGCCTGAAAATTTTTTTGTTTCCCCTCTTGACAAACGGGAAAAAAGCGTTATACTGTGTATATAGTATATATACACTAAATCTGGAATGACAGCGGAGGCCCACCGGCGCGGGACCGTGCGCAGGCCTTCAGCCAAGGCCGTCCCGCTGTTGAAAGGCAGGCTAAATGGACATTATATTAAGCAACGCCAGCGGAAAGCCCATCTACGAGCAGATCACCGACCAGATCAAGGAGCAGATCATGGCCGGGGCTCTGTCGGCGGGGGACGCCCTGCCCTCCATGCGGCTGCTGGCCAAGGAGCTGCGGATATCCGTCATCACCACCAAGCGGGCCTACGAGGAGCTGGAGCGGGACGGTTTTTTAGAGAACGTCCCCGGCAAGGGCTGCTTTGTGGCCCCCCAGAACCATGAGCTGCTCCGGGAGGCCCAGCTGCGCAAGGTGGAGGAGAAGCTCTCCCAGGCGGTGGATGAGGCCCGGAAGGGGGCCTTCCCCCTGGAGGAGCTCCACGAAATGCTTGACATACTCTACAAAGGTGAGGAATTATGAAAAATTGTATTGAAATCAAGGGACTGTGCAAGTCCTACGGGGATTTTTCCCTGAACAATATCGACCTGACCCTCCCCGGCGGCTCCATCCTGGGGCTCATCGGGGAGAACGGGGCGGGCAAGACCACCACCATCAAGTGCATCCTGAACCTGATCCGCCGGGACGCGGGTGAGATCACCGTCCTGGGCCATGACAACATCCGGGAGGAGCGGATGGCCAAGCAGGACATCGGGCTGGTGCTGGACGAGTGCTTTTTCCACGACACCCTCCGCCCCCGGGACGTGGAGAAAATTCTGGCCCCCGCCTACAAAAACTGGGATAGTGACCTGTTCCGGTCCTATCTGGACAAATTCGGGCTCCCGGAGAAGAAGCTCATCAAGGAGTTCTCCCGAGGGATGAAGATGAAGCTGTCCCTGTCCGCCGCCCTGGCCCACCATCCCAAGCTGCTCATCCTGGACGAGGCCACCGCCGGGCTGGACCCGGTGATCCGGGACGAGATCCTGGACGAATTTCTGGGTTTCATCAGCGACGAGGACCACGCCATTTTAATGTCCAGCCACATCACCTCCGACCTGGAGAAGGTGGCCGACTACATCGCCTACATCCACCAGGGGGAGGTAGTGCTGTCCGACGCCAAGGACGCCATCCTGGACTCCTACGGCCGGGTGGGCTGCACCGCCGCCCAGCTGGAGGCCATTGCCCCCGACGACGTGCTCCGGGTGCGGAAGGGCTCCTTTGGCTGCGAGGCCCTGGTGAAGGACCGGGCGGCCTTCGCCCGGAAGTACCCCATGCTCCTGGTGGAGCGGACCACGCTGGAGGATATCATGCTCTTTGTTGGGAAAGGAGAAGCAAAATGATCGGACTGATTACCAAGGACTTCCTTGTCATGCGCAAGGCCCTGAAGTCCTATGTGCTGCTGATGGGCATTTATATCATTCTGGCCTATCTGGATTTCTTCGACTACAGCTTTATTATCACCTTCATCCAGATGGTTCTGGCTGTGATGCCCATCTCCGCCTTCGCCTACGACGAGCAGGCCAAGTGGGACCGGTACGCCATGTCCCTCCCTCTGGGGCGGAGCGGGGTAGTGAGGGCCCGGTATCTCTTCGTGCTGGCGCTGACGCTGCTCACCGTAGCGGCAGGGCTGGCGGGCACCGCCCTGCTCTATCTGACCCATCAGTCGGACCCTCTGGAGATGTTTGTCACCCTGATGGTGTCCACCACCATTGGCCTGCTGATTCCCACCATCCTCCTGCCCGTGAGCTACAAGCTGGGGCCGGAGCGGGCCCGGCCCTTTCTCTACGCCATTGTCTTTATCCCCACCATCGCTGTGGTGCTGCTGGTCAAGGCCGGGGTGCTGGACATGTCTCTGCTGAAGGGGATGGACCTTCTGGCCCCCACCGCTCTGGCGGGCGGCGCGGTCCTGCTGCCTCTGGCAGGGCTGGCGGCTTTAGGGGTGTCCTATCTCATTTCCTGCCGGATCGCGGCGGGCAAGGAGTACTGAGATGAGAGCTGCCGTCCTTCTCCTCTGGGTCAGCTGCCTGTACACCATCTTTCGGGCTGTTCTCTGCCTTGTTCTGACAGCCAGCCCCTTGCGGCGGCTGCTGGTGCTGGCCGTGGCGGCGACAGCCCTCGCCTTCCGCCGCAGTCCGGAAGAAATGAGGAGAAATCACCAATAAAACACTTGCGCTCCACCCCCATTCTGTGATAAAATGACAACAGCAAAGGAGGGTGAGTGCCATGACCGCGAAGGAGGCCATCCGGGAGCTGGAGCACATGAAGCAGTACAGCACCGCCAAAGCCATTCCCGCTCTGGACTACGCCATCAAGGCGCTGAGAGAAAAAGCGGAACGGGAAAAGGAGTAACAAAAATACCGCCCGAGGGGCGGTATTTTTATTATTGCAAAAGGGAGATCAGATTCCGGGTGATCCGCCCGGTGAGGCCCCAGATAGCCCTCCCCTCCCAGGGGTAGACGGGGACATTCTCCCGTCCGTTCTGCCACCGGTAATTTTTTGGGATGCCGATGATCTCATAGGGGAAGTTCTCCGCGGGGGTGGGAACCAGCTCATAGGTGTACTCGATGGGCGGCGTTCTGAGCAGGTGGGACAGGGGGACGAAAAAGACCTCCTCCACCTCGGCGGGGCTGGGGGCCATCCGGTCCAGGGCGGAGCTGTCCACCACCCCCAGCACGGGCTGCATGAGGAAGCTGGCCCGGTGGGCGATAAAGTCCAGCCGTCCCAGCAGCCTGACGCAGCGGTCGGGGATGGCCAGCTCCTCCCAGGTCTCCCGCAGGGCGCAGTCCTCGGGGCTCTCCCCCTTCTCCATAAGCCCGCCGGGGAAGCAGACCTCCCCGGGCTGGCGGCGCAGGGTCCGGGCCCGGACCTCATAGAGCAGGCACAGCTCCCCGTTCTGTTCCACCAGGGGGACCAGCACCGCGTAGGCCCGCTTGGAATCCATCAGGCCGGGGGTGCGGTCCTTCAGCAGGGCCTCCAGCCCCTTCAGCTCCATACCGCTCATCCCCCCAGGTTGGCCGACAGCATGGACAGGAAGAGCACCGTGCTGATAATGGCCCCGGTGAGGTAGGCCAGCTCCCGGGGTTTTTTCCACACCATAAAGGTGAAGAAGGCGATCAGCCCGGCGTGGAGGGCGATCATAAAGGCCTTGGGCCGGGGGATCATATTCTCCGCCGCCGGGTTGGCGGTCACCAGGTCGGGCAGCATCCCCCAGGCCACCAGGGCGCACAGGGCGGTGATTGTCCCGAAGACATAGACCACCATGCCCCGGTTTTTCTCCAGAGCGTCCTTCCAGCTTTTAAAGCGTTCCCGGCGCATGACGGGCCCTCCTTACATTTTCTCGGGCGCGGTAACCCCCAGCAGGCCCAGGCCGTTGGCCAGGACGGACCGGACGGTGTCGGCCAGCTTCAGCCGGGCGGCGAGGAGCCCGGGGGCCTCCCCCTTCAGGCGGCAGGCGTTGTAGAACCGGTGGAAGTCGCCGGCCAGGGCGGTGAGGTAGCGGTTGATCCGGCTGGGATCGAAGTCCCGGGCAGCCAGGTGGAGCTCCTCGGGGTACTGGGCCAGGGCTTTCACCAGGGCTCTCTCCTCGGGGGCGGCGAGCAGGGCTGCGTCCACCGCTCCTGCGGCGGGGACGGCGGCCCCCTCCTCCTCGGCCAGCCGGGCGACAAGGGAGCAGATGCGGGCGTGGGCGTACTGGACATAGTACACGGGATTTTCGCTGTCCTGGCGGACGGCCAGGTCCAGGTCGAAATCCAGGGGGCTGGAGGGGGTCCGGTTGTTGAAGTAGTACCGGGCGGCGTCCACGCTGATCTCGTCCAGCAGGTCGTGGAGGGCGATAGCCTTCCCCGTCCGCTTGGACATACGCACCGGCTTGCCGTCCTGGAGCAGGTTCACCAGCTGCATGAGCACAATCACCAGCCGGTGGGAGCCGTCCAGTCCCAGCCCGTCCAGGGCGGCCTGAAGCCGGGCCACGTGGCCGTGGTGGTCCGCCCCCCAGATGTTGATAACCAGGTCGAACTTCCGCTCCTCCAGCTTGTTGCGGTGGTAGGCGATGTCGGCGGCGAAGTAGGTGTAAAAGCCGTTGGCCCGGCGGAGGACGTCGTCCTTCAGGTCCAGCTTGTCCACCTGTTCCTGGGTTTTTCCCTCGGCCAGATATTTTTTCTTCAGCAGCCCGGTGGTGTTGAGCCACAGGGCCCCGTCCTTCTCATAGGTCCAGCCCTTTTCCGTCAGCAGCCCCACCGTGTCGGCCACAAAGCCCCGGTCGTGGAGCCAGGACTCCATGTACCACTGGTCGTACTGGATGCCGTACTTTTTCAGGTCGTCCTTCATCTTAGGGATGTTGCGCTCCAGGCCGAACTGGGCCATCTGGAAGAGGGCGTCCTCCTCTGGCTCGTTGATAAAGTCGCCGCCGCACTCCTCATAGAGAGCCTGGGCCAGCTCCCTGATGTCCTCCCCCTGATAGCCGTCCTCGGGGAAGGGGAGGGTATCGTCCTTCCAGACAATCTGCTGGTAGCGGGCGTAGATAGACCGGGCGAACTTGTTGATCTGGTTGCCCGCGTCGTTGACGTAGAACTCCTTCCACACCTTCCAGCCGTCCCGGGCCAGCACGTTGGCCAGGGTGTCCCCCAGCACGCCGCCCCGGGCGTTGCCCATGTGCATGGGGCCGGTGGGGTTGGCGGAGACGAACTCCACCATCACCTTTCTGCCCGCGCCCTCGGTGCCGGAGCCGTACCCCTCCGCCTCCGCGGCGGAGAGCACCTCCCCGTACCATTTGGGGCCCAGGGTGAAGTTGAGGAAGCCGGGTCCCGCGATCTCCACCTGATTGAAGTAGCTGCCCTCCAGCTCCAGGTGGTCCAGGATGGCCTGGGCGATGGCTCTGGGGGCCATGTGGAGGGCCTTGGCCCCGGCCATGGCGAAGGAGGAGGCGTAATCCCCGTGGCTGGTGTCCTTGGGAATCTCAACGGTGGCCTTCACCTGCGCCCCGGCAGGCAGGACCCCCGCGGCGGCGGCCTGTTCATAGGCGGTCTGGGTGAGCGCGGCCACCTGATTTCTGGCGGCCTGAATCATGTTTGTCATCGTTCGCACCTCGTTTTTGTATGTTTACCTGTTGTAGGGCGGGACGACCTCGGCCCGCCGCGGTATTAGGACATTGCAGACGGCGCGCCGGGGTCGTCGCGCCCTACGGATTTTCTATTGCTTCAGGCTCCCCAGGCCGCTCTCCGACTCCTTCACGTTGATGCGGAAGACATTCCGTCCGGCCAGGGCGTGATCCACCTCCACGGTGTAGTCCACCTCGATATCGCCGCCCTGGTCGGTGAGGCTGGCCATGAGGTGGCGGGTATTCACACCGATGGACATTGCGCCATAGGGTGTATTGTACATGGACAGATGGCGGCGTCCCTCCTGGAATACCAGCTGGGAATTAAACTCTCCCACCCGCATCAGGGTAACCTGGCCGCCGTCCACCTGGATGGTGGTCAGGGTGCCCTCCAGGCCGGTGAGCTCGCTCTCCTGATAGGAGAGGGTATAGCTCTCTCCCTCCCGGGAGAGGCGGCCTTTTGTCACCAGCTCCATGGTGTCGGGGGCGGTGCCCTCATACTTCTGAACTCCCTTGATGGAGATGACCACTTCTTTTTCCATAGGGACCTCCTGCGTTGTTTTCGGTCCGCCGGAAGCGGACGGAGGTATTATACACAGTTTGCCCCGCCCTGTAAAGTGTCTCCTTCATTGTATGTCATTTTATCTGAAAAAACAATATGGATTGCCGTGTTTCTCCATTTGACAAATTGCGAACAGGCGCTATAATAGCATATAGACCAGTGTACTCAGCTCCCGCCCGTCCGGCGGGAGTATATCATCCCTGCCCGGAGAGGAGGAGCTCCCCCATGAATCTGGAGCTGAACAAGAAGCAGTTTCGCCGTCTGCTGGACCTGGTGTACATCGGGAATTGGATTCTTAACTCCACCCGGGGGGACCAGCGCTTCGCCGACTACGACGAGGTGGAGAGCCTGCTCTTCGGCCGGGCGGCCCTGGAGGGGATGCCCCAGCTGGCGGAGCTGTACCAGGGAGAGATCATCCCCTCCCGGGCCTTTGTGGAGGGTGGCATCCACGAGGCCATCGTGGAGTACGAGAACAACGTATTTTTTGAAATCCTGGCCGAGGACCTGGCCCGGCGGGACATGGACGACGCCCCCATCGACGAGAGCAACTACGCCGAGCTCACCAGCCGGATCGACGCCTACATCGCCGAGTTTGAGGAGCACGGAACGGACAACATTTTAGTGGATATCGACAGCTGAATCGCGGGACAGGGGGGCAAAGGAGAGGAGCTTTGCCCCCCTGCCTGCGTTCCTGAAATTCTGACAGCGGGAGGTGACAGCCATGGGCTCTGAGCGCGAGCCGGCCAGGCACATTTGTACGGGACTGCTTGCCCACGTGGACGCGGGCAAGACCACCCTGTCCGAGGGGCTCTTATACCTCAGCGGCTCGGTGAGGAGGCTGGGCCGGGTGGACCACCGGGATGCCTTTCTGGACACCGACGCCCAGGAGCGGGAGCGGGGCATCACCATCTTCGCCAAGCAGGCGGAGCTCACCTGGGGGGATACCGCCCTCACCCTGCTGGACACCCCGGGGCACGTGGACTTCTCCGCCGAGATGGAGCGGGTGCTGGGGGTGCTGGACTGCGCCGTGCTGGTCATCAGCGGCGCCGGCGGCGTCCAGGCCCACACCCGCACCCTCTGGCGGCTGCTGGAGGGGCACGCCATCCCCACCCTCCTCTTTGTCAACAAGATGGACCTGGCGGGGGCGGACCGGGCCGCCCTCCTGGCCCAGCTCCAAAATAAGCTGGACGGCGGCTGTCTGGACTTCTCCGCCGGGCTGGAACCGATTCTGGAGGACCTGGCCTCCCTGGACGAGGAGCTGATGAACCGGTATCTGGAGGGGGGATCTGTCACGGCTGGGGACGCCGCCTCTCTGGTTGCCCGGCGGCTGGTCTTCCCCTGCTTTTTCGGCTCGGCCCTGAAGCTGGAGGGGGTGGAGGCCCTGCTGGACGGCCTGTCCCGCTATGTCCCGGTGCCGGAATACCCCGCCGGCTTTGGGGCCCGGGTCTTCAAGATCGCCCGGGACGGGGCCGACCGGCTCACCTATGTAAAGGTCACCGGCGGGTCCCTCAAGGTCCGCACCCTGCTGGGGGAGGAGAAGGTCAACCAGATCAGGATATACTCCGGGGCCAAATACCGGACGGTGGACGAGGCCCCGGCGGGGACGGTGTGCGCCCTCACCGGCCTGACCAAAACCCGGCCGGGGGACGTCTTCGGGGTGGAGCCCCCCGCCGCCGGGCCCGAGCTGGAGCCAGTGCTGACCTACCAGGTTATCCTCCCCCCCGCCTGCGATGTCCACACTGCCCTGCGCAATCTCCGCCAGCTGGAGGAGGAGGACCCCCAGCTCCGGGTGGTGTGGAGCGAGGCGCTGGGGGAGATCCACCTCCAGCTCATGGGAGAGGTCCAGCTGGAGGTGCTCACCCGGCTCATCCGGGAGCGCTTTGGGACGGAGGTGGCCTTCGGGGCGGGGAGCATCGTCTACCGGGAGACCATCACCGGCCCGGTGGAGGGGGTGGGCCACTTCGAGCCCCTGCGGCACTACGCCGAGGTCCATCTCCTCCTGGAGCCCGGCCCCCGGGGGAGCGGGCTGCGCATCGCCTCCGCCTGCCCCACCGACCAGCTGGACCTGAACTGGCAGCGGCTGATTTTCACCCACCTGCTGGAGAAGCGCCACCGGGGGGTGCTCACCGGCTCCCCCGTCACCGACATAAGGATCACCCTGGTGGCGGGCCGGGCCCACGTGAAGCACACCGAGGGGGGCGACTTCCGCCAGGCTACCTACCGGGCGGTGCGCCAGGGGCTGATGCAGGCGGAGAGCCTCCTGCTGGAGCCCCACTACGACTTCACCCTGGAGCTCCCCCCGGACTGCGTAGGCCGGGCCATGACCGACATCCAGTCCATGGGGGGCAGCGTGGAGGGCCCAGAGCAGGAGGGGGAGCTGTCCATCCTGACGGGCCACGCCCCGGTGGCCGGCCTGCGGGACTACTGGCGGGAGGTCACCGCCTACACCCGGGGCCGGGGCCGGCTGTCCTGCGCCCTCCGGGGCTACGAGCCCTGCGCCAGCCAGGAGGAAATTGTCTCCCGCCTGGCCTACGACCCGGAGCGGGACGTGGACAACCCGCCCGACTCGGTCTTCTGCTCCCACGGGGCGGGGGTAACGGTGAAGTGGAACGAGGTCAAGGACCACATGCATGTGGACAGCGGCCTGCGGCTGGGGACGGAGCCGCTCCCGCCGGAGCCAGCCGCCCCCTCGGGCGGGGAGCGGCAGTACCGGGGGGGCAGTCTGGAGCAGGATAAGGAGCTGCTGGCCGTCTTCGAGCGGACCTACGGCAAGGTGGAGCGGGAAACTGCCTTCCAGCCCCAGCGAAAGCCGGCCCGCACCAGCCTGGACGAGGGGAAGTACGCCATCCGGGAGCAGAAGACCGGTCCGGAGTACCTCCTGGTGGACGGCTACAACATCATTTTCGCCTGGGACGAGCTCACCGCCCTGGCCCGGCAGGACATGCCCGCCGCCCGGGGTGCGCTGGAGGACATTCTGTCCAACTACCAGGGCTTCCGCAGGTGCGTGGTGATCCTGGTGTTCGACGCCTACAAGGTGAAGGGAAACCCCGGCTCGGTGGAGAAAAAGAACAACATCTATGTGGTCTACACCAGGGAGGCCGAGACGGCGGACGCCTACATCGAAAAGGCCACCTACGACCTGGGCAGAGACCACCGGGTCCGGGTGGCCACCTCCGACGCCCTGGAGCAGATGATTATCCTGGGCCACGGGGCGCTGCGCCTGTCGGCCCGGGCCTTCAGGGCGGAGGTGGAGCAGGCCCAGGGGGAGATATCCGCCCTGGTGGACAAGCTGAACCGGCGCAATCCTGGGGACCGGAAGCTGAAGCACACGGCCAAAATCACCCGGCTGGAGCAGGGCTGATTCCCGGCCACAGACAGAAGACGCCCACCGGTTTTCCGGCGGGCGTCTTCTGTGTAAAGAGAGGGAGAGATATATTTGAAAACCGTCTGGGACGGGGGCTTTTGGTCTGCCGCGCCGGGACAAAGCCTGCGGGGCGGCAGTGGGGCGCGTGCCTCGCGCCGGAGGTTTGTGGTAAATAGGAATTACCAGACTTGCCCGGTGTTTCGCGCGTGTTGCCGGGCTATTGGGCGGCCTCTGCCGCCCGGGAGGAAATCAGCTGCCTGATCTGTCCATAGGATACCACAGCATAGCCCGGTAATCTTCACCAGACTTGGAACTTTTTGTGAAGAATCTATGAAGAGGGCCGGGACCGCCAAGGCGGTCCCGGCCGGGCCTTACATATCGTGCCCCTCGCGCTTCATGCGCATCTCCAGGGGATCGGCCATGGGGTTCTGGGCGTTGGTGGCGGTGTCGGTGCGGTTCTGGCCGGCAATGGGGGCGGAGCCCCGCAGGTCCTGGCCCTGGTTTCGATTCTGCTTTTTCTGCTTGCCCATAGGGAATACCTCCTTGTGTTGATGGACCTAGTATGTCCCGATGGCGGGCAAACATTCCCCGATTTACTGAATATGGAAGGAGCAGGCCAGCGTCTTTTGGGCGCCGGGCTCCAGGGTGAGGCAGAAGGGCTTGTCCTCAAAGCGCCCGGTCTCGTTGTCCCAGGCGGCGCAGCCCTGCCAGGGCTCCAGGCACAGGAAGGGAGCCCCCGGCTTGGTCCAGAAGGCCACCATGGGGAACTGGCCGAAATTGAGGCAAACGCCCCGGCCTGTCTCCCGGTGGACCAGGGACACGCTGGACGACCGCAGCAGGCTGAAGATGAGGGTGTCCAGCCGCGCGAAGGCGGCGTAGTCCAGGGCCAGCCGCCCGTTCTCGGTGAGCATGGGCTCCATGCGGCCGTGGAGGATGACCCCCTCCGGGCTGAGCAGGTGGCTGCCCGCCTGTTCGGGCAGGTCGAAGAGCAGCTCGTAGTCCTCAAACCGCTCTCCCGGGGCCAGGGGACAGCGGATGGCGGTGTGTCCTCCGATGCAGAAGGGCATGGGGGCGGTCCCGGTGTTTTCCACGGTAAAGGCGGTGGAGAAGCCATCGTCCAGCAGCCGGTGGGTCACCCGGAGGATAAAGGGGAAGGGGTAGCGGGCCAGGGTCTCCTCGGTGTCCCGCAGCTCCAGGGCAATAAAGTCCTCCCCCTGGTCCACGGGGGTGAATTCCATCCGCCGGGCGAAGCCGTGGCGGTCCATGGCGCAGGTCCTGCCGCCGATCTCCACCCTGCCCTCCTTCAGCGTCCCCACGATGGGGAAGAGGATGGGATTCTGCCCCGACCAGAAGGCGGGGTCGCCCTGCCAGATATACTCCAGGCCGTCCCCGTCCCGCAGGGAGACCAGCTCGCCGCCCAGCGTCCGGGCCGAGGCCCGCAGCCCCCCTTTTTTCAGCTCAAATATCATACACTCGCCTCCTTGTCATAAATGTCTGCGTAGGGGCGGATATTATCCGCCCGCGTTCCCCCGGACTCCGCCCCATGCGGTCAAAACGCCGTCTTGCGGTGAATACCCTGCGTAGGGGGCGACGCCCTCGGCGCCCCGTCCGTCTCGGCCCCTGCGGGCCGGGTCGTCCCGCCCTACGGCGTCAAAACGCCATCTTGTGGTGAATACCCTGCGTAGGGGGCGACGACCTCGGCGCCCCGTCCGTCTCGGCCCCTGCGGGCTGGGTCGTCCCGCCCTACGGCGTTAAAACACCATCTTGCGGTGAATACCCTGCGTAGGGGGCGACGACCTCGGCGCCCCGTCCGTCTCGGCCCCTGCGGGCTGGGTCGTCCCGCCCTACGGCGTTAAAACGCCGTCTTGCGGTGAATACCCTGCGTAGGGGGCGACGACCTCGGCGCCCCGTCCGTCTCGGCCCCTGCGGGCCGGGTCGTCCCGCCCTACAGCGTCAAAACGCCGTCTTGCGGTGAATACCCTGCGTAGGGGGCGACGACCTCGGCGCCCCGTCCGTCTCGGCCCCTGCGGGCCGGATCGTCCCGCCCTACGGCGTCAAAACACCATCTTGTGGTGAATACCCTGCGTAGGGGGCGACGACCTCGGCGCCCCGTCCGTCTCGGCCCCTGCGGGCCGGGTCGTCCTGCCCTACAGCGTCAAAACGCCACTTTCAGGAACAGGGCCACGCAGCACAGGATGATGGCGCAGGGGACGTAGAGGTAGCGTCCCAGGCTGTACCAGACCTGGCCGGAGGCTTTTTTAGCGCCCCGGTTGATCTCCTCCATAAGCTCATCCCGCCGCATGATCCAGAACCAGGACAGCGCGCCCAAAGTAGCGCCGATGGGGATAATATAGATAGAGACGATATCCATCCAGGGGCCCCACTTAAAGATGGGCTCCATATTCAGGCCGATGCCCAGGCAGATGACGCAGAGCACGGCCAGCATAGCCTTCCGGTTGAGCCTGGGGAAGCGGTGGAGCAGGGACTCGCCCACGGCCTCAAACATATTCTGCAAAGAGCTGACCCCCGCGAAGACCATAGCGGTGTAGAGGATAACGGCGAAGAGGCGTCCCAGGGGGATATCCTGCAAGATCCGGGGCAGGGTAACGAAGAGCAAAGAGGGTCCTCCGCCCACATCCAGCCCATAGGCGAAGCAGGCGGGGATAATGACCAAAGCGGCCACCAGGGCAGCGATGGTGTCGAAGAGGGCGGTCTGCTTGGCCAGGGAGACCACGTCCTCCTCCGGCTGGAGGTAGGCGCCGTATACGATCATGCCGCTGCCCGTGATGGACAGGGAGAAGAAGGCCTGTCCCATGGCCCAGATCCACACCATAGGGTTGAGCAGGTCGGCCCATCTGGGGGTAAACATATACCGGTAGCCCTCGGCGGCCCCCGGGAGGAAGGCAACCCGGACGGCCAGTACGATAAAGATGATAAAGAACAGGGGCATCATCACCTTGTTGCTCTTCTCGATGCTCTTGGCGCCCAGCAGCAGGGTGAGCAGGGTGCCCACCACCACGATAACGTGGAAGGGGACCACCGAGTAATCGGCTAGGGAGAAGCTGTCGAACCAGACGGTGGTGTCGGCGGTCATGAGCGAGCCGGTGACCGAGGCGTAAAAGGCCTTCAGCACGTAGGCGATAATCACGGCGTAGCCCAGAGCGATGCACATGGACCCGGCCAGGGGCAGCCAGCCCAGCAGGCCGCCGGCGGAGCCCAAACTGTTCTTCCGGCTGGACCAAGCCATCCGGTAGGAGCCCAGGGTGCCGGTGTGGGCCCTGCGGCCCACGGCGTACTCGGCGGACAGGCCCACGGTGCCGAACAGCATAATAAAGAACAGGTAGACCAGCAGGAAGGCGCCGCCGCCGTTGCTGCCCATCTTGGCGGGGAAGCCCCACACGTTGGCCATCCCCACCGCCGACCCGACGGCGGACAGCACAAAGCCCCAGCCGCTGGAAAACTGCCGTCTCTTTTTATCTGAACTCATATCAATCTCCCTCTCCTCGGAACCCGGTTCCGGCTCTATATAGTCTCTCTCAGGAGAGAGTATAATATAAACAGCACAAAAAGGCAACGGATAAATGGGCAAATTTTCCGGGGGGGAGGAAAAAGCGCCCCCGGCGGCAGGAGCCGCCGGGGGATGGGATTACCGGGGGTAGATGGTGTAATGGGACTGGAACAGCCAGCGGTCCCCGTTTTTTTGGAGGGTGAGCCTGCACCGGTCGCCCTTCTCGTCGGGGTCGGACCACAGCACGGCGGTGTCCCCCGAGACCTCTCCGCCGGCGCAGGGGAAGAAGCCGGGGCCGGCGTCGCTGGTGAAGTTGTAGAAGGCGTCATACTTCTCCAGGTAGAGGCAGCCCTCCCAGTCCAGCTCCTCCACGGCGACCCCCGCGTATTTTTGCAGCAGGGCGGAGACCTCCGCTCTGGGGTAGCGGTGGACGGGCACGGGGAGGTCGATGGGGGAGCTGAGCTCCCGGTCGGGGTCAATCCAGCCGTTGTCCAGCTCCATCACGGCCAGGAATTCCTCCGTATCCTCCTCGCCCAGGGAATTGGACAGTCCGATGGGGCAGTAACGCAGAAACTCCTCCAGATTAATCTGGGCGGGGTTGTCGTAGCTGCTGGTAAAGAAGCAGCAGATTTCGCTGGAGCCGTACACGTTGTCGGCCAGCTGCACAAAGGGCTCAAAGGCCTCATTGACCCGGGCGACCTCCTCCTCGGTCAGGGCCCGGAGGTACGGCTCCCCGTTGATCCCGGAGCTACCCACCCCCTCGGGCACATACGCCCCGCCCAGCTTCTTGAGCCGGTTGATGGTGTCGGACGGGAGGGCGGCCAGCGCCTCCACGCTGTTCTCCTCCCACTCCAGGTCCCACCGGGCCAGCAGGGTGTCGTCCCCGGTCCGGATGAGCCAGTAGCGGTGGGCGGTCTCCAGGTCCCGGTCAGCCGTGGGGTAGAGAACCAGCGGGTGCCCTCCGATGAGGCACTGGCGCTCCAGCTCCTCCTGGGAGATGGGCACAGAGGGCTTGCTGGAGTCGAGGCTCATGACCCTCCAATTATCTCCCTCCCTGAAGACCGGCCTGACTTTAGAGAGGATATCCCTGGCCTGGTCAAGCGCCTCGGGGTCGGAGATAGCGCTGGTGGAAAATTGGCTGGAGGTGAGGGGATTTCCCACAGAGATGGAACGCACGTCCCTGACCTGGTCAAGAAAGGCGGTGAGCTCCTCCGAGTAGGCCTGGGCGCTGTTCCGCCCTCCGAAGACGAACACCGACGCCAAAGTGATGACAGCAATCACGGCGAACAGGGCGGTCTTCACTGTCTCTGGCTTCTTCACCAGGGCCAGCACCCGGGCCTTGACGGATTTCTCCCCGCCCGTCATGGCGGTGGAGCAGGACAGCAGGTCACGGGGCCGCAGGGACCGCGCCGCCACCATGTCCACCAGGGTGCGGCCGTAGGGGATGCGCTCCCCCTCTCCCAGCCGTTCCACCGCCCCCTGGTCGCAGGCCAGCTCCCCGTCCTGCTTGGACAGCCCCACCGCCAGCCACACCAGGGGGTTGTACCAGTGGAGGGCCAGGGCCAGGCACCGCAGGGCGGACCAGATGTGGTCCCTGTGGGCGTAGTGGGTGAGCTCGTGGGCCAGCACGTGGCGCAGGGCGGCGGGGTCGTCCGCCGTCCGGGGGGTGAGGTAGACGGCGGGCCGGAGCACTCCGAACAGGCAGGGGGAGGGCAGGTTCGCCGCCGTGTAGACGGGGATGGGGGCGTCCGCCCCCTCCAGCTCGTGGCGGTAATATCTCAGCCGCCCGAAGAAATAGCGGTTGGAGCTGAATATGATCCAGGCTGTGCAGAGGCCCCCGATCACCCAGAGGGCCATTAGAAATTTGGGCAGAGTAGTGTAGAAGAAGTAGGTATCAATGCTGTCCTCTGACAGGACAAAGCACCGCTGGCCCCCCTCCCATTCCCAATCACCGATTTGGTGAATCGTGGCCGTTGTCCCCAGCACGCTTCCCACGCCTATGCCGTTCTCTCTCATCTCCTCAAGGCTCTCCTCCGGAAGGGGCCGGGAGTTGGTGCGCAGGGCGTACAGCTCCACGTCGGCTACCTCCGGGACCAGGTTGGAGGCCAGCACCGGCAGGGAGCTGGCGGCGGGCAGCTCCACCTGGAAGGGGACCAGCAGCCGCAGGAGGACCACCCCCCACAGGGCGTACCGCAGCCGGGCGGCCAGCTTATCCTTCAAGAGGAGGCGCACCGCCAGAACTGTCAGAATAAGGACCGAGGACGTAAATGCCCACTGAATCAGCCATCTCATATCTGTCCCTCCTCCGCCTTGCGCAGGATTTCATACAGCTCGTCAATCTCCGCCCGGGACAGGGCTCTGTCCTCCGCCAGGGCGGACACCATCAGCCCCACGCTCCCCCGGTAGACCTTGTCCAGAAAGGAGCGGGTCTCCCCCCGGACGGCCTGGTCCCGATGAAGGTTGGGGGAATAGTGTCTGGTGCGGCCCTCCATGGCGCACAGCACCAGCCCCTTGGCCTCCATCCGCCGCAGGGTGGTGATGGTGGTGCTCTTGGCCCAGCCCAGCCGCCGGTCCAGGGCGGACACCAGCTCCATTACCGTCATGGGGGAGTGCTCCCACAGGCAGTCCAAAACGTACCACTCGCTGTTGGTCAGATTGATGTTGTCCATAGTGGATACCTCCTTTGGTTTACTTTGTAGACCTATCATACCACGGTTGGTCTACAATGTCAACCATAATTTTTTGTCCGCCCACGGTGGACGCCCCCAAAAAGGGCCCTTATTGCCCCCTTTTGACCCCCAAAAGGTACTGTTTTGGGCAGTTTTAGGGTGTATTATTTCGATAAAATATAACAAATCGTATAAAATCCACCGCTGGCGGACAGTCGCCCGGGAATTTTAGCTGGACTTTTTGGGTAAGCTGTGGTAGACTGATTTTATCCCGTCAACACCAAAAAAGGAGAAATTTTATGGACAACAAGGTCATGTATTCCCTGAGCTACGGTCTGTTTGTGCTGTCCGCCCGCCGCGGGGACAAGGACAACGGCTGCATCACCAACACCGCCATCCAGGTCACCACTGACCCCAACCGCATCGTCATCGCCGTGAACAAGGGCAATTACACCCACGATATGGTAAAGGAAACGGGCCGGTTTACCGTGTCTATCCTGTCTGAAGAGGCGGATTTCGAACTTTTCAAGCGTTTTGGCTTCCAGTCGGGCCGTGACGTGGATAAGTTCGCCGGCTTCGCCCACACCGGCAAGGACGCCGACGGCATCCCCTACGTCACCCAGGGCGCCAACGCCTGGCTGAGCTGCAAAGTGGTCACCGCCACCGACCTGGGCACCCATACCCTCTTTCTGGCCGACGTGCTGGACGGCGGGGTGCTCTCCTCCGCGCCCAGCGCCACCTACAGCTACTACCAGGCCCACATCAAGCCCAAGCCCGCCGCCGCCCCCGCCCCCAGCGAGAAAAAACGCTGGATTTGCACCGTCTGCGGCTATGTCTACGAGGGGGATGAGCTCCCCGCCGACTATATCTGCCCCCTGTGCAAGCACCCCGCCTCTGACTTCGAGCTTCTGGCATAAATGAAAAAACCGCGCCGGAGAGGAAACCTTTGGCGCGGTTTTTGCGTCTGTTATAATGTAGGGGCGGATATTATCCGCCCGCAGGCCGCCGGAAGGCCCTGCAAACAGGCGGGCGCATGATATGCGCCCCTACGCCGTGCCATGTAGGGCGCGACGACCCGGCGCGCCGTCTTCGCCGGCATGAAACAGGATGACGGCCCTCTCCGGCCGCTTCGCGGCCACCTCTCCCAGAGGGAGAGGCAGGAGGCAGAGAGAAAAGGAGGTTCCCCCATGGAGGACACAGCCATTATTGACCTGTACTGGGCCCGGTCCCAGCAGGCCATTTCGGCCAGCGAGGAGAAATATGGCGCCTACTGCCACACCATCGCCCGGCGGATTCTGGACCGGGAGGAGGACGCGGAGGAGTGCGTCAACGACACCTGGCTCCGGGCCTGGAACGCCATGCCGCCCCAGCGGCCGGGCGTCCTGTCCGCCTTCTTCGGGAAACTGACCCGGAACCTGTCCCTGGACCGGTGGCGGCGGCTCAAGGCGGCCAAGCGGGGGGGCAGTCAGGTGGAGATCGCCCTCCATGAGCTGGAGGACTGCCTCCCCGACCGCCGCCGCCCCGACGAGAATCTGGAGGCCGGGGAGACGGCGGCCCTGATCTCCGCCTTTCTCCGCCGCCAGAGCGAGGCGGACCGGGCCCTGTTCGTCCGGCGGTACTTCCACCTGGAGCCCCTGAACGAGCTGGCGGACCGGTTTGGGATGAGCGTGGGACAGATAAAATCCAAACTCCACCGGATGCGGGGCAGACTGAAGCTGGAGCTGGAGCGGGAGGGGGTAGCGGTATGAACACAGAACATATTTTGGACGCCATCGGCCTGCTGGACGACGACCTGATCCGGGAGGCGGAGGAGTACAGCCGGCCCCGGGCCAGCTTTGATTACCGGCGCTGGATTGGGCTGGCGGCCAGCCTCGCGGTGGTGCTGACCCTGGGCTACGGGGCGGTCAACCTGGGCGGCAACAGCGGCATGAAGTGTCCTGCCTCCAGCGCGCAGCTGTCCGGAGGGGCCGAGTGTCTGCCGGGGGAGGCGATGAGCGGCGGCACGGAGGGGGAGAACATCGCCTGCAACTCCATGGAGCCCGCGCCGGAGCCCACGGAGCCCACACCGGATGCGGACAGCGCGGAATTTTCTCAAAACGGCGGGGATGTATTCCGAGCCGCCATCATGGTGGACGGAGTTCTGTACTGGTCCACCGGCCGCCCCTTCTCCGGCGAGGTGGACGGGGCGCAGAATGTCACCGCCTACATCAACACGGTGCCCGAGATGGACGGGCAGACCAACTTCTCCCAGGACCTGTCCGCCCGGTACGCCATGACGGACCAGGGCCTGGCGGTGGAGATGGACGGGGTATGGGTCCTCTTTGAGACGGCCCCGGCGGAATAAAGAAGAGGGCCTGCCCCGAAAGGGCAGGCCCATTATTATGTTGTCTCCTCCAGTACCCGCACCTGAATCTCCAGCACCCGGCGGTGCTCCACCTTGGTAACGGTGACATCCAGCCCCTCGGCCTGGAAGTGGTCCCCCGCCTCGGGGACCCGGCCCACCTGCTCCAGCACCCAGCCGGACACGGTGGCGGCATCGCAGCTCCCCTTCACCTGGAAAAGGTCGTACATGTCGTCCAGGTCGGCGGAGCAGGCGATGATATAGCTGCCGTCAGGCTGCTTTCGGAAGATTTCGATGACCTCGTCGTGCTCATCCCAGATCTCCCCCACCAGCTCCTCCAGAATGTCCTCCAGGGTGGCGATGCCCTGGGTTCCGCCGTACTCGTCCACCACCACGGCCATGTGGGCCTTGTTTTTCTGGAGGATGCGCAGCAGCTCGGACACCTTGGTGTTGCCCGTGGTGTAGAACACCGGGGATTTGATGCTGCTGACCATGGTCTCCCCCCGGTAGCGGGCGGCGTAGAAGTCCTTCTCGTGGATGACGCCCACGATGTTGTCGATGGTCTCGTGGTAGATGGGGATGCGGGAGTAGCCTGTCTCGGCGAAGAGGGAGGCGATGTCCTCCATGGTGCTCTCCTCCTCGGCGGCGGTCAGGTCCACCCGGGGGGTGAGGATCTCCGAGACCTCCAGGTCGTTGAACTCGATGGCGTTGCGGATCAGGTCGCTCTCGTGCTCGTCCAGGCCGCCCTCGGTCTGGGCCTGGTCCACCATGCCCACCAGCTCCTCCTCGGTAATGCCG
>Ga0209694_1000791_pt1 | contig 43264 bp, 37 predicted proteins | sample GluameincwithD2O_FD_187499 | JGI IMG/M metagenome (GOLD analysis project Ga0209694, IMG submission 187499) | Mouse cecum microbial communities from Vienna, Austria - Glucosamine amended microcosms incubated with D2O (SPAdes) (version 2) | ecosystem: Host-associated > Mammals > Digestive system >... | reverse complement strand
GATGTCGGCTCGTCACATCCCGGGGCTGGAGAAGGTCCCAAGGGTTAGGCTGTTCGCCTATTAAAGTGGCACGCGAGCTGGGTTCAGAACGTCGTGAGACAGTTCGGTCTCTATCTGTTGTGGGCGCAGGAGATTTGCGAGGCCCCGACACTAGTACGAGAGGACCGTGTTGGACCGACCTCCGGTTTACCGGTTGTTCCGCCAGGAGCACCGCCGGGTAGCCGCGTCGGGTAAGGATAAGTGCTGAAAGCATCTAAGCACGAAGCCCCCCTCAAGATAAGATCTCCACATAAGGGCCGTTTAAGACGAAGACGTGGATAGGTCGCAGGTGCAGGTGCGGTAACGTACACAGCCGAGCGATACTAATCGCCCAAACCCTTTCTTGGGAGCAATCCCAAACAAACAAAAACAATTTCAGCCGGCAGAACATCAAAGCAACGGCAAACGATAACAAAGCCTCTGGTTCAGTTCAGAGCGTCTGAAATACAAACTCGCGAGATAGCTGAAGAACATCAGCTTCGCTTCCAGTCACCTCTTTTTTAACGATACTAAGGTGGCCATAGCGTGAGGGCTCCACCTCTTCCCATTCCGAACAGAGAAGTTAAACCTCACCACGTCGATGATACTACGAAAGTGGGAAAGTAGATAACCGCCCCCTCTAAACCGCGGACCGGATCCTGTCACAGCGACAGCTTCCGGCCCGCTTTTTTTATATCCCCCCGAAACCACTCTTCCGCAATCGCCATCCGCAATCACTGTCAGCCGTCACCGTCAGCAATCAGACCCTCCCGTCACCGCCACGGCCCCAGGCTGCCACATCGGCAATCTGCCACGCGCTTTTCGCGCAGTCTGCGGGTGTCTGAGATTTCGGTTTTTGTGGGCTTTTTGGTGGTCCGGACATATTCCGGAGGCTCTGGAGAGGCTATAGTAGTGAAGTATAGCGGGTTTTTGTTTGCTGTTACACAAATTTGTTGTACTTTTGCATGAGAATGGCTTAGTGTGTCCATTCTTTTCCAATACATTAAAGCAAAGTAACTATACACAATCTATACGGATGGAACTTACTGCGTCACAACTTGCCACGCTGGTCAACGGAACTGTCGACGGTGATGAAAATGTGAAAGTGAGCACTTTTGCAAGAATTGAAGAGGGGCATCCCGGTGCGCTCTCTTTTCTGGCAAATCCCAAATATACTCATTTCGTTTATTCTACTGATTCATCGGTTGTGCTTGTCAGGAAAGACTTCGTGGCAGAGCATCCGGTGAAGGCTACCCTCATACGTGTTGAAGATCCTTATGCCACTGTGGCCCGTCTGCTTGAGATGGTGACAGAGATGTCAAAGGTGGAGAAGGTCGGGGTCGAGTCTCCGGTGTTCATTGCCGAGGGTGTCGAAGTGCCGGCTGACGCTTATGTCGGTGCTTTTGCTTACATAGGCAGTGGAGTCAAGCTCGGAGCCGGGGTCAAGATATATCCGCAGGCTTATGTCGGCGACGGCTGTGAGATCGGCGACGGCTCTGTGCTTTATGCCGGAGCCAAGGTCTATCACGGCTGCCGGATAGGCAAGAACTGTATAATCCATGCCGGTGCGGTGATCGGTGCTGACGGTTTCGGCTTCGCCCCTGTGGAAGGCGGATATGAAAAGATTCCCCAGACAGGTAATGTGGAGATCGAGGATGACGTGGAGATCGGCGCCAATACTACGATAGACCGTGCGATGATGGGAGCAACCCGGATCGGACGCGGTGTCAAGCTCGACAATCTTATCCAGATCGCTCACAATTGCGCGGTAGGTCCTCATACTGTCATGGCGGCTCAGGTGGGCATAGCAGGTTCGGCGAAAGTCGGCGCGCAGTGCATGATCGGCGGCCAGGTGGGACTGGTGGGCCACATATCGATTGCCGACGGAACGCAGATAGGTGCGCAGAGCGGTGTCAACCGTGCCACCAAGCCCGGCGACCGCATCATGGGCGCTCCGGCCGTAGAGATGGGTGAATATGCCCGCAGTCTTGTGTATGTCAAGAAGCTCGGTTCGCTTTACGAGCGTGTCAAAGAGCTTGAAAAGCAAATCAAAGAAGTAAAAAACTAAAAAAATATATGAATCAGATTACGTTGAAAGGTGAGTTCACACTCACCGGCAAAGGTCTGCATACAGGGCTTGAGATCACAGCCCGTTTCCTTCCGGCGCCTGAAAATCACGGCTACAAGTTCAAGCGTGTCGATCTTGAGGGCGAGCCGGTGATTGACGCTCTTGCAGAAAATGTAGTTGCCACAAACCGCGGCACAGTTATCGCCAAAGGCGAAGCTCGTGTGTCGACCATCGAACATGCGATGGCTGCGCTCTATGCCGCCGGAGTGGACAACGTGCTTATTGAGGTCAACGCCCCTGAGCTCCCGATTCTCGACGGCAGCGCGCGTTTTTATTGCGAGGAGATAGCCCGTGTGGGACTCGCCGAGCAGAATGCCGACAAGGATTTCTACTACATCAAGTCGAAGCTCGAAGTCCGTGACGACACAACCGGATCATCGATTCTTGTGCTCCCCGACGATGAATTTTCGGTTGACGTGAAGATTGACTTTGACTCCGTTGTGCTGAACAACCAGTTCGCATCTCTGGAGCATGTAGAGAACTTCCCTGAAGAAATCGCCGCAAGCCGCACATTTGTGTTCGTGCGCGAGATCGAGCCTCTTGTAAAGGGCAATCTCATCAAGGGCGGTGACCTTGACAACGCGATTGTCATCTACGACAGCCCGATGGAACAGGCCGAGCTCGACCGTCTGGCCGATCTCATGAACGTGCCCCACAAGGATGTCAGCATGTTCGGCTACATCAACAATATACCTCTGACTTCCGAAAACGAACCCGCGCGCCACAAGCTGCTTGACCTTATCGGAGATCTCGCGCTCATCGGCCGTCCGCTGAAGGGCCGTGTGATTGCCACCCGTCCCGGTCATTCGATCAACACCACCTTCGCCAAGCGCATCCGCCGCGAGATCAAACACCAGGAAGTGCAGGCTCCGGTCTACAATCCGGACAAGGAACCGCTGATGGACAACAATCGTATCCGTGAGCTCATACCCCACCGCTATCCCTTCCTCCTGGTCGACAAGATCATAGAGAAAGGCACCAACTATATTGTCGGTGTCAAGAACATCACAGCCAACGAGCCGTTCTTCCAGGGTCACTTCCCGCAGGAACCCGTGCTTCCCGGAGTGCTTCAGGTCGAGGCTATGGCGCAGACCGGCGGCATCCTGGTGCTCAGCGGTCTCGACGAGCCCGAACGCTATTCGACATACTTCATGAAGATCGACAATGTGAAGTTTCGCCAGAAAGTAGTTCCAGGCGACACTCTGGTCTTCCATGTGTCGTTCATGACCGAACTGCGTCGCGGCTGCGCCATGATGAAGGGCTATGCCTTTGTCGGCGAGAAGATAGTCACCGAATGCGAGTTCATGGCTCAGATCATCAAGAATAAATAACAAGAAGTTTAAGTAAACACAGAGTTTCTCTCTATAAAGTAACTATGAAACAACCTTTGGCATATGTCCATCCGGCAGCGAAGATCCATCCGAGTGTAGTGATAGATCCGTTTGTCACTATTGATCAGAATGTCGAGATCGGTGAAGGTACTCGTATCGGTTCGAACGTTACCATCATGGAAGGCGCACGCATCGGCAAGAATTGTACAATCTATCCCGGCGCGGTTATCTCCGGTCCTCCACAGGACCTGAAGTTCCGCGGCGAGGAATCGGTAGCCATTATCGGTGACAACACCACTATCCGTGAGTGTGTGACCATCCACCGCGGCACAGCCTCCAAGGGCAAGACCGTGGTAGGCAGCAACTGCCTGATCATGGCCTACTGCCATGTGGCCCACGACTGTGTGATCGGTGACAACGTAATCATGTCGAATGCCGTACAGTGTGCCGGCGAGGTTGTGATCGATGATTTCGCAGTGATCGGCGGTGGCGCTCTTATCCACCAGTTCTGCCACATCGGTCCGCATGTGATGCTCCAGGGCGGCGCGCTTGTCAACAAGGATATTCCTCCTTATGTAAAGGCCGGCCGCGAACCCATCGCATATGCAGGTGTGAACTCAATCGGTCTTCGCCGTCGCGGCTTCTCCAACGAGACCATCCGCGACATCCAGGAGACCTACCGCTACCTCTACCTGTCGGGTCTCAACAACTCCGACGCTGTTGAGCGCATCGAGGCCGAACTGCCTGCCACCAAGGAACGCGATGAGATCATTCTCTTCGTGCGCAACTCAAAGCGTGGCATCATCCGCGGTTACGTATAAGAAAATCAGGGTGTGCTGCTGAAACTGGAAGGTCTGCTTCAGCAGCACACATTCTTTTTTAATCTAACACTCTCCCTCCTATGAGACTCCTTGTCTCGCTACTACTCATCACAGGCACTTCGGTTCCGTTTCAGACGGATGCCGGGGTGCCTTTTAACGGTCTTGGGGGCGAAGCCCTTATGCGAGGCATCTCTCGCGCTTGCCGCCCGGTGACTCTTGCCACCTTCAAGTCGCTTGATGGCTGTGTGGACGATCCTTTCAACGGTGCTCAGGTCATGATCTCGGACGGAAAGCTGCCCGACGGATATCAGTGGGGCAATCTCGTCTCTGCCCGATGGTGGAGAATGGTGCCGGATCTCTATGGCGATACCGTCAGCCGAGATCTCTACAATCTGCTGCCGCTCGGCAGCGATGTGGTGGAATGGCGCGCTGGCAGACCGGTGGGAGAAGTGGTCACACCGTCATATTCCAACGCCCTCTGGAGCGCCGGCCTTGGACTGCTCGGAGGAGAGGAATTCGAGTGCTATTGGCCCCCGGAGGCTCTGAGAGGACGGCTGGCAAGAACTTATTTCTACATGTCGACGCTCTATCATGCCGATCTCTGGGCTCCGGAAGCCTATCTCATGATGAGCTCGGAGACCTGGCCGGGACTGAGCGGCTATGCGGCCGGAATGCTTGTGGACTGGCACAGATCATGGCCTGCCGGAGCTGATGAAATACGGCTTAACGAACTTGGAGAGCGTCTGCAGGGCAACCGCAATCCATTTGTTGATTATCCGGAACTTGCCGAGTATCTTTGGGGTGCGCACAAGGGCGAGAATTTTGAAATAGAAGGTGAGCCAAAGGCTCTCAAAGGCACTTACCGTCTGAGCGAAGAGCGGATAGATCTCTACTCTCCCTATATTCCCTCAGATGCAGTCTGGACTGTTGACGGACTCTCTGTAGACGGTGCCTGGGTGATGGCTTCCGGGCTTGGCCTTGGGATGCACCGCCTGGACTACAGTTCGGCTTCAAGCGGAGAACGCGGACGTCTGACCATTAATATTGTTGAAGGATGAAAGCGCAGGGCGGAATTGAATCGGTATTCCTATTGCTGACGGGCTGTGGTGCCTGCCGGAGTATCTTGCATGGAGTCGAGACGTTTTTTCGGAGCCTGTGCTGCCTGCTCGTGGCCATAGTCTTGCTGACAGCCTGCGACAAAGGATCTGACGGAGTTCGGCGCACTGACCCTCCTGACCCGCCTGGAAGTGGCGAAGGCCCGGTAGGGCGTCCTGATCCTGAACAGGGATGGGACTTTACGGCGGAGACTGCCGACGGCTGTCTGCGCTTCGAGGGCAGTGAGATGCGTCTGCGCATTGACCGGGGCGGAGTGCTGTTCAAGACACTGCCTGACGGACATGGCGCTGTGATTGATCTCGACAGCGGCCGCAGGGTGGAGTATTTTATCGGAGAAGCCGGAAGTGACTCGGTCTGCCGGCAGTCATGGGTGTCGATTGACGGTCAAAAGCTTGAAGGAGCCACCATCAGGATGAAAAAACAGACCGCCGGGACGGTCTGGTGTCATGTGGATGTGGCCCGTCCGCAGAAGGGCTACATGCTTGTAGGGCTCCGCTAAGCAATGTTGCGGCGCATGGCTGTGACGCGCGCGGTCTGAGGACCGACCCCACAGAAAGCATTTGCGGGCTTTATTTCTGCATTATTCGGGCCATAGTGCGCTTGTCTTCGCGCTCTTTGATAGACTGGCGTTTGTCATATTCCTTCTTGCCGCGGGCTATTCCGATCACGAGCTTGGCAAGTCCGCGATCGTTGATGAAGAGGCGCAGGGGCACGATTGTGAAGCCGCTCTCCTTGCCGCTTTTTTCGATCTTTGCTATCTCCTTGCGGTTGAGCAGAAGTTTGCGGTCGCGTCGGGTGGCATGATTGTTGTAAGTGCCGTAGAAATACTCGGCGATATACATGTTTTTCACCCAGACCTCACCGTTGTCCACATAGCAGAAAGTATCGGCCAGCGAGGCTTTGCCCTGTCGGATCGACTTGATCTCTGTGCCGGTCAGCACAAGGCCAGCGGTGAAAGTGTCACCTATGGCATAGTCGAAGGTGGCACGTCGGTTCTTTATGTTAATATCTTTTGAAATCACCTTAGTTTAACCAATTATCAAAGAGAAAAGAAAATAAAAAATATAGGGAGGCATCAGCACTCCGAGTATGGCTATGATCATGAATAAGCCTGTCTTTTCAGCCTTCACACCCATATAGCTTGCCCCTTTCCACTGGATCAGAGCCACATAGAACGGCAGGAAGAAAAGCATCACCGAAGTGATCGGCAATACGTTTATGATCAGCGAGATCAGAGCCACCAGGCCCAGGGTGTAGAGCACGAAAGTGTGGCTGCGGGCCTCGTCATAGCGCTTTTCGAGGGTTGGTTCGGCAAAAAGCGAAAGCGCGAACACACCGAAAAAGTAGCTCACGAAATAGACCAGGAAAGTCACGATCATTCTCATGAACAGAACGAGGAATTCGGCATGATGGTAGACCCCCTGCATGAACACACTGAGTGCCGCTATGGCTATCAGCGGATAGAAACCGCGCGAGGCTATCGACTGCGGATTGTCATCAGCGATAGCAATATCCTCCCAGCCGTTGCCCGGCGAGAGTATCAGTTGAAACAGATATTTGAGATAGCGGCGCATAAAAAATCGTGTTTTTTTGTGACAGACTACAAAATTACACAGAATCGCCGAAAAATCATCTCCTTTAGCCCCTAAAATTGGAAATCATTAATGAGGATGTGGCCGATGTTGTGTGAGGATATGATTGTGATGTGGTAGATGTTGTCTCGCAGGGCTGTTATGGGTCAGACTGCAAAACTCGGTTGAAGTGTTAAAAACTATCCGAGTGTGAAAATGTTTTGAGCCGCGGATTTCGGATGTCGGCACATTCCGGGCCATCCGGGGCGGTAAATCGGTGTCCTCCACCGGACACCACGTTTGTTTGAATATCTTTTTCCCCCCGACACCTGCGCGCTTTGCGCTGCGGTGTCGGGGGCTACTATTAAAACGGTGTCCTGCCGGACACCTGCTAACCACAGCCCCTCCGGAGTCCGTCCTGCCGGACACCCGCGCAGCCCCGTGCCATCCACAGCCCATCCGGAGTCCGCCCTGCCGTCCCCTGCCGTCCCCTGCCATCACCTGCCAGGCTGGAACCTGTCTTGTCTGACTCGCTACTGCCTGCGGATCAGTCCGGGGCACGTAGCGCGTACTGAAACCGGATGGAGATGTCCGTCAGGACATCGGTTTACTCATAGCCCGTGACACCACAGCGCAAAGCGCGCAGGTGTCACGGGTTTGCCATTCCCTCAGCATATGGTGTCCGGTCGAGGACACCGATTTACTGCCCCGGATGGTGTGTCAAAAAAAGATAAAAAGACGAGGTTGCGTCGTTTAGACCTGTTTCACATAAATGTATCCATTTTGTGATGACATAATAATTTGGCTTTGTCGCAAATTTATGATATTTTGCGACAAAGCCATTGTGAAAGTCAAAAGTAATCGATTGGGTATCGATTGATTATGATTGTGCTAAAATGCGAAAGGGATGCATTCCGATTTCGGCTCAGCGTTGTCTCCGAGGGTCAGACAGCGACTTTAAATGTCTTGTCCAATATGCGGACAATGTATATGCCGCCTGCGCCTAAGTCGATTTTGCGCTCCGTTCCTCGGTATATGCATATGCCATAGGAACTGTATATCTCTACAGTCTCATTATCGTCAGCTCCTTCGATATATATTGCCGAATCTTTACCATAGACTTTTATGTTGCTTGGAGTGAGCACGGGGGCGATGCCGGATATTCCGAGCTCGAATGTAGCGGTGATGTTAATGTTTTCTGCCACGGCGGCAATTGAAGCCTTGAACTCTTCAGGCTTAAAGTCGGCGCGGCTACCGTTTACGGTTACTTCCGCAATTCGGAAATTGTCGGCCGGCCGGATTATGATTTCAGCGGCTTCGCCCTCTTCAAATTCGCTTCTGTCTGTCTTCTGTCCGTTGATGGTGGCATTGCCGCGGGAGTTGTCATATTCGACTGATATGGTGAAGCGTTCGCCGGTAGTGGTATTGCTGAAATTTTTCCACACATTGGCTTCGGTATATGCTTTTCTTGATCCGGCCGGTACGAAGAGAGACGCTGTCTTGTATATTTTTGAATCGAAGATATTGTCATTGGTGCATACGGGCGGAGTCACGGCGTGTGAAATGATTTCGGAAAGGGTCTCGCATTTCTCGAATGCCGAAAAGCCGATTTTGGTGATTGTAGCAGGCAATTCGACTGTTTTAAGTGTTCCTCGGACAACTGATATAAGTGTCGCTGTCCTCGAAGCGCACGTAGCGGAGCGATTTGTAATTGTTAAAGGCTGTGTGGCGAATTGCATTGACCGGGTATGTCTTGCCTTCATAGTCGACAGTAGCAGGAATTAAAAGTGAAGTGATGTCACGCGATGTTGCGCCGGTTACCATAGCCTCACCGTTTTTCAAAGTGTAATTGATCCCATCTACAGTGAAGGCCATAGCCTGACCGGCTGTTGACAGCAGCACGGCTGCGGATAGAATCAGTCTGGTAAAAATCTTTTTCATTGGCCGATTCGTTCGAGTTTTGCTGTTATATTGTGTATTGTCGTGTATACTGTGTTCATGGAGCCTTTATTGTCTTGACCGTCGCACGGAGTTTGTGTCTTTCCATCGGAACTGAGCCAGAATTCGGCTCGTTTGGATGTCCAGGAGTAATAATATTTACTATATGCCTGATTTTCGTATGCTTGGCGAAACACATAGTAATAATGATACTGATACCCGATGGATGTATTGATCATGGTGTTGCTGTCGTCTGAGTGGTTATGGGCTTCGTTTATACATAGTGAATACGGATTGTCAGACACATATGCACTTATGCGCAGGCTGGCACGCTCTTCCTTGAATGTAATGGTCGATTCTCCGTCTGTCCGCTCTACATTGTCAATCCATGAATAATACCAGTCGTTGCCCTGTCTTTCCATGCCTTCGATGTTTGTGATCTCAATATCGCCTTCAGCGCCTACGTCGGCTTTGATGATAAATTCTTTTTTGTCGGGCAAGAGTCGTTCATCGGCGGAATTAAGTATTGACAGGCGGTATGTCCGGCTTTCGATTATATCATCTGTTTTAAACAGGTACTCGTTGCCAATGAAGGTTTTGCCGAAAATGCTATAGAAGGGTGCGGCGTAGTATGTCTTTTTGGGCTTGAGACGAGAGAGATATTGTTTTTTATGGATTTTACTTTCATTTTCTTCGGTCGATGTGGGCTTATATCGGCCGACTACTTCGCTGTTTTCGTCAAGGAGGACAAGACCTTCTTCCGCCTGTATGTTTTCGAGGAAAAAGTGCTTTTCGCGGTCATACTCCACGACTTTTTCGGTCTCCGTGGCGCCTTCTCCGACTTTGAAGCCGGAAATGCCGGGGAAGAGATGGATACTATTGTCGTAAAGATCTATTTTGGGGAATGAATATGTGTATTTCCCTAAGTCGCAGCCAAATAGTTTTGCAGCAACGTATATTTCGCTTTCTATCCCTATGTTGTTGCTGACCATCGGATTGATGCGATATAAATCATCTGACGAGAGCGAGGCGCTTGCCGAAAGCGTATATTTCGGAATCAGATTTATCCCTACACCGGTGGTTGCACTGTAGAGCCCCACAATCACTCCGGCTCTGAGTCCGGTGGATATTGAGCCGTCCAGGTCGATTTTTTGAATTCCCCAAGGACTTTCATCGCCGTTGTTTCCATCACCGTTACGGCGCGAGGATCTCCATTGGCCTGACGAATTACTGATTGTGAAGGCTGAACTGAACTCATGAGTCAAGGTCGATTCGAATGTGATAGACCCGGCGGCGGCTGCCTCGAAATATAGATAGAAGGTTACAGGAAAGACAACAGGTACACCTGCCACGAGAGCTTTGAGATTTGTTCTGAGTTGGCCTATGCGGATATCCTTATTAACCTCCGCCTTGCACTCGACTATAGATGAAACATTTAAGCCGAGCGTAGGCTCGATGTCAAAAGTCATTATGGTGCGTCTGCCACGCTCCTTTTGGATTGTCGCACCTATGTATCTGAATCCGTAATATACCTGGCCAAGGAACCTAAGATGGTTCCAGGCTGTGCCGTTGGAGACCGAAAGATCCAAATGCTGCCGTGTGATGAGGTTGCATATGCCGGCTCTGCTTCTGCTACTGCTACACTGATCGTCTGGATCATACTCTTCAAATTCGATCCGATTGCCATCTTGGTCGAAGACCTCTATTTCCGATATTTCGAGAGTGCCGTCGGCGGTTGAAAGGTTGAACTCTTCGGCAAACTGCGACAAGTCGGGCCACGAGCATGTGAGCATGATCGTAGGCGACAGTCTTACAGATCGCACTGTGGCGCCGAATCCGTCAGGGAATATCTCGCATTCGGGTATGACGATGATTGAAGCCTCCTTCGGGATTCTGCCGGCAGGTGTGCTCTGTTTGAGGCTGACATATATGGTGGTTGAATCCGGGCTATAGTCAATTGATTCGATATAGGACGCGAAGTCTTCGCCGAGATTGTGCACCGGGAGCACGTCTGCGCTATCAATGTCTGTTTCAGTGATATCTCCGGGCTTATCTGGTTCAGACGGCTCTTCAGTCGTGTTTTTGTCGCATCCAGCGAGTGCTGTTGTCAGTACAAGGAGAATTAGATACAGAAAATGTCGAGGGAGGGAGCTTGAAATTTTCATATGATCAGATGGCAAGTCATGCTCATTCCCTGCAGACCTGAGACTATGTTTTTGATTGGTCCATAAAAATAGAAAAGACGTGGAATGATGTTCGGTTTATCTTAGTGAAGGCATCGCCAAACGCCTGATTCAGAATAAACAGTCCACTCCCACGCCATATCGTATACCGATACCCCTTGTCGGGGAGTGGATATGCGACAAGCAAGGGCGTTTTTGACTGCTTTATCCTCTGAATCTAAAAATTTGGCGAATTTTCACTAAAGGATGAAAGCAAAAACGCTTTTCCGTATGTCTGCGCAGTTTCAGTCGCGCACCGCAAAATTAATGTAAATATTTGAATCTGTCAAACGAAACTTCGTGATCACAGAAAAGTCCTGCTGCAAGGATTTTGCGGCAGGACTTCCAAGTAATTATTACGAAAAATGGCTTAAGAGAATCTTTGAAAGCCGGGGTGGGCTGATGTGTTGGCAGGTTGTATTGCCGGAATCAGAATGAGAACTGGGCGAGGGCTCCTACGCGGTGTCCCCAGCCGTGGGTGCCGTCGAAGTTCATGCGCTCCCCGAAGTTGGCTTCGGCTCCGAAGCTGATGCGGGGTGTGAGATACCAGAACAGATTGACGGCTCCGTAGAGTCCATATTTGTAGTCGCTGCCGGCGGCAGTTCCGTGATGGGGCAGGTAGCGGCCCTGACCGAAGGTGGCCGACATGAAGACCTGAGGAGTGAAGTTGTATTGCAGGCCGGCGAAGTAGCCCCATCCTGGCACGGTGTTGAGCTGTCCGGGTTTTTCGGGGTTGGCCACAAGGTCATATTTGCCAAGGAGAAAGTCGCCGCCGAAGTTTGAATATGAGCGGCCGCCGTTGACTGTGGCATAGACCGTGAGGGGATCCACCGGGCGGAACACGGTGCTGAACTGCAGACCCCAGCCCACTTTCTGGTGGTTGCGCGAATTGATCATGTCGCGGTAGGGTAGGAAACGAGTGATGGCTGAGAGGCGAATGTGTTGTCCGGTGAGCCATTCATACTGCACCATAGCCGCGATGTTGGGCATAAACTGGCTGCGGGCTGCGGTTGAGGTCCCGTCTTCCTGCACGGTCATGTCAGGAGTTTCCACGGAGGCTGCCACATAGATGCCGCTTTTGCGGAAATGATGCATGTAACGGACAAGCACATTTGTTCCGTCCATCTTCATGGTGGGGCCGCTGGCATCTATGGTCGGAGGCACGGCCGCGCCATCGCCGAAAGTGGATGAGGCATAACCGATGGTCCAGTCATTTATGGTGGCATAAGCTTTCTTAAGATGGAAGTCGCGGGTCTGGTAGCCGTTGAAATTGGCTTCTATGTAGAGCTGATAGTCGCCGAGGCGCTTGTTTCGGCCTATGACACGGAAAAACAGGGCGGTGCCGGCCGGACTTGATCCGATACGCTGTCGGTTTAGCTCGTCGCGCTGCGTAGGGATGAAGTAAGGCGAGAAACCGGGAGTGCCGGTGGTACCACCCCAGTCGAAATATCCTCTCATGCGCACCATGCCGCCTATGCCCATAGCCAGCTGTGAGTCGCGGCTCATGAACAGGAAGTAAGGAGCCTGCGGGTCCTGAAAACTGCGGAACTGGTCATAGTAGAAATTTTCTACAAGATTGCGGATCGAGTCGCTTTGCGGAGTCTCGCCCTCGCCGAAGAAAATTAGCTTGTGGTCTTTGACAAGAGCCTCGTGCTGCTCATCGGCCGGTGCGGTAGCCATTGCGCCGAGAGCGCATGCCGCCGAAAGCATGATAGCAGCTGTGCGTGTGATGAAATTCATAAGCTGAAACGGATTTTTGCTTTTTATAACATTCATCACGATTGCAAAGTTCATGCCGGGTTGGGCAAAATAGTGCAGAAATTGAAAAAAATCAAACCGAGATGTAACGTTGACACCAATTTTCCGTCTATATGATAAACGGACCTTTGAAAGGACCCGCAGAGACTGATGGACCGCAGCGAGTTTGAACGGATGGCACCCCGGCTGAGGGAGCGCATTGTCAGCATGGTTGTCGGCATGTCGGCTGAGGCTGACTCCGATATGGCTGACGATGTGGCTCAGGACACTCTTTTGAAACTGTGGATGATGCGGGATAAACTTGACAAGTACAGGAGTATAGACTCTCTGGCCTTTGTGATAGCCCGCAACCGTACGCTCGACCTTCTGCGCAGTTCCTACGGCAGCTCAACTGTCGGGATGGAGCATGTGGGCGACATCTCAGACGGAGTCTCGCCCGAAGAGACAGTGATTGACTCCGAGGAGACGGCGGGCGTGATGGAGATCATTGCATCGCTCCCTTCGGTGCAGCAGGCAGTCATCAGAATGAAGCATATAGAAGGCCTGGAGGTCGGGGAGATTGCCCGGCTCACCGGTTCTACGCCGGGCTCTATCCGGGTAGCCCTTTCAAGAGCCCGTCAGAATATCAGAGATATTTTTATGCAAAGACAGTCATGAAAGAAATAGATCAGAATAATGTCAGCCGCTATGTGGAGCGTTTTCTTGCCGGAGAGACCACCTCTGCGGAAGAGAGGGCGCTGTATGACTATTTCAGTCACGGCCATATTCCGGCTGAACTGGAGAGTTACCGGGAGATGTTTGCCTGGTATGGCTCTCTCAGTCAGGCTCCCGCAGCACCTGAACCCATAAGGCTGCCGAGACTGCGCCGCTGGCAGTGGACAGGAGTGGCAGCCACTGTGGCCCTGTTGCTGGGGCTCGGCTTTGTGTTCAGAATGCAGACCGCAGATCTGCCTGAAGAATATATGGCCTATGAGGGCAGTTACATCATCCGCGATGGCAAGAAGATCACGGACCTTCGTGTTGTCGTCCCTGAAATCCGTCGCAACGACCAGCTCGTCAGCGAGCGTCTGAACCAGCTCGACCGATCGCTTGAAGAGGCGGAAGATGCTTTTGACAGAGCGCTGATGGAAGATTTTGACATGTCGGACCCTGATGTGGCCGAGGTGGTCAAGGCTTCTCTTAGCTATTGATTACTGCAATTCCTGAAGAGGGGATCATAAGTTACACCATACCTGAAACTCTATCGGATATGAAATTTCTAAGATATATTTTAATGGTCATAGTGATGTTCCCGGCGCTGGGAGCTATGGCCCAGAGCTCGATTGATGCGGCGATAGCCACGCTTCAGAAATCAAAATCTGTGACAAACGAGATTTTCTCGGAGAAACGTGATCCGTCGACCCGCGCGGTCATCCGCTCAAGCCGGATGTTTAACTTCGATGATGACAAGATGGCCGCCAAGATCAGGGACGCCATGAAGAAGGAGCGGTCAAAGGCTGTGGCCTTTCAGATGAAGACCACAAGCGGAGCCGAGGTCTATTCAATCTCTTTCGAAGACAGCAAGCATATGGCTATAAAATATGTGCTCATCAGGCAGCATCGCGGCGGATGGGTGCTGTCGGTCGACAAGGCCCGGCGCTCTTCATCGTCAAAAGACCGCTCTGACAGTGAGATCACTGACACTATCTGGTTTGATTCTATGCCGGCTCCTGGGAACTTTGTCCGCCAGATGACTTTCCGGACCGATGAGCCGGAGGATAGCCTGGTGGTTGACGCAGACGAATGTCATGCGGTAATCATTGTGACCACAGACATGCAGGACCCTGTGAATTCAAGTATTTGAGATTAGATATAGCGAAAGTCAAAGGACACGAAAACGGATTTTCAGCCGTGGTCGTGTCCTTTGATTATTTCCGGGCCGTCATGTCAGGTGACATGCGTGTGTCATGCCTGGGGCACTGCCGGAACCTGGGCCTTGGCTTCCCAGCCGAGGGCGCTTGCGCCAAGCACGGCGGCATCGGCATCTTTGAGCTCCGAAAGAAGTATCTGCACCTTGCCTTTGAATGCCGGATACATGTTTTTCTCCATTGACTCGCGCAGCGGACGCAGCAGGAGTTCGCCGGATTTTGCCAGACCTCCGAAGAGGATTATGGCCTGCGGCGATGAGAATACGGTGAATTCGGCAAAAGCCTCGCCGAGAATGTTGCCGGTATATTCGAAGATCTCGTTGGCAAGCTTGTCGCCGGCCACGGCTGCGTCATAGACATCTTTTGAAGTGATGGCTTCGATAGGAATTGTGCGCAGGGCCGAGGGCTCGGTGCGGATTTCAAGGAACTCGCGGGCGGTGCGGGCTACGCCTGAAGCCGAGCAGTAGGCTTCGAGGCAGCCGGTGCGGCCGCAGCCGCAGAGACGGCCGTTGTTGCGCTTCATGATGGTGTGGCCGAGTTCGCCGGCAAAACCGTCATGACCGTAGACGAGCTGACCGTTGATAACTATGCCGCTGCCTACGCCGGTGCCGAGGGTGATCATGATGAAATCCTTCAGACCGCGGGCTGCGCCGTAAGTCATCTCGCCGATTGCAGCCGCGTTGGCATCGTTGGTGATGGCCACGGGTATTCCGAACTTGTCGCTGACCATCTGGACCAGAGGCAGGGGAGTGGGCCAGGGGATATTGACGAGTTTTTCGATCATGCCGGTGTAGTAGTTGGCATTGGGTGCGCCTATGCCTATGCCGTGGACTTTGTCAACAGCGTCATTGGCCACGAGCAGCCGGGTCACTTCATTGTAAAGTTCGTCAAGATATGCGTTGACATCCGAGTGTTTCAGTGTCTTGATTGAAGAACTGGCTATAACTACGCCACGTGCGTCGACGATGCCGAAAACTGTATTGGTACCGCCTATGTCGATACCCACTACGTAAGGTTTGCTCATTGTGATATAATGTGGGGGATTAAAGGATTAAAGATTTATATTTATAAATTGATTGAAGCACAAAGATAAGACAAATGGCGGATGTTTGGAACAAAATTCATGGAAATTTGCTAATTTTGTCATCTGATGGAAAATGAATTCGACATACATGACCGCGGCAGCGCCGACAAGGAGTATGAAAGAGCCTTGCGTCCGTCATATTTCGACGGCTTCAACGGTCAGGAAAAAGTGGTTGAAAACCTCAAGGTGTTCGTGCAGGCCGCGCGGATGCGGGGAGAGGCGCTTGACCATCTTCTGCTCTTCGGCCCTCCGGGTCTTGGAAAAACAACGCTCGCCGGCATCATTGCCAATGAGCTTGGAGTCAACTTCAAGGTGACTTCCGGGCCGGTGCTTGACAAGCCGGGCGATCTGGCGGGAATACTGACCTCGCTTGAGGAGAACGATGTGCTTTTCATCGACGAGATCCACCGGCTGAGCCGTGTGGTGGAGGAGTATCTCTACTCGGCTATGGAAGATTACCGCATCGACATAATGATTGACAAAGGTCCGGGCGCCCGCTCGGTACAGCTTTCGCTCTCTCCCTTCACCCTCGTTGGCGCCACCACCCGGTCGGGTATGCTGACAGCGCCGATGCGCGCGCGTTTCGGCATAAACTGCCATCTGGAATATTACAGTCATGAGGTGCTCGAACGCATCATACTCCGCTCGGCCGCACTCCTCGGAGTCAGATGCAGTGCCGAGGCGGCCCATGAGATAGCCATGCGCAGCCGCGGCACTCCGCGAATAGCCAATGCGCTCCTGCGGCGTGTGCGTGACTTCGCCCAGGTCAAAGGCAGCGGCGAGATAGATCCGGAGATTGCCCGTTTCGCTCTCGAAGCGCTAAATATTGACCGCTACGGACTCGATGAGATGGACCACAAGCTCCTGCTGACCATGATCCACAAGTTTGAAGGCGGTCCGGTGGGCCTTTCGACCATCGCGACGGCTATCGGCGAGGAGCAGGACACCATTGAGGAGGTCTACGAACCTTTCCTGATAATGGAGGGCTTCCTGCGGCGCACTCCGCGCGGACGCGAAGTGACATCGCTGGCCTATGCCCACCTGCATCTCAACCCGCCCTCGGCTATGGGGACGCTGTTCTGATCCCCTCCTGGAATATAAGAGGTTGTTTTTTAGCAGCCTCTAAAAAATTGTTACAGTCTCAAAAAAATCAAATTACCGCTCTGCAATAATGGCAGGAATCAAGTCACTGGCCAAGGATACGGCCATCTACGGACTGAGCAGCATCATCGGACGTTTTCTCAACTGGTGTCTGGTGCCGCTCTACACCCGCATGTTTCCTTCGGCCGAATACGGCCTTGTCACCTTTATATACTCCATAGTGGCGCTGGCGCTGATCATTCTGACCTACGGAATGGAAACCGGATTTTTCCGCTTTGCCAACCATGAGCGCTACAAGGACCCGATGGAGGTCTACTCAACCTCGCTGATCTCGCTTGCCGTCAGCTCGACGGCTTTCATGGCGCTTGTGCTTGCCGTGCTTGGCCCGGTCAGCGAGGCCATGCACTGCGCAGGAAATGAAACTTACGTTGTCATGATGGCTCTGACAGTGGCCATCGACGCATTCTGCTGCCTGCCGTTCTCATATCTGCGTTTCCGCAAACGCCCCATGCGCTTCGCTCTGCTGCGTCTGGTCAACATCGGACTCAACATCGGACTGAATCTGTTTTTCATACTCATCTGCCCCTGGCTCTGGACCCAGGCTCCCGGCTGGATAGCCTGGTTCTATGATCCTGATTTCGGCATCGGCTACATCTTCCTGGCCAACCTTGTCAGCTCGGCTGTGACCATGCTGTTGCTGCTGCCCGAACTCCGTGGCTTCAGCTGGAAGTTCAATCCGCGCCTATGGCGAGAGATGATAGCCTACTCCGCGCCGCTCCTGGTACTTGGCATTGCCGGCATCATGAACAGTACGCTCTATTCAATCCTCTTCCCGGAACTGTATCCCGATAAGGCCGAGGCCATGTCGCAGCTCGGCATCTATGGGGCCAATATCAAGATTGCCATTGTGATGGTGATGTTTATTCAGGCATTCCGTTTTGCCTACGAGCCATTTATCTTCGCCAAGGCTAAGGACAGAGGCGATGACCGCATGCAGAGCTACCGCGATGCGATGAAATACTTCGTCATCTTCGCTATGGTCATCTTTCTCGGAGTGATGTTCTACCTCGATATTCTGCGCCTGTTCATAGCCGAAAGCTATTTCAGCGGCCTCAAGGTGGTGCCTATAGTCATGATAGCGGAATTCTTCTTCGGGATCTTCTTCAACCTCTCGCTGTGGTATAAGCTCACCGACAAGACGGTCTGGGGCATGTGGTTCTCGCTGCTCGGACTGGCTGTCACTGTGGCGCTAAACGTACTGCTTGTGCCTCGCTTCGGCTATATGGGCTGCGCCTGGGCATCATTTGCCTGCTATGGCACCATGATGCTGGTGAGCTATTTGGCCGGACTTGTCAAATTTCCGATCGGCTACCAGGTTTCGCGCATAGTGTTCTATTTCGTCAGTGCGATAGCGCTGTGGTTTTTCGCCGAACTTATAGCCTTCGGCCACCGGCCCTGGCTCAACATGATCATACGCACCCCACTGCTGCTGGGCTATATTCTGATGGCCATGCGCATCGAGCATATCCGTTTGTCAGATATGCTCCCTCGGCGGCGCTGAAGGATGGCCGGCTCTTTCCGGCTTTTCATTCGTCAGATAGCGTGGCTATGCTTCTTCCTCCCTTGCAACAATTTATCTAAAAGATACACCACTCAGATTTTAACTCTTGTTATGAAACACCCTCTAAACAATTTCTTAGAGGTTGAGTGCCATTTCCATGTCATTTCCGGTCAGCCGGAGCGGGAGATGAAATTTTTGTTTGTCCGAATGGTGAGAAAACGCTAACTTTGCAGACGCATAATATTGCATTTTAACCAAAATCCCGATGAGCAAAGAAGACGTAACACACCGTGGAGTGATCGAATCGGTCGGCCGGAACTCGCTGACCATTCGCACCGAAGAAGCGTGTAAATGTGACGGATGTGCCATCACCGCCCTGTGCAACACCAAAGGTGGCGGCCATGAACTCCTGACCATTGACACTCCGCTTGCTTCGGACTTCAATCCTGGTGAACGGGTGGAGGTTACTGCCAGCTCAGGCTCTACACTGAGGGCCACGTGGTGGGCGCTGATTCTCCCGACGCTGATTTTCGGCGGCTCCGTGGTCGGTCTCCGGCTCGGTTTCCCGGAACTTGGAGGCTGGTCGCTCGCCATAGGTTTCGGCTTTCTGCTGCTCTATGATCTCCTGCTCTACCGCCTCCGCAGGCAATTGGCCCAGAAGATCAGCTGGAAAGTGACCAGGCTATAGTACTGATTAAAATATATCTGTTATACAGGCTCTTATAATTTTTTACCATGAATGTTGTTGTAACTTCCATTATTGTACTTGGGGTTATCGGAATTGTGGGCGCTGCCGTGCTTTACATTGTGGCCAAGCGTTTCCATGTTCAGGAAGATCCCCGTATTGACCAAGTTGAAGCCCTTCTGCCCGGCGCTAACTGTGGCGGTTGCGGACGTAGCGGATGTCGAGACTTCGCGGCCGCATGTGTCGGAGCCGATACGCTCGACGGACTTTCCTGCCCGGCTTCAGGCAGCGCGGTCATGAAACAGATCGGTGAGATTGTCGGACTGGCCGCCGCCGAGACCAAACCCAAAATCGCTGTAATCAAATGTAACGGCACCTGCGACCTGCGTCCGCAGATAGCCCGATTCGAGGGTGCGCCCACCTGCGCCGTGCTTGCCTCGCTCGGCACCGGCGAGTCAGCTTGTCCCAACGGCTGTCTCGGCTGTGGCGACTGTGTTACCGCCTGCCCCTACGGCGCTATGAAGATGAACCTCGAAACCGGTCTGCCGGAGGTGATCGAAGATAAGTGTGTGGGCTGCGGCGCCTGCGTCAAGGCCTGCCCGCGCTCCATAATCGAGCTCCGTTTCAAAGGCCCACGCGGCATGAGGGTCTACGTGGCCTGCTCTAACAAAGAAAAAGGCGCGTTGGCAATGAAAGAATGCAAGGTTGCCTGCATCGGCTGCACGAAGTGTGCCAAAGAGTGCACACACGAGGCCATAACCATCGCCAACAATCTTTCATATATCGACTATGAGAAGTGTAAGCTCTGTCGCAAGTGTGTGGACGTCTGCCCGACCCACGCCATCCATGCCGTGAACTTCCCCGTGAAGAAAGCCGCTCCCACAGCAGAGGTAAAACTGAAAACTGAAGAAACTCCCGCCTGAAACCATGAAACTCCATACGTTTAAAATTGGCGGCATCCATCCCGCCGAAAACAAGATAGCGGCCGGCAAGCCGATTGAAAATATGCCCCTTCCCGCCGAAGTAGTCCTTCCGGTAGCCCAGCACATCGGAGCTCCGGCAAAGCCTGTAGTGAAAAAAGGCGATAAAGTAAAGCGCGGCGACATGGTTGCCGAGGCCGGCGGTTTTGTGTCGGCTCCCGTCCACAGCCCCATTTCAGGCACCGTGGTCAAGATCGACGTCTGCCGCACCCCTCAGGGACTGCCCGTGGAGGCCATCTATATCAAGAGCGATGAGGCCGACCGCGAGGCTGACGCAAAGGCGCTCGAACAGCGCGAGACTCCGGCCCGCAGCGAAGCCGAAATTGCCGCGCTTGACGGCAAAGCCATCATAGACATCATCAAGAATGCCGGCATCGTGGGCCTTGGCGGAGCCACCTTCCCCTGCCACGTGAAACTGTCGCCCCCTCCCGGATCGAAGGCAGAGGTGGTGATCATCAACGCTGCCGAGTGTGAGCCTTGTCTCTCTTGCGACGACATGCTCATGCGCGAGAACCCGCGTGAGATTGTCAAGGGCGTGAGCCTTCTGATGAAAGCCGCAGGCGTAAGCCGCGGAGTCATCGCTATCGAAAACAACAAGCCCGAAGCCATCGAGGCCCTGACCCAGGCGGCTTCTACCGTACCGGGAATCGAAGTGATGCCCATGAAAGTCAAATATCCGCAGGGCGGCGAAAAGCAGCTCATCGAAGCTGTCATCGGGAAGGAAGTGCCCTCCGGCGGTCTGCCTATCGCAACCGGAGCCATAGTCCAAAATGTGGCTACAGCCTATGCCGTTTACCGTGCCGTAGTGCTCAGCGAACCGCTTATGGACCGCGTGCTCACTCTTCATGACGGCAACACAGGACGCAACCTGAGGGTGCCGTTCGGAACTATCCTCGCCACTCTGACCGAAGGCCTGGAGGAACCTGAAAAGATCATCATCGGAGGTCCGATGATGGGTCGTACAGCCTCTACGCTCCAGACTCCGATGATCAAGGGCACCTCAGGCATCCTGCTCGACAAGCGCTATGCCCACCGCCGCCCGGTTGAAAACTGCATTCGCTGCGGCCGCTGCTCCGACGCATGTCCGATGGGACTCGAACCCTTCCTGCTTGCCACTCTCTCTCGTCTCAAGGAGTGGGATGAGGTTGAAGCCAACAAGGTGGCCAACTGCATAGAGTGCGGATCATGCAGCTACGCCTGCCCCGCCTCGCGTCCGGTTGTCGACTTCGTCCGTCTGGGCAAACAGAAAGTCATGGCCGCCATGCGCGCCCGCGCAGCAGCCAAGAAGGCCTGACGCAGTGTCAGCGGCCTCGTATTTCACCCGAAACACCGAGGGCTTCTGGCAATAGTCAATGCCCCTCAGGTATAATGAATGAAAAATGTGCCGGATTTTTTGAATCCGGCACATTTTTTTGCTCGGCTTATTCGGCAAATATCCGTATCTTTGCACAAATATATCAACTTAACCATTAAAACAGATTCGTAATGACCCACATTTCTGACAGAGTGCAGGCGCTCGCACCATCGGCCACACTGGCCATGTCGCAAAAAAGCAACGAGCTCAAGGCTCAGGGTGTCGATGTGATCAATCTTTCAGTCGGCGAACCCGATTTCGAAACCCCGGCCCACATCAAGGATGCCGCAAAACGAGCCATTGACGAGAATTATACATTCTATACCCCTGTGCCGGGCTATATGTCGCTGCGCAAGGCTGTGTCTGAAAAGCTCTCGCGCGAAAACGGTGTCAGCTATGCTCCGGAGCAGATCGTGGTGTCAAACGGTGCCAAGCAGGCCCTCTGCAATGTGATCCTCGCCACCATCAATCCGGCCGACGAGGTTATCATCCCCATGCCCGCATGGGTCAGCTATGTGGAGATGGTGAAACTGGCAGGCGGCACAACTGTCGAAGTTCAGGCCGACATCACCCAGGATTTCAAGATCACCCCCGCTCAGCTCGAAGCAGCCATCACTCCGGCCACTCGCATGATACTCCTCTGCTCGCCCTCGAACCCCACCGGCAGCATCTATTCGCGCGAAGAACTACAGGGCCTGGTTGACGTGCTTGCAAAGCATCCGCAGATTCTTGTGCTTGCCGACGAAATCTATGAACACATCAACTTCACCGGATCTTTCACATCACTGGCATCATTCCCCGAAATCGCTGACCGCACCATCATCATCAACGGTGTCTCCAAAGCTTACGCCATGACCGGCTGGCGTATAGGCTACTGCGCAGCTCCCCAGTGGCTTGCCAAGGCTGTCACCAAACTCCAGGGTCAGTACTCGTCAAACGCATCATCTATCGCACAGAAAGCCGCCGAGGCTGCCTACACCGGTTCGCAGCAGTGTGTGGCTGAGATGAACAAGGCATTCGAACGTCGCCGCAACCTTGTGGTAGAGCTCGCCTCGCAGATCCCCGGGCTGAAAGTCAACTGCCCGCAGGGCGCCTTCTATCTCTTCCCCGAAGTCAGCGCATATATCGGCAAGACCACTCCCGAAGGCAACACCATTGGCTCATCGGCCGACCTGGCCATGTATCTCCTTGAGAAGGGCCACGTTGCAACGGTTGACGGCGGTGCTTTCGGCATGGAAGGCTACATCCGTCTGAGCTACGCCACTTCCGATGACAATCTGCGCGAAGCCATGCGCCGCATCGCCGCCACACTCGCCACACTGAAATAATCCATATCCGTTAGAGCTTGTTTTTAAACAGCCTCTTAAATCAAACATACACTAAAACAAACCCATTGTACATGGACTTTATAGAAGAACTCTCATGGCGCGGCATGATCCATCAGATGATGCCCGGCACCGACGAGCAGCTTAAGAAAGAAATGACCACAGCCTACCTCGGCATTGACCCGACGGCTGACTCTCTCCACATCGGCCACCTTGTGGGCGTCATGATGCTCAAACACTTCCAGCGCGCAGGTCACAAGCCCATCGCGCTCGTAGGCGGCGCCACAGGCATGATCGGCGACCCCTCCATGAAGAGCCAGGAGCGCAAGCTTCTCGACGAAGAAACCCTCCGCCACAATCAGGAGGCAATCAAGAACCAGCTTGCCAAATTCCTCGACTTCGACTCCGATGCGCCAAACGCAGCCGAGATGGTCAACAACTATGACTGGATGAAGAATTTCAGTTTCCTTGACTTCATCCGCGACGTAGGCAAGCATATCACCGTCAACTACATGATGGCCAAGGATTCAGTGAAGAAGCGCCTGAGCGGCGAATCACAGCAGGGCATGTCGTTCACCGAATTCTCCTATCAGCTTTGTCAGGGCTATGACTTCCTCCACCTCTACAAGGAGAAAAACTGCCGTCTGCAGCTCGGCGGTTCCGACCAGTGGGGCAACATCACCACCGGCACAGAACTTATCCGCCGCACAGCCGGAGGCGAGGCCTACGCACTTACTTGCCCGCTGATCACCAAGGCCGACGGAGGAAAATTCGGCAAGACCGAAAGCGGCAATGTGTGGCTCGATCCGCGCTACACCTCGCCCTACAAGTTCTACCAGTTCTGGCTCAACGTTTCTGACGCTGATGCTGAAAAATATATCAAGATATTCACTGAACTGACCCGTGAGGAGGTTGCCGCTCTCGTCGAGGAGCAGGCTCAGAATCCCGGCGCACGTCCGCTGCAGAAGCGTCTGGCCAAGGAAATCACCACAATGGTACACTCCGCCGCTGACTATGAAGCCGCCGTCGAAGCCTCGCAGATTCTCTTCAGCAACCATGCCGGCGAGACCCTCCGCAAGATCGATGAAGCCACTCTGCTTGCAGTGATGGAAGGTGTGCCGCAGTTCGAAGTGCCCCGTTCGGCCATCAGCGAAGGAGTGAAACTTGTCGATCTGCTGACCGAGACAGCCGCCGTCTTCCCCTCGAAGGGCGAGATGCGAAAAATGGTCCAGGGCGGAGGAGTTAGCATCAACAAGGAGAAAATCTCTGATCCCTATGCTCCCGTGACTGCCGACATGCTTCTCAACGACAAATACATCCTCGTGCAGCGCGGCAAGAAGAACTACTTCCTGCTCCACGTGGCAGACTGACAATCCGCCCCTATGAAATGACGTTTTTTTAAGAGGAGTGTTGCATAATCACCTCTAAGCGCCATTCAAGATTATTACTGTCTGCTAAATCATAAAAAGATAAGTCCGGCTTCTTGAAAGAAAAAGAAGCCGGACTTGCTTTTTATATTATTGCTGTCCGATAAAAGTCTATGCAGGAAATAAAAACCGGTATGATGTAGGGGTCATCGCGACTTTGCATCATACCGTTTAAACAATAGCATTCAATTAAAATAGATTACATGAGCTATCTATAGCTAAGCTTTATTGTCCAAATGTTTTTATCTGTTATTCTCGTATAATTATCTGTATGCAAAATTACAATAACATTATGCGTCTGAACATACCTAAATATGGGTAATTTTCTATTATTTAGGTGTCTGTTCTAATTGAAAACAATTAGTACGGGCCGATTTCAGGATGTTTCCGGCAGCAGATAGTTGGCGCTGCGTCTTCCTTCTTCGCATCAGCCGGACTGGATGTGGCGTTTTATTCTTGCATCTTTGTCTGGCTTCATTACCGCGCGAATGCGTTGCAGCCTCGCTGATGCTCGGAGAAAGCGCCAGCGAGGCCGTATTTTTGACGTTTTTAGAAAGAATTTTTTGAAGAAATCTGCTCCGCGAGAAAAATATTCAGCCTGGATGCTTGCGGATTCGGGGAAAAGTAGTACCTTTGCAGCCGGGTAAGTCCTACACGACCAGCTCCCTGAGAACTCCGCCAGGTCTTGATCGAAGCAACGGTATCAGGTTGTAGCGGTGCGATGTAGTAAGCTTACCCTTTTTTTTGTGCCCTTTTCAGAACTTTACAACCAGTTCGGCACACACTTTATCTCCGTCGCCTACAGGCACCACGGCATCGTGGTGATAGAAATACTTCTCATAGCTGAGGCGCAGATCGCAGCGCACGAATTTATAAATGTAGCTCAGAGTACCCCCGACTGTCACACGGTTGCGCGCGGCATAGTCAGTGAAAAGTTTCCCTTCGTCATTTCTGTTACCGCTGCTGTAGGCGGTCATTCCGTCGAATCGGGCCTGGACCGAGGCGCGGTTGAATATGCCTGCTTTTACAGGAAAACCGTAGTCGGCAAACACATTGTAGCCGTGAGCGGCCTTGTGGGCCTTGTTGGTGTAGTGCTTGTTGAGATACTCGCCCTCAAGAGTGAGACCGCCGTGGGTCCATGTCACGGAGCCCGTGAGCGAATTGATGCGCACAGAGTCCGGGATAAGAGTCTCGGCACCGGCGGCGATCTTTACCTCGCCGATTGTCCAAAGGGCTTTTCCGGCAAAGGCCATCTCTTTCACCCACACATTATGGTCAGCCATCGAAGTGGGGTTGAACGCTCCGGCTTCAAGGCTGAGGAGCGATGATCCGCTTGTGGGAAAGGTATAGCTCAGCTTGGCTCCGACACCGCGCACGTTGTTCATTATGCCGCCGATAAACGAGTGGTTTGAGAAAAAATATGTGCCAGGTCCGCGGAAACAGTCGGTGCCGAAAGGCAAGCGGAACTGTCCGCCCTGCAGGCGCAGGCGCTTGGTAAAGCTGACACGCCCCCAGGCATCGAGGATCTTCATTTTACCCTGGTCGCAGAAGTCGGTCTGGATATAATAGTCGATAGGCTGGGCTATCTCTCCGGAAATAGACACGCGGGCATTGCGCACCGCAAAGCGGTTTTCGCCCCCCTTGGTGTCCATCTCCCAGCGGGCGCGGACTGTGCCGTGGATTTTGGGGACAAGATTAACCTTGTCTTTGCTGACTTCGTCAGATTGCGGCTGAGTGCCGGACTGCTGGTTTTCAGCGGCAAGACTTTTCTGAAATGATGCCAGAAAGGCAACGATGGCAAGAGGGAGGCAGAGATGTCTGATGTGTAGTTTCATTAGTCAGTGTGAGGATAGAGTCTGAATGATGCGGGTTTATGAAATTTTTCTTTAGAGAAGTCAGCCTGCACGCGGAAGGGGGCCGGCCGCTCCTCTCAGATGGCAAGTGCGATATTGTTTTCGGCAGCGATGCGGCGCATGTTTATGATGGCGTAGCGCATGCGTCCGAGAGCGGTGTTGATGCTGACGGATGTGGCTTCGGCTATTTCCTTAAATGACATGTTGCGGTAGAAGCGCATAACGAGCACCTCGCGCTGCGGATCAGGGAGGGCCATGACAATGCGTCGCAGATCTTCGTCGATCTGGGTGCTCACTATGGCATCCTCGATATTCCCTTCACAGAGGTCGCGGCGGTTGAGCACATCGCTGGTTTCGTCATCGGCCGAGACGGCATTCTCGATTTTTTCCTGGCGGAAGAAGTCGATGATCAGATTGTGGGCTATCCGGGTGAGCCATCCCGAAAATTTGCCGTGCTCGGTATAGCGTCCCTGCTTGATGGTCATGATGGCTTTGACGAATGTCTCCTGGAAGATGTCGTCGGCAATATCCTTGTTTTTTACAATGTGAAAAATGTAGGAATAGACTTTCTGCTGATGGCGTTCAAGCAATACGTCAAAAGCGTCGTTGTTGTCATTGGCATAAGCTGCAACCAGATCACGGTCGGCGAGCTTTGACAGATTTTGCATTGGTTTCTCGTTTGATTGGTTAGAGTAGCAATGTTCTATAGGCAGTAAATTTAATTAAAAAACGTTAAAATAAAGGCGGCATACAATAAACCGGAATTCCTATGGCAAATATATCAAAATTTCATTGACCTCGCAATTGTATTGACATACTTTAACCACTGTTATTCTATGTTTCACACAATAATTCCGATGAATTGGTGTTCTTCTATTTAAGAACTGTCTGAAACAAGGCAAAAACGACGTTAGAATCTGCTATTCCCACCACCACTACCTGAATCTTCACAATATCATGGCTTCTTCCGAACACTGCGGCAAAACAATGGTTGTTCTCAACCAATATAAATCCTATGGCCTGCCAAGTGTGGCAGAGTGGTATGCGGCCAACGGGGGAGAGGTCAGATTGCTTTATATATCAGAGGCTTCGAAGTCCGGTTTTCTTTCAAAGAAAGGTCTGCTGCGTGAATGGACCAAGGCCTTTTTCAAATGGGCTGTGCAGCCGCTGACTTTCAGAAACCGCATTGTCTACTGCACTTCGGCCCAGTTGCCGTTCATGCTCATCTGCCGTCTGGCCGGACTGGCTTTGGGCGACTGCCGCGTCTACTTCCATAATTTTTATCTACATGAACTCGGACGCAAACCGCTGGTGAAACGAATTCTCCGGTTTCTCCTTGCCGACAGCCGTTTTACTATTCTGACCCAGTCAGAGGGGGAGATCGAGTACTACAGAGCCCTTTCGTCAAAAGTTAATCTGAAATTCATACCATTCTGTTCCGATTTCACACCCGTGGCCAAAGAGGATCAACGGACAGCCGGTCTTCCTGATTCATATGTGTTTACCGGAGGATATACGAACCGAGACTATCCTCTGATGTTCAGACTTGCCGGGCGTTTTCCTGACAGACAGTTTGTCTTTGTCGCCTCATCGCTTAACGGCATTGAGTGCCCTCCCTCCCTTGACAATGTAACTCTTCTTTACAATCTCCCGAAAGATCAGTTCGAGTCGATCCTTACGGGTGCCGAGGTGGTTATTGTCCCTCTCAGGGAAGATGTCGGGGCTTCCGGTCAGATGCTTGCCATTTCGGCTGCAAGGAATGCAAAGCCGGTGGTCTATACAGATCTCTCGGTCATCAGTTATTTCTTCTCAGACGGTGCCGGCATTCCTTATCGTCTCGGCGATCTTGACTCTCTGTCCGCCGGGCTGCATGCGTTGTTGTCTGATTCCGGACTGAGAGAGCGCTGTGGACGGAAAGCCCTTGAACGCAGCCGCAATTTTACTATGGATGCCCAGCTGCCGCTGCTGCGTGATGTCATGGCCCTTTGATTATTCATTTGATCATTTCAGAAAAAACAAATCCGGCTGCTCTCACGAGTTACCGGATTTTAACCTATGATTCACTTATTATTTTTTGCTTAAGTCGGATGCATCGTCAGCAGCTCTCCCGGAGCACTGTGGTCCCGGCGGGATTACGTGCCACTTCTGATGCGGGTGCAAAGATATGTCATATTTTTGAAATTAGGGGCTTTCAGACTGAAAAAATCAGTGTCTGAAAGCCCCTGTTAACGTTTTTTACTGAAACGGGCAGTTGTCAGCGGTTGTTATTTGCCGCCGGGAGTCTTGATGTCGCCGCCTTTGGCGCTCTCAGCCTTGGGGGCGAGACCGCGGTTGCGGAGGAGGGCATCTACCGAAGGTTCATGGCCGCGGAAACGTACATAAAGTTCCATCGGATCCTCGCTGCCGCCCTTTTCAAGCACATTTTCTTTGAATGCTTTTGCTGTGGCGGGATCAAAGATACCTTTTTCGCTGAAGAGTTCGAAGCCGTCGGTGTCAAGCACTTCGGCCCAGAGGTAGGTGTAGTAGCCGGAGGCATAGCCGTCGCTGCCGAACACGTGTTTGAAGTAGGGCGAGCGGTAGCGGTAGGCTATCTGCCGGGGCATGTTGAGTTTTTCGGCAACCTGCTTTTCAAAATTGTCCACGTCAATCGTCTCGCCTTCGGCCGGATTGAGCATTCCCCATTCGAGGTCAAGCAGCGATGCGCCGGCAAGTTCGGTGGTGGTGAAGCCCTGGTTATGGGTGGAAGCGGCCTGGAGCTTGTTGATGAGGCTTTCGGGGATCACCTCGCCTGTCTTGTAATGGAAGGCGAATTCCTTGAGCAGTTCGGGTTCCAGAGCCCAGTGTTCGGTGATCTGAGAGGGAAGTTCCACGAAGTCTCGGTCAACGTTTGTGCCTGCCTGGCTGCGGAGTTTGGCGCGGGTGAGCATGCCGTGGAGTCCGTGACCGAATTCGTGGAACATGGTTTCCACTTCATCCACAGTAAGGAGGGCGGGTGTGTCGGCAGTGGGGCGGGTGAAGTTGCCCACGTTGTAGATGATCGGACGGCCAACGGTTCCGTCAGGATCTTCAAACGATCCTTTGAACTCGCTCATCCATGCGCCCTGGCGCTTTGACGGGCGGGGGAAGTAGTCGGTCATGAAGACTGCCACGTGTTCGCCCTTGAGGTCTTTGACTTCATAGACCTTGACTTCGGGATGATATTTCGGGGCTTCGGGAAGTTCGGTGAATGTCACGCCGTAGAGTCTTTCGGCCAGAGTGAAGATGCCTTTGCGCACATTCTCAAGCGAGAAGTAGGCGCTGACTTCGTTTTCGTCAAGCTCGAATTTTTTCTGACGGAGTTTTTCGGCATAATAATAGTAGTCCCAGGGTGCGATCTCGAATTTGGCGCCTTCGTTGCGCACGTATTCCTGCATTTCGGCTACTTCCTCGCGGGCGCGGGCTGTGGCCGGTTCCCATATTTTCATCAGCAGGCTCTTGGCTGCTTCCGGGGTCTTGGCCATGACGTTGTCAGTCATGTATGACGCATAGTTGTCAAATCCGAGCAGGCGGGCCTTGGCGGCGCGGGTCTTGATGATCTCGCCGATGACAGGGCGGTTGTCATAGGGCGCTTCGGAGGCAAGTTTCATGTAGCCTTCATACATTTTGCGGCGCAGTTCGCGGTCATCGGCATATTTGAGCAGGGGCAGACGGCTGGGGGCGTGGAGCGTGAAGATCCATTTGCCGGCCTTGCCGCGGCTGGCAGCTTCGGTGGCGGCGGTGCCCACGATGCCTGCCGGAAGTCCGGCGAGTTTCGACTCGTCATCCACAAGAAGTTCGAAGCTGTTTGTCGATGCAAGCAGATTGCGGTTGAACTGGAGATAGAGGCGGGTCAGATCGTTGTTGATGTTTTTGAGTTTTTCTTTCTCGTCGGCTGAAAGAAGGGCGCCGTTGCGGGTAAAGCTCTTGTAGGAGAGTTCGATGGCGCGTTTCTGCGGACCGTCAAGTCCGAGCTGGTCGCGGCGGTCGTAGAGATATTTGACGCGCTGGAAGAGCTTGTCGTTCATCGAGATCTCATCAGCTGCCGCCGCTGCCATCGGATAGGCTTTTTCAGAGATGGCGGTCATCTGCTCGTTGTTGTCAGTCTCGTCAAGAGAGCCGAACACGAGCATCACGCGCTGGAGCAGAGCTCCGCTCTTTTCCATGGCGAGGATGGTGTTGTCGAAGGTCGGGGTAGCCGGATTGTTGGCTATTGCCTCGATCTCCTTTTTCTGTTCGGCTATGCCCTGTTCGATTGCGGGGAGATAGTCACCATAGGTGATCTTGTCGAACGGCGGAATTTCAAACGGGGTGTTGTAAGGAGCCAGAAACGGGTTCTGACGGGTCTGTGCAGTCATATCTGCTGAGGTGCTTAGTGCTGCCGGGAGCAATACGGCTCCGAGGGCGGCTGTTAATAATCGGTTCATGTTTCCGGATGGTATTATATATATTGGTTTATCGGTCAGGGTGCGGATTCAGGCTGAAGCCGGAGGTCCTTGTCGAAGAGGAAGGTGGTCAGCAGCGGGTTGTGGTCGCTTGAGGATATGCCTCCGCGCTCTATGTCAATGGCTTTGAACGGTCCGCGGTAAAGCACATGGTCTATGCGGAAGTAGAAGCGGTCACCGTGATATGTGATGGCCGGCCCGAAGGCGGCGTCGGCATAAGCGTCGTTCATTCCGTCGGCGCTGAGGATGCGGCGCACGGCATAGCAGTCAGGGATGTCATTGAAGTCGCCGGCCACTATGAACGGACCGCCTATCGAGTCGATCACGTTTTTGACTGTGTTGGCCTGGGCGGCCCGGTCTCTGAACGCCACCGCGAGTTTGCTCAGAAGCTGCGATTTCACATCGTTGATCTCACTCCTGAGTTCCTGCTTGCTGTCAGGCACGTTACGGAAAGTCTGTTTGTAGAGGGCCTTGTCGGCATCGGTCAGGCCGATGGATTTCAGGTGGACGTTTATCAGGTGAACTGTCTGCCCTTTTATGTCAAGCCGGAAGCATTCCATCACGTTGTGGTCTTTGGGCGGGATGTGGATTCTGACCGGAGTGACGGGATACTTTGAATATACCGAGAGCTGATTATCGCGGTTGATCACCCGGTAGGGGTAGCGGGCATAGAGCGAGTCGAGCTGGCTCTGCTTCATGTGCCAGTAGTCGCCTGTGGTTACCGCTCCTGATTCCATCATGTTCAGTCTGCCGGGGCAGGTCAGTTCCGGTCCGGCCTCCTGAAGGTTGACAATGTCGGCGTCGGTCGAGAGTATGTAGCTCATAGTGGCGTTTGCCTCCAGCTCCGGGTTTTCGCCACGGAAGTCGCAGTAGTGGAGTATGTTGTATGTCAGCAGGGTGAATGACCGCTCCTTTTCCTGCTCCGAAAGGCTGTGGCCTAAGATGTGGAGTGGCGAGAAGCTGAGTATCGGCTGGATGGAGATGAGCCATCCTCCGGCTATGATCAGAGCGAGCCGCCGGTCGAAGAACAGATCGGCTGTCATCACTATCATCCCCAAGAGGAGCATTGCCGGAAAGGTCATGGCTATCATGGCCATGATCACACGTGTGTCAGGGTTGAAAGTCCCTCCGTAGGCTGCCAGGATGGTGAGCATGGCAACAAACAGATTGATCCCCACGGCTATGGCGAGGACTGTCGATCTGACCGGGCGGTGTGGACGGGGAATTTTCATTTGATCTTACGGCTGACATCGAAAAGGCGCTGACGCTCTTCGGGTGTAAGGGCGGCATAGCCTGATTTTTTTATTTTGTCGAGAATAGAGTCGAGCACCTCGCGGTCTGAGCGGCTGCATGTGGGCTCATGCTGTTTAGCTGTCTTCTGGCCGGAGCCTGCGCCGGCCTGGCGGGTGTTCCGCTCAGGTCTCGCGGAGCGGCTGCGGCTCCAGGCTGCTGAGGTGAGACTGTTCCATAGGTTGGCCATTCGGTCAAAGGCCCGGTTGAACGGAGCCGTGATGTCATGGCCGCGTTTCATGCGCAGGGCATAGAGAGCTCCGACGGCCACCCCGCCGATATGGGCTATCTCTCCCCCGGCATTGTTGCCTGTGACTCCTATGAGCACCAGAAATATGGTGATTATGGCAATCCATTTGATCGACACCGAACCGATAAACAGCAGATTCATTCTGAAATCGGGCATGAGTATGGCCGTGGCGGTGACTATGGCTATCACCGAGGCCGATGAGCCGATGAGCATCCCGTAATGCTGGGCAAACATAGGCAATCCGCAGTAGGCCGATATAAAGAGCACGGCGCCGCCCAGTCCGCCAAGCAGATAAAGCGCAAGGAGTTGCCGCGGTGTGGCTATCATCATGAAGAGTGTGCCGAACCAGTAGAACCACAGCAGATTGAACACTATGTGCATCAGGTCATACTGCGCGAACATATAGGTCAGCAGCGTCCACGGCCGCGTCAGGAGCACTCCCGGCGAACTTGGCAGCTGCACATAGTCCAGCACGGCGTTGATGAAGTCAAGGTTGCCGGAGAATATGCCTCCGATGGCCGTCAGGCGCAACACCACGAAGACCCCGATGTTGACCCAGATGATCTTCATCAGCATCGTAGAGGTCGAAAACGACCGTCTCAGCTGTCGCAGTGTGTCAGAAACCGCCATGAAAAGTGCCTTTCTTTTTCCAGTAAAGTATTATGAAGAAGCCGAAGATCATGCCTCCGAGATGAGCGAAGTGGGCCACTCCGTCGCTTCTTCCCGCGGCCTCGCTGAGACCTATGAGAATCTCGATCACACCCATGCCTATCACCATCCACTTGGCCTTGATGGGCACCGGAATGAAAAACAGATAGAGCGGAGCGTTCGGGAAGAGCATACCGAAGGCAAGCAGGATGCCATAGATGGCTCCCGATGCGCCGATTGTCACAAACATGTTGAGGTTTCTGGCCAGCCACGCTCTGCCTTCGGCCGTGAACTCGGAGTTGGTCACAAACTCGCGGGCTTCGGCGAAGTCCACGTCAGAAGTCTTGGCGATGAGTCTGACAAAGGTGTCTTCCCAGGTCAGCGCCCAGGTCAGCTCCTGGATCAGGGCCGCACCGACACCGCATGAGATGTAATAAAACAGAAAGCGGGCGCTCCCAAGAGTGCGTTCGAGCGTCATGCCGAACATGAACAGGGAGAACATATTGAAGAAAATATGCGCCAGGCTCCCTGTCGAGTGCATGAACATGTATGTGAGCAACTGGGCCGGATTGAAATCCGAAGCCTTGAAATAGTGGAGACCGGCATAGGTCTCCAGGTCCGCGCCGAGATGACGCGGAAGTACGAACATTGCCAGCCAGACAATCAGATTTATGATAATCAGATTCTTTGTAACAGGCGGCATCTGTGAGAAAAATGAGTTTCCTGTCTGCATAGCTGCAAATTTACAAAATATTCCCCGAATATTCACATCACTATGCGGGGAGTAGGGAAATATGCGGAGAGATAGGGGGCGGATTATTTGTAAACAATTGTTTTACGCATAATAGTGTGCCGACCGGCCTGATTAACTGTTTTTAACTGATGTGGCGCTCCCGCAGAAAGGAATATTTACCGGGCGTAAAACAAATGCCGCTGTCAACGTGTTAAAATTGAAATAATTTCATCAATTTTAAGGCAGGCGAGATTCCTGCTGTTTATAAACTTGAATAGCACAAAGGACAATGAATAGACTCCGTTCATCATCAGGCATGGCAAAAGCCGTGGTGTTAGTCTGTGCGGCTCTTCTGACGGGCTGCGGACACTCTGAAAAGGCGCAGGTAGCTCCGCCGGTCAAGGTGACGGTCATGCCTGTGAGCATGACCCGCCCTGACGGCAGACTGTCTTTTTCCGGAACTGTGGAATCAGCGGAAACCTCGATGCTGAGTTTCTCCGTGCCGGGAACCATTACAGATTTCTATGTCGAGGAAGGTCAGCGCGTGGCCAAAGGGCAGGTGCTCGCCAGAGTCAGGAGCGACAGCTATGTGAACGCCGGCAATATCGCCGATGCGGAACTTGCAGAGGCCCGCGACGCATATGCGCGTCTTAAGAAACTTCATGACGCCGATGCTCTTCCTGAGATCAAATGGGTTGAGGTGCAGAACAAGCTGAAGCAGGCTGAGAATGCAGCCGAGATGTCACGGCGCGCCGTCACGGATGCCACTCTTCATGCTCCGGTCAGCGGTGTGGTCAGCCGGAAACTTGCCGGAGTCGGGCAGACGGTCATAGCGGCTGAGCCGGTGCTGGAGCTTGTGACCGTCAGTGATATCCGCATAACCATTTCCGTTCCTGAAAGTGAAATCGGCGCGATTGCCGAAGGCCAGGCCGCCACGGTCGGTTTCAAGAGTCTCGGCATAGACTCGCTCTCCGGCCGCGTGGTGCGTAAATCGGTTGTGGCTGATCCTCTGACACGCGCCTATACGGTCAAAATTGCCATTCCGACGGCTGACGGACGCATCCTGCCGGGCATGGTCGGAGATGTGGCCGTAGCTTCAGTCGCGTCGGCTGATTTGTCGGCCACGGCGGCAGAGGTGCTTCTTCCCTCGCAGTCTGTTCTTCTCGACTCTGACAACCGCACGTTTGTCTGGGTGGTTGACGGAGGCAAGGCGGCCCGGCGCTTTGTCAAGGCCGATGCTCTGGCTTCGGGCGGCGTAATAGTGTCGGAAGGCCTTTCGGCCGGCGACAGCGTGATAGTGGCCGGTATGCGGAAAGTTGGAACCGGCTCTCCTGTCAGCGTAGAGATTCAGGGAGCCTACGGGGCCGAATGAGTTTATATTTCCTAATTACAGATACACTCTAAGTTCAGACTATGTCCAGTCAGTCAGATTCTAAAAACACTGTTCCGGCTCCGTTGGCAAAGCCATCGCCGATAGTCGTGGCCGGAATGAAATACAGCAAGGAGATCATTCTGATCACCTGTATTTTCATCGCTTTCGGCATCTATGCACTGAAAGTGATGGATAAAAACGAGTTTCCATCGTTTACAATCCGCGAGGGTGTGGTCGGTGCGGTCTATCCGGGCGCTTCTGTCGAACAGATAGAACAAGAGGTGCTGAAGCCTCTTGAAGACTATGTGTTTTCTTACAATGAGGTCGACAAGACCAAAACCCACTCGCAGATCTCAGGCAATACGGCCATCATCTTCGTAGAGCTTGATGACAATGTGGATGATGCGGACAGCTTCTGGAATGAGTTCAAGATCGGCATGGAGGCCGAGAAACTCAAACTTCCGCCGGGAGTGCTCGGTGTGGAGACTCTCAGTGATTTCGGCGAGACATCGGCGCTGCTGATCACCATGCAGAGCAATGAAAAGACATATCGGGAGCTGAATGACTATATGGATGATCTCAAAGATCGTCTGCGCACCATAGAGAGCGTAGGCACAATGTCGGTCTCCGGCATGCAGACCGAGCAGATTGCGGTCTGTCTCGATCCTGAAAAGCTACAGCACTATGCCATCTCGGAGAAGACCGTAGGAGCTACTCTTCTGGCACAGGGCTTTCAGACCACCGGAGGCTCTCTCCGCAACGGTAGCTATACCCGGCCCGTTTTTGTGGCCCGTCCGGTCAATTCTGTGGCCGATGTCGCCGCTATGGTTGTGTTCTCGGCCCCTGACGGCAGTGTGGTCCGGCTCGGCGATGTGGCCGAGGTCAGAAAGGAATATCCCGATCCTGACAGCTATATCACCAATAATTTCGATAAATGCATACTCTTGAGCGTGAGCATGAAAGACGGTTACAATATCGTAGAGATGGGCAAGGAGGTCGACGCGCAGCTTGAAAAGGCCCGTGCCGACATGCCGGAGTCTGTCACGCTTTTCAAGATAACAGATCAGCCGGTGGTGGTCAACAGTTCGGTCAACTATTTTCTCGTCGAGCTGCTGATAGCCATAATCGCGGTGGTGGTCGTTATCATGATTCTTCTGCCGCTGAAAGTGGCGCTTATCGCTGCGGCGACAATTCCGGTGTCGATCTTTATCTCGCTCGGACTCTTCTATGCCTTTGACATAGAGCTCAACACCGTGACCCTCGCCTGCCTTATAGTGTCGCTGGGCATGATTGTCGACAATTCGGTGGTGATCATTGATGACTATGTCGAGCTGATATCCGAGGGTATGGACCATATGTCGGCCACTCTCCGGTCAGGAACCGAATTTTTCAAAGCCATTTTCTCTGCCACACTCGCCATATCGGTGACTTTCTTCCCCTTCCTTCTGACGGTGACAGGCATGTTCCGTGACTTCCTGACGGATTTCCCCTGGGGCATGACCATAATTCTGTTTGTGTCGCTTCTGATAGCCGAACTTCTCGTGCCATTCATGCAGTTCAGGCTGATCAAGGAGCCGATCTACAAGGAGCAGCAGGAGGCTCTCGCCTCAGGCAAGAAAAAGTTCAGCATTTTCAACTCGATGCAGAAAGGCTATGACCGTCTGATAGGGCTGTGCTTCAGATGGCCTAAAACTACCATCCTTATAGGTGTGATCTGCGTGGCGGCAAGCGCATGGATGTTTGTGGCCACACCTCTGCAGCTCATGCCTATAGCCGAACGCAATCAGTTTGCCGTAGAGATTTTCCTTCCGCAGGGCACCTCCGTGGAGCGCACCACCCAGGTGGCCGACTCGCTTGAGCGAATACTGGCGGCTGATGACAGAGTGGTATCGATAGCCTCTTTCCACGGCTGCTCGTCACCTCGCTTCCAGGCCACTTACGCTCCGCAGGTCGGAGGCCCGAACTTCGCGCAGTTCATAGTCAACACAAAAAGCAATCAGGCTACCATCGATGTGCTCGACGAGTACACCGGAAAGTATGAAAGCTGGTTTCCCGACGCTTTTGTCCGCTTCAAGCAGCTCAGCTATTCTACAGCCGACTATCCGGTAGAGATCCGTTTCACCGGATCTGACCGCGAGGCTCTGAGCCAGGCCTGCGACTCGCTGTTGCGTGTGGCCCGCCGTGTGCCCGGACTGAGAAACGTGCGATCCTCGCTTGACAATCCTGTGGCCGTCGCCATGGTCACGCCTGACGTGACACGTGCTTCGCGGCTCGGTCTCAACAGTGTGCTCCTTGAAACTACTCTTGCCATGCGTTATAGCTCAGGACTTCCGGTGGCCACAGTCTGGGAAGGCGACTATGGCATACCCGTGGTGCTCAAAACCGGAACTTCTGACCGGTCAACCGCCGAAGATCTTCTCGGCGAGCCTATGCCGGTGATCGGCCTGGGCGATGTGCCTTTGCGCCAGATAGCCGATGTCAGGCCCGAATGGCATCCTGGCATGCTCACACGTTACAGCGGCATCCCATCCGTGTCGCTCATTGCCGAAGTGCAGCGCGGGGTCAACGTGATCGACCGCACGGAAGCTCTGATGGACAGCATAGACCGTTATGAGCTTCCAGCCGGAGTCAGCCTTACACGCGGAGGCGAATGGGACAACACCATGAGCACTCTCCCGCAGATTCTTGGAGGCCTGGCCATCGCTGTGGTCATCATCTTCTTCATCCTCCTGCTGCATTATGCCGCGGCTGACACGGCGCTCCTTCTTCTTGCCTGCCTGCTGCTGTGCATTCCGGGCGCGGCAATCGGACTGCGCATCCAGTCTACGGATCTCTCGCTCACCTGTGTGCTCGGTCTGGTGTCGCTGATGGGCATCCTTGTCAGAAACGCGATAGTGCTTCTCGACTATGCCGAAGAGCTGCGCAATCAGGGCGCGAGTGTCTACGATGCTGTCTTCAATGCTTCCAGCCGACGTATGCGCCCTATCTTCCTGACATCTGCCGCCGCCACTATGGGTGTGCTCCCGATGGTGATGGGCGACAGCGCCCTGTGGAAACCTATGGGGGTGGTGATCTTCTGGGGCACACCTGTCACCATGATATTCATCCTGACCGTGATCCCCGTGGCCTACTGCCTGATGAAAAACCGCGGAAAGGCGGCTGACAAACCTCTCGAAGAGCCTCTTGAAACCCATCTGCTCTAAGAGCTTGCCTAAGAAGCCGCTATTAGCCGGCCTATAAAATCCATCTGACAATCTTTCTCAAAATCCATATCAAGCGATGAGACATATCAGATTTGCAATACTACTCGTTTCGCTCGCCGTGGCATCAGGGCTGAAAGCCGCTGAGGCAGACTCGGTCATCACTCTTGACCGCTGTATTGAACTGGCGCTTGCCAATAATATGGCCGTGCGCAATGCCGCCAATGACACCAGGGCGGCCGTAGAGCTTCGCCGCGAAGCGTTCACTAAATATTTTCCGGAGGTATCAGCTACCGGGATGGCTTTCTGGACGCATAATGACATTTTTCAATACAATCTTCTGGACATAATCGAGATCGGATTCATCAACAAGGGCAAGATGGCCGGCGTGCAGGCCATGCAGCCGGTGTTTATGGGCGGACAGATCGTCAACGGCAACAAGCTTGCGGCTGTAGGCGAGGAAGTGGCGAGGCTGCGTCAGCAGCAGACTCTCGACGAGTTGCGGCTGACAACCGAGTCGCTCTACTGGAAACTGGTGACTCTCAAAGCCTCACGCGGAGCTCTTGAAGCCGCAATAGCCACGCTTGACACGCTTGACACCCAGGTGAAGGTGGCTGTGGACGCCGGTGTGGCCATGCGCAACGATCTGCTCAAAGTGCAGCTGAAACGCAACACCTACCGCTCCGAAATGGTCGATCTTGACAATGGCATCAAGCTTGTCAGAATGCTTCTCGGCCAGTATATGGGCAAAGGCGCAGACTGGAATTTCGATGTAGACGACGCTGTGCCTGAGGCTGTGCCTGATTTTCCTGCCGAGCTCTATATGCCCGGTGCTGACGCGCTGCCTCTGACCACCGACTATAAGCTGCTGCAGAAAAACGTCGAGGCCAAAAAACTCGAAAAGCGCATAGAGATAGGCCGGAACCTCCCGCAGGTGGCGCTTGGAGCCGGATGGTTCTATCATGACCTGCTTGAACAGAACCACAACTTCGGTGCGCTGATGGTGGCTGTCAATATTCCTCTCTCCGGATGGTGGGGCGGTTCGCATGCCATCAAACGCAAGTCGCTTGCGCTTGAAAATGCACGCAACGAGCTGACGGATCTCGGTGAGAAACTCGAAATCGGTATGCAGGACAAATGGAACAGCCTCACCGCCGCCCACCGCAAGATGGACATTGCCTACGAAGGGGTGGGGGAAAGCACTGAGAATCTGCGGCTCAACCGTCTCTATTATGAGGCCGGAATGTCGACAGTTACTGACGTGCTTGAGGCTGAGGCGAGCCATAAGGAGTCGATTGACAGCTATATAGCGGCTTACGGCGCATTCCGCGTAGCCCGGTCGGCCTATCTGATCGCCACCGGGCGCACCGCCGCCGGCAGTGATTCCGGCGATCTGTGACAGCTGTTTTTTTTCTTTGTGTTAACCTTATTTAACGCTGAAATATCGCAAAATATTTGGCAGGATAAATAAAAGTTTCTACCTTTGCACCACGAAAATGACATCGCGGGGTGGAGCAGTGGTAGCTCGTTGGGCTCATAACCCAAAGGTCGCAGGTTCGAGTCCTGCCCCCGCCACTAAGAAGAAAGCCTTGCAACCGGCAGCGGTTGCAAGGCTTTCTCTTGTTCGCCCCCTCGTCTGGGGCGGGGGATAGATCAGAATGATTAAAAGAGGCTGCCTAAACTTGTTAGACAGCCTCTTGTGGTCCAATGACTTTGTTTAGTGTCCAATTAAACAGAGAGCGCGACCAATTCTTTGCCAAGGTGGTTGAGGGCACCTACTATTTTCTCAGCTTGTTTCGGGCGTGGCTTGGAGCGTCCGGCTGCGTAGTGCCAGAGTTGGCGCTGATTTATGCCTGTAATACATTGCAGGGCTGCAAGAGAGAAAATATTCTGATAGTGATTCAGCAGACTCTGCACATCAAATCTGTAACGGATAGCTACATCTTTTTCAGCCAGAATCGGAGGATATTCAGTGCCATCGGCCTGACAGCATTCAACATAAAAATCAATGCTTTCTCGCACATACGGTTCAAAACCGTCGAAATCGCCTTCGTATGCAACGACCCAGCCCGGAATAATGTCGCAAGAGGCACTATATCCTGAGGGGGTCTTCGATGTATTGATAGTCAATGTCTGCATATAAGTAACTCTTCAATATTGAACGATATAATATACATAAGTAGCTCCTAAGGATAATCTTTTAAATTAATTTTTCAGAGTTACTTAATTATAACAATTTATTTTATAAAATAGCGCGGGCATCATGCCCGCGCTATTGTTCCGCACAAAGAGATGGCATTAAAATGAAAGGAAGGGGAAGGGAGTTTTGCTCCCTTTCCCTCAATCAGAACTCTAAGCCTGATTGTTTCTGCACACTGTCAAGTTCTCTGCCGTAGATGTCTGACGACGGTTTTCCATTGAGTGTTACCGTGCCGGGCTTCGTCGGATGTTTTAACTGGCGGTGGCTACCTTTCTGCCTGACGATCATCCAACCGTCGGCAAGCAGCACTTTGAGCACTGCTGAGGTTTTTAATACTCTCATGTCAATGTTCTCTTTAATTGGACACTGCAAAGGTAGTAATTTTACTATTATTCTGCAAGGCGCTTGAATATTTTTTTCAAAAAGATGAAAGCCACCGATATGAAAAGGATCACTCCCGGCGGGGGAGGGGGAGGGTGATGGTGAAGATCAGTCCGCCGGAGGGCCGGTTGGCCACACGGATGGTGCCGCCGTGTTGTAGGACGGCGTTTTTGACAATCGACAGGCCGAGACCGGTTCCGCCCGAAGCCCGCGAACGGCCTTTGTCGATGCGGTAGAATCTCTCGAAGAGGTGGGGCAGATGCGAGGGATCGACTCCGCAGCCGTTGTCGGCCACTGTTATCACAGCCTTTCCGCTGCTGAGCGAGACTGTTTTCAGACTGATGCTGTCACCCCCGCTGTAGGCTATGGCGTTTTCAATCAGATTGTGGAACACTGAGGCGAGCAGATCGGCATTGCCTTCTACGGTCAGCGGTCCGATGATTTCATTGTCGATTCCGATGCCTTTTGCCTCGGCGGCAGGGGTGCAGTCACAGACCACTTCGGCTATGAGCGGCTGCAGATCCACCCGGCTGCGCGAGATCATGCGTCCGCCATCGTCCATGCGCGTAATGATGGCTACGTCGGCAAGGAGGCGCTTGAGTCTTCCGGCGTTGGCCAGGCAGCGTTCGAGGAATTCGCGACGCTTTTCCGGCGCCATGTTCTCATGGGTCAGGAGGGTCTCTATGCAGACGTGGATGGAAGCCACCGGGGTTTTCAGCTCGTGGTTGATATTGTTGGTCAGCTGTTTCTTTATCCGATCCTTTTCTTGCTGCTGGTGCATGGCGGCTGCATGTTCGCGGTCGCGGTCGGCCACGGCCTGCTGCAGGCGGGCATAGAGGCGCACTATGTGGTTTGAGATGTCGCCAAGTTCATCGTGGGGGAAAGGTTCGGTGTCTATGATCTTCTCTCCGCGCTCAGCCTTTGCTGCGAAGCGGTCGAGCCGCAGAATGTTCTGCCCCACGCGGCGTGTGGCCAGGAATCCGAGGAAGCAGAAAAGGAGCGTCAGTCCGCCCATAGCCCAGAGGAAAGTGTGGTCGGCCTCAAGGATGCGGCTGAGAGGCAGGGAGTAGGGCAGTGCGGTGCGCACAATCATTCCGTCGGCGCTGCGTGTGGCCGAGTAGAAGTAGGTCGAGCCGGTGCTTTCGCTGTGGCGGCGCAGTGTGTATCCAGAGCCGTTGCGCATGGCTTCGGTGATTTCCTTGCGGCCGCTGTGGTCTGAGCCGGGGAGATGGTCGAGGGAATTGTCATAGATCACCTTGCCCTGGGAGTCGATGATGCTGACGCGGATGTCGCCGAGCGGGGCAAAGCGGTCAAGGTCGATCTGTTCCACGGTCTTTCCTTCGGCCAGGCCGTCGGAGATGTGGAGGTTGACCAGCTGCAGCTGCGAGTTGAGTTCCGCGGCCTTGAACTCCTTTTCACGACCGTACTGGAAGATGACCATGCTCCCGACGAGCAGCAGCGAGTAGCCCAGTAGCCACACAAAAAGTCGGCGGGCATATGAGAGCCTAATCCATGAATCCGTAGCCATAGCCTGAGCGGGTTTTGATGTGGGAGCCGTAGCGGCCTATCTTCTGTCGGATGCGGGTGATGTTGACGTCGACCACGCGGTCAAGCACCACCACTTCATCGGGCCAGATGTCTTTGATGAGTTCTTCGCGTGAAAAGACGCGGCCTATGTTGCGTAGAAGCCTGAGCAGGATCTCGAATTCTTTCCGAGGGAGTCTGATCTCCTCGCCGTCAACCAGGCAGCGTTTGCATGAGGGGATCACGGTCAGTCCCTCGAATGTCACCTTCTCCTCGGCCTGAGGCTGGGGTGTGGCAGGAGCTGAGCGGCGCAGCACGGTCCGCACTCTGGCTATGACGTTGCGCAGCGAGTAGGGTTTCATTATGTAGTCGTCGGCGCCGGTCTCCAGACCTTCGATCATGTCGTCTTCCGTGTCTTTTGCCGTGCAGAAGATCAGCGGCACAGATGCTGTGGCCGGATTGGCCCTGATGATGCGCGCAAGCTGCAGGCCTGAGATCTCGCCCATCATTATGTCGAGGAGAATCAGGTCATACGAGCCTATGTCAAGGGCAAGCGCTTCTTCGGCGCTTCCGGCGGTGTCTACCTCATAGCCTTCGGCCTCAAGATTGAAGCGCAGGGCCTCGCGCAAGGTCTCTTCGTCATCGACGACCAACAGTCTCTTGCTCATTTCCGATTGTAATTTATGCTTTATGGCATTATAACAACCGGAGGCTGTGAAACGGTCATCTGACAGTGATAGTTCTTTCTGGTTTTGTTTTAGTTCTTCTTTCATGGGTTCCGGATGGATTTCTGATGCAAAGATACACAGAGAAACTGAAGAAAGAGTGCGATAATGCGGGGGAACGTGGCCTTGCCGGGATTTTTTTTGCCAAGAGGCTGTAAAGCTTGCGGTTTTTATTAACTTTCCTCTAAAACGTATTCTGTGATTTCTCCAACAAGCTGACCGAAAATAGGCGATATTGACCATATATTATAACCTATTGACGTGACAATGCAGCCTATGGTGGTATCACCGCAGGTTTAGA
>Ga0209694_1000785_pt1 | contig 43737 bp, 43 predicted proteins | sample GluameincwithD2O_FD_187499 | JGI IMG/M metagenome (GOLD analysis project Ga0209694, IMG submission 187499) | Mouse cecum microbial communities from Vienna, Austria - Glucosamine amended microcosms incubated with D2O (SPAdes) (version 2) | ecosystem: Host-associated > Mammals > Digestive system >... | reverse complement strand
AACGATTTCCTCCAACGCATATTTGCCAGCTGCCAGCATACGGCGTGCCGTAGCTTTCATGCCTTCACGGATGCCTTCCTGTAAGGATTCGTTTCTCATATCTTCCATGGCCTTACACATAATCTCAATTCCCTCCTTGCTCTCTTTGAAAAATCTCACCCTATTCGCCAGTGTCCCATAGTACATATCCGCTGCGTCTGTGCAGGAGAAGTCATGCATTAACTTCCCGATTGGCGTATCTCCACGGTAAGCGCCATTTACATACAGTATGTGCGAACCGTCCTCAAATCTTTCCCCGGTTCCTAAAAAGCACCGCTCAATCGGATAGAGCGGCAGCCCTTTTCCCATTACGTCATTTTCCGTGATAAAGATGACCCACGTTTCCGGCAGTTTGTCGAAGTCCTCGCCTTTTTTCAAAAGGTTTGCGTCCATCATGCTGCTGTTGTACCTTGCCCTTTTTCTCCCGGCTCCTTTATCGGAGCGCTGTACCTCAACATTCAGTTTCGCTCCTGTGCTGTCCGTAGCCAGAATATCCAACCTCACTGAACGATTCAACAAATTCTCCACAAATACCTGGGTGCGGACGTCCAGCACCTTTAAATCCGGCTTTTCCAGCACAATCTGCAATACCAGTTCTATGCTTGCCGTATCTCCCTCTAATACGTTTTTACGGTTATTCCCTATGTTTAGAATATTGTGCCAGAGAGCAGGGAATAATCCTTTAAATGCTAAAATGATAGGGTTTTATAATCCATAGCGCTGATACATTTGTTCAAGATATCCCCTGTCTTCGCTTATTCTTCTCAGATCATCCATAAGATTCTCATGAAGAAGAAGCTGGATGAGCGAATGCAGACGATTCTCCCTTTTTTCGATTCTCTTTTTACTATCCGCTTCTTTTTGTAACAGTAAAATTTCCTGCTCCTGTAGCCAAGACTCCCGCTCTTGCATCTGGCTTTCCTTCTGCTGCATCTGAGATTCTTTCTGCTGCATCTGGCTCTCTTTCTGCTGCATCTGGCTCTCCTTCTGCTGCATCTGGCTCTCCTTCTGCTGCATCTGAAGTTCTTTCTCTTTCCATTCATCCGCGAAGATCTCTTTTAATACATCACATACCATACTTCCGTCCTCCTCCATAATTCCTTTATTCGCCTGCATGATCAGATCCATCGCCGACTGATACAATATAGATCCCTTATTCCGCTGATATTCTCTTAACAGCATCTTGGTATTCTCATTCATTGGCAGATTCCGTGTCAGGCTGGTAAGCCACCGGTTCTCTTCCGCCGAAAGCTGCCAGGTTACCAATATCTGCATCGCGATCGAGTCATTTTTCAGCCTATAGATCCCATTCTCTATCCGTTCTGCTTCGATCTTTCTCTCTTCCTTCAAGATCTTCAGCATTTTTCTTGGATAATGGCTGCACACGAAAGTTATGGTCACATCCTTCATGGCAATCTCATGGGTCTTCTCCGTATTCGATTGATAGAGACAGGCATATCCATATACTTTGTAAAAATCATTGATGCTCAGATAATCACCAGGACTTTTATACTCTATTAAGTTGTATTTCCGGAAAATTTTCCCAATCTTCTTTTGTACAGGCGTATCATCAGAATTCTTTATGACCAGAGTATCGACACGCAGAGCCTTCTTATATAATTCATGCTCTGAATAGAATTCTAGCTGCGCAGCTTCTCCCCGAAGTTCGATCTGAAGTGAAGCATGAAACCCGTCATGCCACTGCAAGAGATTGTCTGCCATCCACTACCTCCATTATATTCAATTGTCTGCCTGTATGCAAGGGTTCAGAGCCGTTAAACTCAGGTAAAATGAAACAAAAATAAGATTAAATACATTTCATGGCAAATACCTCCTGTCCTTTTTGATTAGATTACATAATTGCAAATCATATAACGGGTAAATCCTGACGAATGTCAGATTAAGAAAATAAGATTACCTAAATTATTGATCATCTTTGATGTGAAAATACTATAACACATTCTTTTCTGGTATGCAACACGTTTTCCGATGTTCTTTTGAAATTTTGAAGATTTGTAACAGTTCAGCCTTCCGGCCTCACTGTTACGAAATCCGCCCATTTTAAAGTTTGCCTGTAGCAAAGGAGCAGGCACTCGATATCTCATTTATTGAAATTCCGAGAAGTTATTTTTCTGTTTTTTTCAGGTAAATAAACCAGTAAGCACAGCCTACGCATACGGCGCCGCCGATGATATTCCCGATCGTGACCGGAAGAAGGTTCGCCCCTAGAAAATTCCCCCAGGTCAGCGAGCCTGTTTCGACTCCCGCCTCTGCCGCCGCCTGGGCATAGGACGGAATGCCTTTCGCAAATAAGCCCGCCGCAATATAATACATATTTGCAATACTGTGTTCAAACCCGCTCAGCACGAAAATCATGATCGGGAAAAATAATCCCGCGATCTTCCCCGCCGCATCCTTTGCCGCAAAAGAGATCCACACCGCAATGCATACGAGGAAATTACATAGAATCCCCTTTATCAGCGCGTCTCCGAAGGAAAGCGAACATTTGCCGGCTGCCGTGGAGATAACAGATACAGCCATTCCATTGCCAAAAAGGCTGATCTGATGTGAAAAAACCACGCCTGCCGCCGCAAGAAGGCTCCCTGCAAAATTCCCAAGATACACGACCGCCCAGTTCTTCGCCATCCCTGCTACCGTGATCTCTCTTTCCAGAAGCGGGATCGTAAGCAGGCAGTTCCCCGTAAAGAGTTCGCTCCCCGCAAGAAGGACCATCGTAAGCCCGCCCGGGAATACGCACGCGCCTACGAGTTTTCCCACAGACGGAAACGGAATAGACACTGCCGCCGTCGTCGCTCCGACACCTCCCATCGCAATAAAAACTCCCGCCAGAACCGCCAGAAGAAACATCTTCGGAACCGGCGTACTGACCTTTCCTTTTCCTGTTGCAATATAATTTTTTGCTACTTCAGCCGGTGGAAATAAATTCATTGTTCTTACCTCCTGTTTTACCTTTTCGTAATGTTTATTTATTCCTATCTTCTATATTAAAACATAAATAATAGCTTATGGATATCAAAAAAGTAAAAAAGCAGTGAACCATTGAATTCTGTCCGCCTTCGAATAGGTCCGCCTATGTAATATATTTTTTTATAAAGGCGTCCCCCCACTTTCCAAATACGCGATCTATTTCCGAAGCATAAAGCCGTCCGGATACAGCAATATTAGGATAATCTATATATTTCTTACATGGGATGAAGCTTTTAAATAAAGGATCTCCGATCATCAGATCATATTCTTGCCTGGCTGATATTGTTTGCTTAAGTTCATATTCTTCTGAAAAAATAAAATCATTTTTCTGCACACACACAGAAGGCGGACGAAAGCAGAAACCAATATCGACTTTTGATATGCCAAATTGCATCCGGAGACAGTTACGGAGCATACAACTATTAATGGGATCGCCCAGGATCAGGATTCCGTTGATATCTGTGTTTACAAACGTTCTTTCTGGCAGGGAGGGAGGCGTTTGTATATTTACTTTTGCTTTTATTAGTTCTTTAAAATATCTCTCCATCAGGCTTCCAATTGGGTAACCCATAATATATGGCGTACCATATGATTGCTTTAGCCTTTCTACCATATGAAGCGAAGTCGCCGATACTGCAATATTTAGTCTTGAATTCTTGATCCCTTTTGCTTTTTGTAATAGATTTCCCTGCCCCCAACAGGAAACATCTGTAATTCCACAGTCTTCCAGGAGGGAGACGTAATCATTCATTGACGTATAATCCCAACCATCTAAAGGGGTTGCGCCTATTATATGCACATCAGCCTTTTCAGGCTCAAAATTATTTGCACCCGATTCAGTCCAGTCCAAAATATGATCAAAAAACATCCTTTGCCCTTCATCATAAAAACAAAGTCCTGTGGTCGGTATTCCAAATGTAGGAATATTGGTAAGATGCTCGATCTTCCTTGAAAGCGCCCTAAAATCTACGCCAAGCATTGCAGGAACCGGCGTGCCAAGTAATACGATATAATCGCCCGTTACGTCTTTCAGCAATTTCGTGATTTTTTTCTCTACAAGCGATTCCAGACCGAAAACAGCGTCCTTTTCCCGAATTCCGCAGGAAAAACTTTTAGGCATCCTGGAAAAATCTTCAAAGCGAGGATCCATATAGTATAGCGACTGCCCATTGCAGCCATGTGGATCCAGAAAAACAGTTATTGCATTTTCATCAAAAAGAAGCGAAGATACCCCCGTATAGTCTGGGGCAAATGCCGGAAAGTTACGGTACAATCCCTTCATTATCATTTTCTCCTTCATTCGTTGTGTTATAATGCCAACATTTTTTATATTTAGAAATTGTTTTACCACTTTTTTTAACAGGTCTGCTGATCGTATTTTTAAGATTCTCTATAAAATCCAGAATATCAGAATAAGTGCTGCAAAAATCGAGCAGGGGTGCATCAAGAATCCCCTCGGAACGGCAAAGAAAGGGGTCTGGCACACCAAAAGACAAGTTAAATTCATCTGCTGACGCCCTGTATCCATACATGGATGGGTGACTGTCAAAATATATTTTTATATTAGGTTTTTTATTTTTAAGCCATGTTATTTCTTCTAGATCATTCTGTGTAATGTTATGGGCAAAGATGATCCGGACATCACATCCCAGCTTTATCAAGCTGCATGCAGCTGAAAAACAGGGAACATTATTCTTGCCGCCTACCCCGCAGCGATAGTTTTTTAAGTAGGGGGCTATCAGCTTTATCTGATTTGATACCTCTGAACGTAAACAACTGTCATTAATTGGTGTTCCCAGTATTTGAGACAAGCGGTCATAATTTGCCGAGATCATTTCAACATCGCAGGACGGGGACATAAAAACACCTGGGATCTTCCATGACTTTTCCATATACCGGGCGGCATTTTGCGCCCCTGCATTTAGTATAATATTTGCTTTGGACTGTGTCATAATATCTGCATCTTCTATAGAGTCAAAATCGCTTATACAGAATATATCCTCAATTCCAAGCGGTCTAAGAAAATGGTATAATTCCGGGAGGCATGCAGGCTTCTCCAAAGTACCTATAATATTAACGGCAGGGATCTTCGCAGGGTCGTTCGGAGACCGAAGGAGTCTGTAAACAGCTGACATCATCCGAAATTCAGCCTGTTTCGGCGAATCATTTAAAAAAGGCCCCATGAATTCAGCTTCTGTTCTGGTATGAAAGCGGCGTTCAATATGCCTGGCAATTGCCGAAAGATCTGTGGATAATAATGCATCCATACAGGTAGCACATAATAATATACCGTCAACTCGGTCTGTTGTATTTTCCAAGATCTCATTTACAGCCTGTGTTATCCGTTGTTCCTGCATGCCAAGGACAATATCTTTTTCTGTCAGGCGTAAAAGCCATGCTCTTCCTTCATTGTGCATACATCCCCTTCCGGTCTCTGTCAGATGGATTCCGCATCCCATAGGCGAGACCATCAGAGTGATCAGATGGGGGATACAAAGAGGAGTCGTTGTCGGGATCGTACCTCCATCTCCATCGTGAGGATATAGAAGAACCTTCCGTTCGGCATTTTCATATAAATTTCCAGGAATAGGCTGATGCTTTAGCAACAGCTCTTCAGCCTGTGCAATGGTGAGAGTATTATAATTTTTCATAATTTTTCCGCAATACTTATGATTTTTTTCGCTACGGGGAGTGTTGAATCTCCCTCTATTACTGTCTGGTTTTTATTTTCGTAAAAAGGAATTGTATTATCTCTTGGAATGACGCCTAATAAGGAAAGACCGGAAGCATTTAGAAATTCTCCGACAAGGCTTTCCTCATTCGGAACATTTCTTTTATTAAGAATAACCCCGCGTACCTGAGCGTAATTTTGTTCTTTAAAATTTTCCACCGCCTGAAAAATGTTATTCGCGGCAAATAAAGACATTTTCTCACCTGATGTAACTATGATCACTTCATCAGCATAGCTGTCACGGATCGGAGCGGCAAAACCGCCGCAGACAACATCTCCGAGAACATCATATAGTACATAATCCGGCTGGATCATCTGGATCGCTTCCAGTTCATCTAATAGATGGAATGCCATTAGTATCCCTCTTCCGGCGCATCCGATTCCCGGGGTAGGCCCGCCTGCTTCGGCACAGTATACGCCTCCATATCCTTGAACAATGATATCCTTAAGAGAGGGCAGTTCATCATTCTGCCGGAGATATTCTGTAATGGGGGTTAAGGACCGCCCGCCAAGCAATGAGGCAGTCGAGTCTGCTTTCGGGTCGCATCCGATCTGAAGGACCTTGTAGCCTTTTTGAGCCAGTGCGGCAGACAGCGAACATGTTATTGTTGATTTTCCTATACCGCCTTTTCCATATATTGCATATCGTTTCATCTTTTCTCCAATTTTAATAGTTTATTCTATGTATTGTACTTTTGATAAAATCTTCAGTCTCCTTACACTGAGGATTTGTAAAGATCTGATCCGGCGTCCCATCTTCCAGAATAACACCATGATCCATAAAAATAATACGGTCGGATACATGACTGGCAAAACCCATTTCATGAGTAACGATCAGCATTGTCATATGCTTTTCGGCTAATGAAAGGATCAACTCAAGAACCTCATTGATCAAGGAAGGATCCAACGCGGAAGTCGGCTCATCAAACAACATTACTTTTGGCTCGATGGCAATTGCCCGCCCGATTCCTGCGCGCTGCTGCTGCCCTCCTGAAAGTGCATACGGATATTGATCATATTTGTCCGCAAGGCCAATTGTCCGTAGAATATTCATAGCCTTCGTTTCTGCGTCTGCTTTTAAATACCCATATGCAGAAATGAGCGGTAGGGTAATATTTTCTAAAACTGTTTTATTTTCAAAGAGAGAGTGGTCCTGAAAGATCATAGAGCTTTTTCTACGGATTTCGTAGAGCCTTTTCCGCGATTGTGTCTCAGGAGATATACTGATCCCATCTATTGTGATCGTACCGGATGTTGGCTGTTCTAAATAATTGATACAGCGTAAAAGAGTGGATTTTCCTGTTCCTGAAGGACCGATAATAGAGACTACCTCTCCCTTTTTTATATGCAGGTCAATGCCGTTTAGCACTTGCAGCGTCCCAAAGGATTTCGTTAAGTTACTGATCTGGAGCATTTTTTCCTCCGTTTCTTGTTCTTACATCCAATCTGTTTTCGAGCCATAGCTGAAACATATGAATAAGCTTTGTTAAGATAAAATAGATGATGATCGCGACAAAATAACACTCAAAAAAACGGTAAGAACTTCCGCCAAGCATTTTCGTCTGTGCCATTACATCCCGGACGCCTAGTACGAAGGCAACAGCAGAACTTTTTATAAGACCGATAAAATCGTTCGTAAGTGTGGGGACAGCTATTCTTGCCGCCTGGGGGAAAACTATATGCCGCATGACCTGTGCTTGTGTAAGCCCGCACGCCAGCCCTGCCTCTAACTGCCTTGGATGAACTGACTGGACAGCCCCGCGCATGCTCTCGGACATATAAGAAGAGGCGTTTAAGCTCAAGCCGATCACTGCCGCGGTAAGCCCATTTAGATTTTTAAATATAGGGAAAAGCTGTGCCAGACCATAATATAGGAAAAAAAGCTGGACTACTACGGGTGTCCCTCGGAAAAAATCCAGATAAAAATTAAGGACAGCCTGCAATGGCATGCATTGTATTTTCCGCAATGCCAGGAGTCCGACTGACAACATCATCGCGATAGCCCCTGATAAAAAAGCAATCCCCAGAGTTATAGGTAAATAGCTTAGAATATTCGGGAATACTTTGATCACATATCCAAAATCGAATCGCATATAATACCCTTTCTAATACTTCTTTCTTATCTGTCATACAATTCATGAGGATAAAGAGAATTTTTATGATAGGTACCATACATTTTATCCAACTCTATCTCACAATCTAAATCAGACAGCGAATTCATTCTTTTAAGCAGTTCCTGTTTCTCCTGCCTTGTCATGGCTAGTGACGTAGTGGCTATAACAGCTGAAACAACTGGTTTAAACTGATGTATCGGCATCCCGCACCCCATTTCATCTTCTGTCGATTTCATGTGAATTCGGGCGCCGGGGCAAAGCATGGAAAAATTAAAATCATTTTTTTGAAAAGGCCGCGCCGCCAGATCCGCGCATACTCCCTGATTCCCCGCTGTGCCAAGATTTTCCGGTATAGCATAATGATAGGTATAGCCCTGAACCATTCGCATCATCTGCCATGCATTTCCGAGCATGATCACAACATCAGCATTTCTCATCTTTTCTAATGGACCTATTTCAAAGCCATAAGTCTGCAGTTCCATAAAGCCAAGCTGGGATATTACTTTTCTTGCGACCGGCATACTTTCATAAAGCTTCATAAGAAAAAATTGTTTTCCGGATTTTACAAAATTCCCCGGCTTTTTTAGTCCTAGTGCAGCAAGCCCGCCGGGGCAGCTTACATACTCGTGACTAGCCTTTTGACAGATACCATCCTGCGCAGCCTGACTAATATAGGAACAGATACTCTTTTTATTTTGTGAAGAAGATACAGCAGCGGCATCATATTCTTCTGGAATTAAGAAAAAATGTATTCCTACTGGTTTTTTCTTTAAATGCAGAGATAATTCCAGCTGCCTTAATAAATCAGTATACATTTCATTTCCCCCGTACAAATAAAATGACCCACATCTTCAAGATGGAGTCATCTTTGAGACAGATTATTTTTATTCATCAATGGTTATTTGATCAATATTAAACCATTTCATTGAAAGCTCCATAAGAGTGCCGTCTTCGCGCATTTCAGCCAATGCTTCGTTAATTCTGTCCATAGCTTCTTTATTCTGCTCGTTATCTTTGACAAAAGGATACGCACACAGTGATGTGACTAAGGGCTCCATATCAGCCGGCTCAATATCGCAGTCACCACGGTCGGCAGCCTGCAGAATTGCAACTATTGATTCATATATGCCGTCCAGCCTTCCAAGGGCTAAGTCATACTCCATACTGGTAGGACTGTCGTAAGCAACAATCTCAAACTGGACGGTGTCCTGAAGTGATTCAAGCTTTTTCATTGCCTGTCCGCCTGCATTTACTCCGATCTTCTTTCCGGCAAGATCCTCTAGCTTCGCGATAGATGAGGCTTGTCCCTTTTGTACTCCAATTCCAATATCCATTTTAATATAAGGGTCTGAGAAATCATATTTTTCTTTACGTTCTTCAGTAGGGCTTACTACGCACGCAATTGTGTCTAACTGGCCGGCGTCCAACATACCAAATACACCATTCCATTCAGCGACTTCTAGGGTAACATCCAGATTCTTTCTTTCTGCTATTTCATTCATAACGTCTATCTCATATCCCTGTGGCTCATCCGAATTTTCATCTATAAAAGCATAAGGACTAAAACTTCCATGAGTACCGATTTTTAAAGTAATCGTCTCTGCAGCGGATCCTTCGATCTCACTTTTTGTATCTTGTATATTCTTTTCTTCCGAAACTTCTTCCTTTGAACTGCAGGCAGGCAGCAGAAGGGCAAGAATAAGTATTCCAGAAATCAAAACAGACTTTCTTTTCATTAGATAAATTCTCCTTTTTATTTTTGCACCTAGGTTCTTCTTAAACCTATCATAAAAGATATGCATAGTCAACAAAACAGGAGGATATCCTTTTTTTCAATAAATAGTATGATTAATGAAAAATTACTATTCTTTGTCAAAATAATTTGCCTGTTTCAAACACGCTCTAGGACATAATCATAAAATTCCCGCTCATAAGACAGTAATCTGTCACGTTTCTGCTTGACAACATATAAAGACCGGTCGGGGAAATTTTTTAGTGAAAAGCAGAGAAGTTTCTTTTTTGCCGCAACCTGCTGTACCTCAAAAGAAGATAATACCGCAATTCCCATTCCTTCGCTTACACAATTAATAATAGAAAATGTATCGGGCATTTCACAAATAACAATGGGCTTTGCATAGATTTCCTGGCTGACTAAATATTTTTCGAATTCAAGACGTGTTCCCGATATCGGTGCTCGGCATATCATTGGCTGCGAAAGGAGAAGCTCTTCCGGAAACGGCGCTTCGGGATCCAGCGAACGAAATGGTTCGGAATCAGGCGTAATAACAATAAGCTGATCTTTTGCTATAGGGGTATAAATATAATTTTTATTTTTTGCTTCGTAACCGCAAAATGCAATATGAACCTGGTGCTCCTTCATAGCCTCTGCAATAGTATAACTATCGCTTGGAACGACTTTTAAGAATACATCAGCATGAGTTGAATGATATTCTGTTAATATCTTTGGCAAATAAGAATGTACAGGAAGCGATGATGTTACTATGCGCAAAATTTTTTGAGCCTGTGAATTTTTATTATATTCACACAGCAATGCATTTTTGCGCGATACAACTGCTACCGCAAAGCTATAGCAGCTCATGCCTGCCTCCGTAAGTTGGAAATTCCGTGTACTTCTGACCAGTAGCTGCTGTCCCAGCTCTTTTTCTAATTCACTGATATGTGAAGTAATGGTTGACTGGGAAAAGTGAAGCTGATCTGCTGCTTTTGAAAAACTGTGAAGCTGTACAACGGTAATAAATGACTGTAACTGTGAGAAATTCATGTGCCTTTATTCGTAGATAATTATACGTACATACCTATAATTATCCGGTCCTCCTTTAATAAATCTTCCTGAAATAAAATCTGTTATGAAAATATTGTACAAAATCAACAGTTTGAAATCAATAGTTAAAATTCCCCAATGATATACTAATGTGCTGACCGTATGAAAGGATTAAAACAGAAAATCAAAATTCCTACTATATGAATACCCGATTCTTTGTTATAATATTTTATATGTTCTAAAGAAAGCTTCCTCCCGGCAGTTCCAGGCGCATTTTATTGTGACAGGAAGCTACCTGGGACGTGTCCTAGAGCCGGATTTCCGTTTCTCAAGCGGGGATGTTACCAGTATACGGATCTTTACGCTTTCTTTCCAGGAGTTTCTGGAAGCGTTTGATCCATCCTTGTATCAAGAATACAGCAGCCTGCCTTTGGATCATGCTGATGACAGAAAGCCGGAGATTTAAAAAGAACTGGTAAGGATCATACGCATCTTCTTAAATGAATCTATGCGTTACTTTACGGACATTGAAGATGTCAGCGTATTTACCAACATCTTTTTAAGCATCTGCCGCATCCTCCTACGAGAGAAAAAGGGATTAGATGAGGGCAGTATCAGCGAGGAACTGCAAAAGCTGGTTATGAAAAATTATTCCAGTAATCTGTCAAAAGCTACATACTTCCGTGCAATCAACTGGCTTTATCAATCCGGGATCGTCGGGTATTGCGGCAAGATTATTGAGATGGATATCCTGGATTTTAAACCTTCCAGCCGATGCTTCTTTATGGATCTGGGCATTACCTATTATTATCTGTCCCGATCCGGAGCAGACGCTCCTACACGCTCCGGAACCCTTAACGAAAACTATGTTTATATAGACCTTTTAAAACGTCAGGAGTTCCCGGAAGAAATTGCTTTTGAAACACGAGGGAAAGCACAGAAACTTCTTTATCTAAAGGGCGATACAAAAGGCGGGGCAAATGGTAAAGTCGAGACACTGCCGATTTATCTTTTAGAACGGTATCAATTTGATTAAACCTGTGAATCTATTCAAAAAACATTGACATATTCTTTGCAGAAATAATATTGAGCCGCCAAAAAAGCGGCTCTATTCATGTTAATTTAAGTACAAAGCAAAAAAGCCGCAGAAACCTTGAATTTCCGGGCTTTTCTAAGAGGCGCAGACCGGATTTGAACCGGTGGATCAGGGTGTTGCAGACCCATGCCTTACCACTTGGCTACTGCGCCTAGCTACGAGCACTTAGAGACCGTACTTTGGTCTCTTACGTGCGATGCATGTCACCGCCGTTAGCGAGATCCCTTACGAGCTTACCAGGTGACCAGCTACGAGCACTTAGAGACCGTATTTTGGTCTCTTACGTGCGATGCATGTCACCGCCGTTAGCGAGGTCCTCCACGAGCTTACCAGGTGACCAGCTACGAGCACTTTTTTATTATATCAAATATTCGTATTTTGTCAAGGGATATTATCCGAAAATCACTTAAATTCCAATGCAGTCCGAATCCCTCTCGGCAGACGGCCCCGAACTGCATCTTCACATGCCTCACTGACACGCCCTAAAAGCCCAGATCCTCATTCACCAGGATCACTTTGATCCGCTGTGCCTTCTTTGAGAACCTGGTCACCAGGAACTGGCAGCATATGGTATCCGGGGACTTACAGTCAAAACACGTCCCTGCCTTAGAACACGGCGTATCTAACCCGAATCTCTGGGCATTGATCGGCGCAGCCTCATTTCTTGCTCTGGACACCGCATTCTCCACATCCTTAACCACCTTATTCATACCCACGATCATCACCACATTTCTCGGTCCGTTTGCAATTGCCGATACCCGGTTCCCGATTCCGTCGATATTCACGATCACTCCGTCCTCCGTAATCGCATTGGCGCTGGTCAGAAAATAATCACAATCATATGCGATCAGCTCGATCTCCCGCTTCTTCTCCGGCGTCTCTGCCGCTTCCCGGTTATATGCCTTATAATTTCCCCCGCAGATCGCCTGCTTTAAACCAATCTCATTGACAGACATCGAACCTCCCCAGGAGACGCTGCTGCCCTCCGGAATCCACTCTAACGCTTTCGCAAGCGCGTCTTCCTTCGTCTCTGCATAATACCCCTGCATATTCCGGGATTCCAACCCCTTTACGATCCTCTCCCCTAACAGGCTGTTCCTTTTTACACGGTTTTCGTTCATTTCATTTTCCTCCTTCTTAAGCCTACTTTAAAAATATTCTTTTCCCAGGCGCAATATGTAGATCGCCACCATGATCTTCACACGGTTCTCATTTTTCAAAATATCATACCCCAGGATCTTCTTGATCTTATCTAATTTATAAGACAACGTATTCTTATGACAATATAACACCTGCGCCGTGTGCATGATACTGCAGTCATTTTCAAAATATGCCTCCAGGACCTTCATATATTCCGTATGGTTCTTCTCGTCATGATCCATCAGCGCGCCTACCGCCTCCCGCACAAATGCCGGATAAATCGTCTCTTCTTTCACATCCGCCAGGATCTTATAGATCCCCAGCTCATCATAGCTCAGAAGATTCGTCCGGATAGCCGTCTTCGTCAGCTGATATGCCGTATACGCCTTCTCGTATGACAAATGGATCTCCTTTATCCCTGCCGCCATCGTTCCGATACCGGCATACACATTACAATCCTTCCCGCATATCTTTCTGAATCTTGCCTGTATCACGGACAGCGGGCAGCCTACGGCCAGAACCGTAAGCCTCCCTTTTTCCTCATACATGACCACATTCCCGAGCATGAAATGCATAGACCTCTCGATCTTGCGCAGTCTCTCATTTCCCGCATCACCATCATAAGCATGACAGCTGAGGATGATCACGGCATAATCCATATCCCTATAGAAACCGTTCCTCTCAAAATGGCTCAGATAGGACCCCTCATTCTCCGGGTAATAGATCGCATTCTTAAGAGCCGCGATCAGGTTCGTCTCCCGCTGCTCATTCTGCAGGAGGATCTCAGCGAAAAGCCGCATCACATCAATATAGGGCGTCGTCCATGACGCGGAAAAGATCGGGAAGCGAATCTTGTTACAATACTCGACGATCTCCTGCGGAAATGTCTCCCCATCGCGAAAAGACATGACCAATCCTCCGGCGTGATGCTTATTCAATTCCATGATATATCTTTTCAGCCACGCCGGCGATGTACAGCTCACACCCGAATAGAAGATCAATTCCTCTCCATGCAGCGACGCAATAAATTCGATCTCCTCCACAACATGCGTCCAGGCGATCGTCTTATCAAAGCAGCTTTCCGTATGTAATTTTATGTGATATTTTGATTCGATCCTTGCGTACAGATATTCCAGTTCTACAGCCATCCTTCTCACCTGTCTTTTTGGTACTCACTTTATCAGTATAACACCATTTTGTGTCCCATGCACATTTTTTTGTGAAAATTATGTCCGCAGAACCTATATAAAAAAGCATTTTTTCATGGTATATTGTTTATGGAACACAAAATGATACCCGAAAGGTATCCCCCGAACATGTGCTCCTACTTTAACCTTTAGATATACTCAAAAAAAGACCCCAGAAGTTCTGCTTCCGGGCCTTTTTTCTGTTAAAATCTTTCTAGCCGTACGGTTGCGATCCATCTATATGGATTCTTCAATCTTGTAAATTTACTCCATATATGATAAGATTGGTAACACTTTATTTATTCACTGAAAGGATAGACCAAGAAGGGAGTACAAGACCATGAACAAAAAGGAAATATTAGAAATACGAAAGCAATTCACTCCTGAGAATTGTGCCATCACCCGCATATGCGGCTGTTATGTCAACCACGAAAAGGAGAAAAAGGCTGAACTTAAGAAAGCATTCCTGTCTCTGCCGGAGGAAGAAGCCTTCAAATACTTTGACATCTTCAGGCATACGCTTTCCGGTACCCCGGGAAAGAACCTGCTCAACATGAGCTTTCCGCTGGAACAAGAACAGCACGGCGGAACGCAGGAATTCCTTCTTAAACTGCGGGACAGCAAATTAGAAGACGATATGCTCATCGAGGAATTCTATGATAAGATCATCGCAAGCTACATATATGCCGAAAATTATTATATCATCTTGATCCATGCAGTGTACGACGTCCCCGGGAAATCTTCGGACGGTATGGAGATGTTTGACGCCTCCGATACGGTATATGAACACATCATGTGCAGCATCTGCCCTGTAAATCTCACCAAAGCAGGGCTTACTTATAACGCTGAGACAAACAATATTGAAGACCGGATCCGCGACTGGATCGTGGAAGCCCCCGTGAAAGGCTTCTTATTTCCTGCATTCCAGGACCGCGCAAGTGATATCCATAATATCTTATATTATACCAAGAAACCCGAAGACATACAGCCGGATCTGATCGAGCACGTGCTTGGAAGCACCATACCTCTGACTGCAGGCGACCAGAAGACCACTTTCCAGGCGCTGATCAGCGAGACCCTTGGCGAAGAATGCGGCTATGAAGTAATCCGCAGCATCCACGATAATCTGAATGAAATGCTGGAAGACGCCAAAGAAGCGCCCGAACCGTTAGAGCTTTCAAAACCAGACGTCAGAAAACTGCTTACCAGAAGCGGTGTGCCGGAAGAAAAACTAGAATCTTTCGACACGGAATTCGAACAGACCGTCGGCGAAAAAAGTACCCTGCTCGCATCAAATATTACGGACACCAGAACCTTCCAGATCCAAACACCGGATGTCGTCGTGAAAGTCAATCCGGAGCGTTCCGACCTGGTCGAAACAAGGGAGATTGACGGGCGCCGCTGTCTGGTGATCGCAATCGACGATCATCTGGAAGTAAATGGAATTGAGATCCAGAAAATATAAATGAAAAAAATTCAAAAAAATGACAAAAAGTATTTGCCAAAATGAGAATTCTGTGGTAGAATATTTTTTGTTAGCGGAGATGGCGGAATGGCAGACGCGCTAGATTCAGGTTCTAGTGGGAGTTATCCTGTGAGGGTTCAAGTCCCTTTCTCCGCATTTGATATGGATTTCGGAAGCTTTAGTAATAAAGGTTCCGATTTTTTTACATCTAAAACCTTTGCGCTCTATACGAGCAGTCTTTTAACTTCTTCATTCATAAGTCTTTGTTTGTCGAATTATGTCCTTCGATTTTTCTGGCAATCTATTTCAATATGCTATATAATAATAACTGCATCACAATATCCTAAATATACATTGCGACGGGGAAATTTGGAGTTTGCGGTTTGCAGCCATTATGTTAATAAAAATGCATAATGGCTACTTTCTCAAACTCAAAATACACACCCCCCTCTTCTGAAGAAAATCTTATATCTTCATAAATATTTTGCAATATCTCTTGAGACTTTCCACAAAACATACTAAAATAGAAGGATATTTTTAAGAAGGGATCCGTATAGAGATGAGTATAAATAGAAGCAAAAATAAGCCAAAAGATATTTTCGACGATGATTTCGAAGTTATCTATCAGGAAGACCATTATTCTAAGCTTCTGCGCAAAGAACTCGCCCGCAGGAATCAGGATTATGACGATCATGGCGGTTATGATAACGGCTATGGTCGCAATGACGATGATCATAATAACTATGACGATGCCTATGACGATGATTACGACGATTATGGCGATGATTACGACGATTATGGCGATGATTACGATGATTATAGCGATAACGATGATTACAATGACTATAGCGACGACTATAACGATGGCTACGACGACTATGACGATGGCTATGACAGCTATGACGATGGCTACAACGGCTATGACGATGGCTACGACAGCTATGACGATGGCTACGACAGCTATGACGACTATGACGACTATGACGATGGCTACGACAGCTATGACGACTATGACGATGGCTACGACGACTATGACAACTACAACGATTATCATAGCCGTGATAACTACAACCGCAATAACCGCAGGGGCAACGGCTACAGATATGCCGACAGGCGGCAGAACAACCGCCGCGACCGTCTCACTCTTGCTTTTCCCGCGGCAAGATCTGTCAAGACAGGCGGCAGGATCATCTGCAAACTTGTGAACCTGCTTCTTCGCAGCGCCGCCCTGATCCTGACGGCGATCATCATCTATACCCTGACGATGAATTTCTGGAAGAACCATAGCGCTTACGGCAGCCTGTTCCAGGTATTTACCAGGGAAAATTATATTCTCACCGCATATTTGGCAGTCGCCGGGTTTCTGCTTCTGTTCGAGCTGACCGCATTCCTGCTGATATTATTTGCCGGCAAAAAAACCGACCGCAGAGGCATCCGTTACGACACCGGTCGCGGCCTGTTCTCTTTTGTGTTCATCTATGCAGGCTCGTACCTGTCCTTTTTCCTGAACAGCCTGATCCCGGCTTCCCCTGCGCCCCTCCAGGGCATACAGGGAGCCTTGCTCGTCTACGGCTCTATGCGCTCCGCATTACTGCCGCTGTGCATAGCCGGCATCATCAGCTGTCTGATACGCAGGTTCGTAGTCCGCTGATCAATTCAGGAAGTTATCAATGATGATATTCTCTGCTTCTTCCTCTGTCATACCCAATGTGCGGAGTTTCACCAGCTGCTCATCATTGATCCTTCCGATCGCCGCTTCATGAATGATCGCCGCATCCAGATGCCTTGCGTTGATCTCCGGGATCGAACTTACTTCCGCGTGATCCATGATGATGGAATCGCACTGTACATGCGCATGGCATCTGGCGTTCCCCACTGCCCTTGGATGGAACACCTGCTTCGATCCCCCCTTTGCAACCGACCTGGAGATGATCTTGGCGGAACTTCCCGCGCCATTCATCCGCACCTCCATATCCGACTGCGCAGCCTGGTCGTCATGGGTCATTAATTTCTCCATTACATATAATTTCGCATTCGCCCCCATCTCCACGTCCGTCTTGCGCACGGTGGAATCTACGCCCTTGATCTGAACCGTATCCAGCGTAAATACCGAATCCTCTTCCAAGTAGATCTTTGTCACAGGATTGAGCACCTTCGCACCCGTGCCTTCTCCCTCGCCGTAATGCTTCTCTTCATAACGGACGTTCGCCCCTCTTCCCACATGGAAGGAATGGATCCCGTCATGACGGCTCTCATTACATCCGCTGTTATGAATCCCGCATCCCGCGATGATCGTTACATCCGCGCCTTCCGCTATATAGAAATCATTGTATACCTCATCCTTCATACCGGACGCATCCACGACAACCGGGATATGCACCTTCTCGCCCTTTGTCTCTCCGTCTATGAAAATGTCGATCCCCTGCTTATCTTCTTTCTTCTTGATCTTAATATGCTCACTGTCCCCATGGCAGAGTGCAATTCCATTGCGGCGGAGATTGAACGCCCCTTTTTGCTGAAAACCTTCTCCGTCTATCTGTCTCAGTATCTTCTCCGTAATCTTATCTAATAATTCTGACATCTCTTACCGCCCTCCTACTACCGGTTCATACAGGTACAACTGTCGCCTTTGTCTAATAACCGCGGAAGGAGCTCTTCCCTAGATCCCACCGCCCCGATCTTCCCGTCTTCGATCACCATGATCCTGTCCGCCATACGGATGATCCGCTCCTGATGAGAGATCAAGATCAGGCTCTCTTCCTTCCTGTTGTGGATCTTCTCAAACTGTTGTATCAGCATAGAGAAACTCCACAAGTCGATCCCTGCTTCCGGCTCGTCAAAGATACAGAGCTTGTGCCGCTTCGCAAGTACGGTCGCGATCTCAATACGTTTCATCTCGCCGCCGGAGAGTGTGGAGTCTACCTCGCGCCTGATATACTCCTGCGCGCACAGCCCTACCCGGCTTAACAGCCCGCAGCATTCGGATTCCTTCAGTTGGCGCCCTGCCGCCAGCGACAGCAGCCTGCTGACCGTCATTCCCTTGAACCTGGGCGGCTGTTGGAATGCGAATCCTATCCCGGCATTCGCCCGATGGTTGATATCATAAGATGTAATATCTTCTCCATCCAATATGATCTGCCCCTCGTCCGCCTCCTCTATTCCCATAAGCACCTTCGCCAGCGTAGATTTTCCGCCGCCGTTAGGCCCTGTGATAACAAGCATCTCCCCATCCTCTACATGGAAGCTGATATTCTTAACGATACTTCTTTCTATTCCATTTTCATTCACTTTGAATGTCAGGTTCTTTACTTCAAGCATATCCGATACACTCCTTTTCTTTTTGATATTTCTATGATCTCAATACATTCCATATTATACTCACGCTATGGATTCTCGTACAGGTCGTCTCTGGTAATATTATTCAGCCATTTCATACTCCGATAATGCTTCAATACCCAGGGCCATTTGGCAAATTCATCCGTACACAGCAGGAAATACACCCACAGCACCGGAAGCTTTAGGATGAATGCCGCCGCGAATCCCAGCGGCACCGCATAACACCACATGTCGATGGTGTCACAGATGAATCCGAACCTGCTGTCGCCACCTGCCCGGAAGATCCCTGCGATCAATGTCGTATTCACAGCCGCGCCCATGACATAGTATGTATTGATCAGCATCATATATTTCAGATAATGCATCGCCTGCTCCGTCAAAGACGCATAACGCAGCACGACAGGCATCGCCGCCAGAACGATGAGTCCGCCGGCCGCACCGGTGATCACCGTAAGCTTCATGACCTTCCTTGCGCCCTCTTTTGCCTCTTCAAGCTTATTCATGCCAATGATATTCCCCAGCAGGATCCCTCCTGCACTCGCGGTCCCGAAGCACAGGATCGTCCCGAAATTGCGCACTACGATAACAAAAGAATTCGCTGCGACGGCGTCTGAACCGAGATGCCCGATGATCACGGAATACATGGAGAACGCAACGCTCCATATGATATCATTGCCAAGTGCAGGCAGCGAAAGCCTTACAAAATCAGAGAACAGGTTCTTATTTCTCATAAAGAGATACCGGAAGTCCAGCTTGATATCTTTGCTTAAGAAGGACACCACAAAGCACGCCCCAAGCTCGATCAGCCTGGATATAGACGTCGCCATTGCGACACCCATCGCCCCAAGCCTCGGCGCCCCGAACAGCCCGAAGATAAATACCGCGTTAAGGAATATGTTAAGAGAGAACGCAAGCATATTCATCGCCGTACTGATCACAACCCTGCCGATACTGCGCAGGACGGCAAGATAGACTTCCGTAATCCCCCAGCACAAATAGCTGATGCTCATGAACCTCAGATAAGACGCCCCGATCGAAATCAGTTCCGTATCGTTCGTAAATATATGCATCATCTGCTCCGGCAGAAACAACGCCGAACATGCAAAAAGCAGCGCGATCAGCATCGAAAAACGCAGCGCGATCCCTTCGATCAGCTGGATCGCCTTCATATCTCCCTTCCCATAATACTGTGCGCTCAGCATGGTCGCCCCGGTTCCCAATCCATAAAACACCATGAACAGAACATTGGCGTACTGGGAGGCAAGGGATACCGCCGATATGGACGACTGCCCGACATAATTGAGCATGATCACATCCGCGGAGCTGACCGCCGCGCTCAAAAGATTCTGGATCACAATAGGCAGTACCAGCTTGAAGATCTGCCTGTAGAATGAATCATTATTCATTTTCATCTTATAATATACCTCTTTATGATTTCTTCCTTCCTATCATACCGCTCCCTGAAGATCTGCAGGCACTGCGGCGAACAACTGTCAACCGCAATATTATTCTATCAGTCAGAATTTGTCAATACTTTCTTCCCTCTTCCCTTCGTTCCGGAGGGCTTTTTTGCTCATCTTGTCCCCATATGTGCCGTATTCTCACGATTCATATCAAAATATGGTATATTTTTCGGATACTTTTTTATAAAAATTATATTTTTTTCTTGCAATTTAATCCACAGTATATTATACTAATTGATGTAGAAAGATTACTTTCTACAACCCCTTATTAATTATTTATACTCCCCTCAAAAGACCGATGGCTCCCCCATCGGTCTTTTATTTTTAACGGCATGTGATCTCACTTCACCGCCGCCGGTTCCCGCCGATCATACGTGATATGAATACTACGATAAGACACGGAACCAAGATCGGCGCAAGAAGCGAGAAGATCCCTCCGATCACCGCCGCAAACAACATGATCACGCCCACGATCCCCAGAACCAACAGCAGCCTCTTCCACCATGCCCCCATGCCCAATATATGGATCTGTTTTCCGCTCTGCATCTCCCGTCCATAAGCCTGACGCGCGGAATCGTAAGTATACTCCTGCGTGCCGCCTCCATTTTCCGCCGATCCGATGATCGTCCTGGCTATCGCCCAGGGATCTCCGAGCTCTTCTGTCACCGCCGTCTCGCTTCTCCCCTTTCTCATCTCTTCACTGATATAGCTGTCATAATATTCCACATTCTCCTGTACAATAGGCGCGCTCAGGTCATTCGCCAGGGCATGCCTCATCTTTTCTAAAAACTCGTACTTCGTCATAGATAACCTCCTGTATATCCGGTCTGTCAGAAAATGAAAGTCAAATAAAACCTTAGACTTAGAATAGCATATACTCCTGCCCATTCCAAGTCCAAGGTTCTTAAAATTTCTTAAAGTGTTTCTAAACATCCTTTCCGGCAACTGCCGTTTCCATTTTACAGGAGAGCCGGGACGATCCGCTACACTTCAAAGATCAGGTCTCCGTAAGACGGCATCGGCCACGCTTCCTTATCTACGATCATCTCAAGCTTATCTACCGGCGCCCGCAGAGCTTCCATCGCCGGAACGACATCCGAATAATAATATTTCGCCTGTCCTTCTCCTTCTTCCATCGCCGCCGCGTGATCCGCCGACTGACACAGCGCCGTCAGCGCCCGCTTCATCTCCGCAAGAAGCACAGACACCTCCTTAAGCAGATCAGCCTGTACATCCGCATCCACTCCTGCAGCCTTCACCGCCACGACCGTATCCGCAAGTTCCTTCGTATACTTGATGACAGCCGGTATAAACTGCTTACTCGCCATGTCGATCATCGTACGCGCTTCTATATTGATCGCCTTCGCATAATTTTCGAATTTGATCTCCGCACGGGATTCCAATTCCGCTCTGGTAAATACCTTGAATTTCTCAAACATTGCCACGGACTTCTCTGTGGTAAGCGCCGGGATCGCCTCCACCATAGACTTAATATTCGGAAGGCCGCGGCGTTTGGCCTCTTCCACCCACTCGTCAGAATATCCGTTGCCGTTGAATACCACCCTCTGATGCTCAACGGCGTATTTCTTGATCTGGTCATGCACTGCTTTCTGGAAATCTTCCGCGCCCTCGATGGCGTCGCACGCCTCCGCAAATGCTTCCGCAACGATGGTATTCAGCACGACATTCGGTCCCGCCACGGAATCCCTGGAACCCACCATACGGAACTCGAATTTATTTCCGGTAAATGCAAACGGAGACGTGCGGTTGCGGTCTGTCGCGTCTTTGGCTAGATCCGGCAGGGTCCTGACTCCCGTCTCGAGTTTGCCGCCCTTAAGGCTGTGCGTCGCCTCTCCCGTGCTGACCAACTGTTCCATCACATCCTCAAGCTGCTCTCCCAGGAAAATAGAGATGATCGCCGGAGGCGCCTCGTTTGCCCCAAGCCTGTGATCGTTCCCCGGATCCGCCGCCGACTCGCGAAGCAGATCCGCATGATCATCCACTGCCTTCAGGATACACGTAAGCACCAACAGAAACTGTATATTCTCGTGAGGGGTCTTCCCGGGATCCAGAAGATTCTTCCCGTCGTCCGTCGTAAGCGACCAGTTGTTATGCTTACCGGAACCATTCACCCCTGCGAACGGCTTCTCGTGCAGCAGACATTTCATCCCATGCTGACACGCCACTCTCTTAAGCGTCTGCATTACCAGATGATTGTGATCGACAGCCACGTTCGCCTCCGCATAGATCGGCGCAAGCTCATGCTGCGCGGGCGCCACTTCATTGTGCTGTGTCTTGGCTGTCACGCCTACTTTCCACAGCTCCTCGTTCACATCCTTCATGAAGCCCGCGATCCTCTGACGGATCGTTCCGAAATAATGATCGTCCAGCTCCTGCCCCTTCGGAGGCATCGCGCCGAACAAGGTGCGCCCCGTATAGATCAGGTCCTTCCTCTGCTTGAATTTCTCAGCGTCCACAAGAAAATATTCCTGCTCCGGACCCACCGACGGCGTCACCTTCTTTGACGTCGTATTTCCAAAAAGCCGTAAAAGCCTCAGAGACTGCGTGTTGATCGCTTCCATGGAACGCAAAAGCGGCGTCTTCTGGTCAAGCGCCTCTCCCGTATAAGAACAGAACGCCGTCGGGATACAGAGCGTCGCTCCCGCCGCGTCATGCCTTACGAATGCCGGCGACGTACAATCCCATGCCGTATAGCCTCTCGCCTCAAATGTGGCGCGCAGCCCGCCTGACGGAAATGAAGACGCGTCCGGCTCGCCCTTGATCAATTCCTTACCGGAAAAGCTCATCAATACCTTGCCGCTGGGCAGCGGTGCTGAGATAAAGGAATCGTGCTTCTCTGCCGTGACTCCGGTAAGCGGCTGGAACCAATGCGTATAGTGCGTGGCGCCCTTCTCGATCGCCCACTCTTTCATCTCATGGGCAATAACATCCGCCGTCACCAGATCAAGCTCTTTCCCTTCCTCGATCGTTCTCTTCAGATTCTTGTAAACCTTCTTCGGCAGACGCTCCTGCATTACCGTATCATTAAATACGTCTTCTCCAAAAATAGTGGTTACATTCAACAGTTCACTCATAGCTCTTACGCTCCTTTTCCTTACTTCTCCTTGCAAACAAGATCTAAATTGATTCCTATAGAAAAAGGCATCCCGACCTTCGTCGGAACGCCTTCGTTCTTTGTACGTTTGCTAGTATACCTCAATCCATCGAAAAAAGCAAGCAAAATTTTAACTTATTTACGCTTTTCCAACTGAACCGAATAACTCCATCTTCTCTTTTACCTTGTCAATGATTGCTTCATATCCAGGTTTGAGCAATTTACGAGGATCAAATCCCTTTCCTTCGAGATCTTTTCCTGCCTCAATATATTTACGTGTAGCATCTGCAAATACTAACTGACACTCTGTGTTCACATTGATCTTAGCAACTCCCAGATCGATCGCCTTCTTGATCATATCATCCGGAATACCTGTTCCGCCGTGAAGAACTAACGGCATGTCTCCTGTCAGCTTCTGGATCGCGTCCAGAGTCTCGAAGCTTAATCCGGCCCAATTCTCAGGATACTTTCCATGAATATTACCGATTCCTGCCGCAAGCATGTCCACACCAAGATCAGCGATCATCTTACACTCGTTCGGATCCGCACATTCGCCCTGTCCGACTACACCGTCTTCTTCTCCGCCGATGGAACCTACTTCTGCCTCAAGGGACATTCCCTTCTCTTTGCAGATCTCGATCAATTCTTTTGTCTTAGCAACATTCTCTTCGATCGGATACTTAGATCCGTCAAACATAATAGATGTAAATCCTGCCTCGATACATTTCTTACATCCATCATAGGAACCGTGGTCAAGATGTGTAGCTACCGGAACAGTGATTCCCATCTCGTCTACCATAGCTGCTACCATATCCTGTACGGTCTTAAAGCCGGTCATGTACTTTCCTGCGCCCTCAGACACACCTAAGATCACAGGTGACTTTGTCTCCTCAGCTGCTGTCAGGATAGCTTTCGTCCACTCAAGGTTGTTGATGTTGAACTGTCCTACTGCGTAGTGGCCAGCTACTGCTTTTTCAAGCATCTCTTTTGCTGATACTAACATGTTTAATTCCTCCAATTCCTTCTGCCGTCCAAGATGCCGCTGCACCTTATCAGCATGTAATTTATTCCACTTCGTTTATTATATAACATAACGAATGAAAAAACAAGAAAAAATACTGAAATCCCTTATCTCCAAAGGATTTCAGTATCTCATTCAGTGACTCCGAGGGGAATCGAACCCCTGATTCCAGCGTGAGAGGCTAGCGTCTTGACCGCTTGACCACGGAGCCTTATTTATATCTCTCTGTTTCGTACTTGTCTAGTATAGCAAAGATATGACAAATATGCAAGTACTTTTTTTACTTTTTTCTTGTTTTTTTGCAAATATATTCGAACCAACTGGGAATCTGCCGTATATGCGGTTTCGTTCGACCGCATATACGGCGTCCGCCCTATATCTTATTCAATCATTCTCTAATATTAAGCCAATCTCATAGGATTGATCTTAACGCCAGGCCCCATCGTAGATGTAAGTGTCACGCTCTTTAAGAACTGACCCTTTACTGCTGCCGGCCTTGCCTTGATGATTGCGTCGATAAGCGTCTGGAAGTTGTCCGTAATCTGCTCTTCCGTAAAGGATGCTTTACCCAACGGCACATGGATAATGTTTGCTCTGTCAAGTCTGTACTCAATCTTACCTGCCTTGATATCCTGGATCGCCTTCGTAACGTCCATGGTTACCGTACCTGCCTTCGGGTTCGGCATAAGTCCCTTTGGTCCCAGGATACGTCCAAGACGTCCGACAATACCCATCATATCTGGCGTAGCAACTACTACGTCGAATTCAAACCAGTTCTCGTTCTGGATCTTCGGGATCAGCTCGTCTCCTCCTACATAATCCGCGCCGGCTGCCTTCGCTTCTTCAGCCTTGGCATCCTTCGCAAATACAAGGATACGAACTTTCTTGCCTGTTCCATGCGGAAGTACAACAGCGCCACGGATCTGCTGGTCTGCATGACGTCCGTCACATCCGGTTCTGATATGAGCCTCGATTGTCTCATCGAATTTTGCAACTGCAGTCTTTTTTACTAATGATACCGCGTCGGCAACATCGTAGAGTGTTCCTCTGTTGATCGCTTTCGCAGCTTCTACATATTTCTTTCCTCTTTTCATCTAAATAACCTCCTTGTGGTATTGCCGGGATAACCCTCCCACTTACTCGTTTTACAATTTCTGAAATCGTATGCTTCGCTAAGTGCTTCTAAGGTATCATCTGCTTCACTAGGCTCGAAAGTACCTCGCCAAGTGAACAGATGGGGTTCGCACTAAGCTCGAAAATACCTCGCCAAGTGCCTCTAAGGTATCATCTGCTTCACTAGGCTCGAAAGTACCTCGCCAAGTGAACAGATGGGGTTCGCACTAAGCTCGAAAACACCTCGCCAAGTGCTCTACTCCTCTACTTTTACGCCCATGCTGCGGCAGGTGCCTGCTACCATGCTCATTGCAGCTTCTACCGTAGCTGCGTTCAGATCCGGCATCTTTGTCTCAGCGATCTCTCTTAACTGAGCCTGTGTGATCGTTGCAACTTTTGTCTTATTCGGTACGCCTGAACCAGACTTAATATTACATGCCTTCTTGATCAGAACTGCCGCCGGCGGCGTCTTGGTGATGAAGCTGAAACTTCTGTCATTGTAAACGGTGATAACTACAGGAATGATCAGATCCCCCTGATCTGCCGTCCTTGCATTGAACTGCTTTGTAAATTCAACAATATTCACACCATGCTGTCCAAGCGCCGGGCCGACCGGTGGAGCCGGTGTTGCTTTCCCTGCAGGAATCTGTAACTTGATATAACCTTCTACTTTTTTTGCCATTTTCATTACCTCCTTGTGGTATTGCCGGGGAGCCATACCCCTCCCACTCATTTTCATTCTTACTTACATCTTCTTAACTTCTGAGAAACTAATCTCAACCGGTGTTTCACGGCCGAACAGTTCAACATTGATCGTAAGACTTTGTTTCTGCATGTTCATGGCCTGAATAACGCCGACGGTATCTGCCCATGCCCCGGCGATGACCTGAACGGTATCGCCTTCCGCAAAATTCACCACCATATTCTCGCGCTTGATCCCAAGCGGAGCCATCTCTGCGTCTGTGAGTGGAACCGGTTTTGAACCGGGCCCTACGAATCCCGTAACGCCCCTGGTATTACGAACAACATACCACGTATCATCGTTCATGATCATGTGGATCAGTACGTATCCAGGAAACATCTTCTTCTGTGCTGCTTTCTGGACGCCGTTCTTCAACTCCACAACATCCTGCATCGGAACACGGACTTCCAGGATCTGCTCTTCCAGATGCCTGTTTTCTATCGTCTTATCAATGTTTGCCTTTACTTTGTTCTCATACCCGGAATAGGTATGCACCACATACCATTTTGCTTCTGACATAAACTCACCTTTCTTGCCTGCATGCCATCAACGTTACCTGACCAGTAAATCCACCCCGTACTGAGACGCAAAATCCACAATCGCAATAATCACGCCCAACATTACGGATACTACAACAACTGCCGCCGTCTGCTTCGCCACTGTCTTCTTGTCTGACCATATGATCTTCTTGAATTCATTGCTGACACCTTTGAACCAGCTCTGCTTCTGTGTCTTCTCACTCATGACAAACACTCCTTTACAGCGACTATTTTGTTTCCTTGTGCAATGTGTGTGATTTACAGAATCTGCAGTACTTCTTCGTCTCCATACGCTCAGGATGCGCTTTCTTATCCTTCGTCATGTTGTAATTACGCTGCTTGCATTCTGTACATTCCAATGTGATTCTTGTACGCACAACTTCCACCTCGCTTTATATTTCTTAATTGACGTGTTACCTGGCAGCTTGCGAGGCTGCCTCATTTTTAGGCATAAAAAAAAGACCTTCTTCCATTCGCTCAAATAGCGTACCATATCCCACCCCAAAAAGCAAGTCTTTCTTTTGATTTTCCGGTGTTTTTTCTGTCACATTGACAGTTTCCGGCATATGGTACTGTACACACGGTTTCTTCTTTAGTATAATACTTCCAGAGCATAACACTTCCAGGAGTATTGTAATATGCAGCATACTTCTGCGGACGCCATGCCGCGGATGCCGCAACAGCAACCGTAATATCAGGAAAGTCGAGGAATATACACATCATGATCTATAAAAACATATTAGAAGCAATGGGGCGCACACCCATCATACAGCTCAACCGGATGGTCGGGGAAGACTCTGCCCGTGTTTTAGTCAAATTCGAAGGATTGAACGTCGGCGGCTCCATCAAGACCAGGACCGCTTACAACATGATCGCACAGGCTGAAGCGGCAGGTATCCTGAAGGAAGATTCCATCATCGTAGAACCCACAAGCGGCAACCAGGGGATCGGGCTTGCGTTGGTCGGCGCGGTAAAAGGTTACGAGACGGTTATCATCATGCCCGATTCCGTAAGCCAGGAAAGACGTCTGCTCGTGGAGCATTACGGCGCAAAAGTCATCCTGATCCACGACGCCGGCAATATCGGCGACTGCATCGAAGAATGTGTCCGGACCGCAGCCCGCATGGCTGCCGAGGATCCCCGGGTGTTCGTCCCCCAACAGTTTGAAAATGAAGCCAATCCCATGGTACACCGCCACCATACCGGTCTTGAGATCTTAGAACAGGTCGCAGGTACGATCCACGGCTTCTGCTCGGGAATCGGAACCGGCGGGACCATCACCGGGATCGGCGAGACTCTGAAAGCGCTTAATCCCGATATCACGATCTGGGCGGTTGAACCGGAGAATGCCGCTATTCTTGCGGGCGGAACAGTCGGTACTCACATCCAGATGGGCATCGGCGACGGCGTCGTGCCGAAGGTGCTGAACCAACACATTTACGAAGACATCGCGATCATCTCGGACGAAGAAGCGCTTCGAACCTCCCGGGACCTGGCAAGACTGGAAGGTCTGATGTGCGGTATCTCCAGCGGAACGAATGTAGCCGCCGCCATAAAGATGGCAAAGAAGCTCGGAAAAGGCAAGACAGTCGTGACCATACTTCCGGATACGGCAGAAAGATACTTCTCCACGCCTCTATTTGAGTCAAATCTGCATGCAAGCATGCCCGCTTGACACGTTGTTCGCGGGAATAAACGCGCCAAACTGTCCTTTATTCTGTTTTCTTTATAACAAAAGATACCGTCATGATCCAGGGAATCCGGCGTTCATGACGGTATCTTTTCTACTTAGATATAACTGCTATAACTCTTTCAAACACATCTTCACCTCAGTACATGTCGGAAACTTCATTCCCTACGCGTTCAACAACTTCTCAACACTTACCAGCTTCACACTAAGCACGAAGATCTTCGCCGCTTCTTCCAGTTCATCCACGGTCGGGAACGACGGCGCGATCCGGATATTACAGTCTTTCGGATCTTTTCCGTAGGGATAGGTCGCGCCCGCGTCTGTCATCACAAGCCCTGCCTCTTTCGCCTTGGCAACGATCGCCTTCGCGCACCCTTCCAGAGAATCAAAGGACATAAAATATCCCCCTAGCGGCTTCGTCCATGTACCGATCCCAAGACCGCCCAGTTCTTTCGTCAGGATCTCGTCTACCTTCTCGAACTTCGGACGAAGGATCGCGGCATGTTTCCTCATATGCTCGTAAACGCCCAGCATATCCCCAAAATAACGCACATGGCGCAGCTGATTCAGTTTATCATGCCCGATGGTCTGATACTTCATATAACGCCTCGCATCCTCTAGATTCCCTCTTGACGCAGCCAACGCAGCGATACCTGACCCTGGGAAGGATATTTTTGACGTGGAGATGAATTTCAGCACGATATCCGGATTTCCCACCTTGATACATTCGTTCAAAAGCTCCAGGACGACCACCCGCTTATCATCATACAGATGATGGATCGAATACGCATTATCCCAGAAAATACGGAAATCACTGGCAGCCGGTTTAAGCCTCGCGAACCTCCTGACCGTCTCATCAGAATAAGAGATACCCGTCGGATTCGAATATTTCGGCACACACCAGATTCCCTTGATCGACGCGTCCTTTGCAACCAATTCCTCTACCACATCCATATCCGGCCCCGTCTCAAGGAGCGGTACGTCGATCATCTCAATCCCAAAGAATTCCGTGATCGCAAAATGACGGTCATACCCGGGCACAGGACACAGGAACTTTACCTTATCAAGCTTTGCCCAGGGCGTACTTCCCATGAATCCATGCGTCATGGCACGGGACACCGTATCAAACATGACGTTCAGACTGGAATTCCCATATATAATAACACTGCGCTCCGGCACCTCAGACATATCCGCAAGAAGCTTTCTCGCATCACTGATCCCGTCAAGAACCCCGTAATTACGGCAATCCATGCCGTCCGAGCTTAACAAGTCAGACTCACTGGTCAGGACGTCCATCATCCCAAGCCCAAGATCCAACTGAGCCTTAGACGGTTTCCCGCGGGACATATCAAGCTTCAGTCCTTTTTTCTTGATCTCTTCAAACTGCTTCTCAAGGTCACTTTTCAGATTCTTTAATTTCTCTTTGCTCAACTTGCTGTACGGCGCCATATTAGAACTCCCTCCTGCTTTATGATCATAAAACTTACTTTCTCTTAACCACTATATGCTATATTACGATTATCCATATAAATTGTCAAGATGTTTTTGCATATTTATTTGCGCAAACTTTCATTTCTCACAACTCCTTCTTTTTCTCCAACCACGCTTCTATTTCTCCATTTTCTCTCGTTTTCAGTGCGCTTCATCAAAAGAAAGCTGTCCTGTGGCAAATACATTATGCAATTCTAGTTTTTTAAACTTGCAAAATCAGCACATCATTCCGCCAACAACCGGAATCTGAGCAGGACCGGATTGTGATCGCTGTATTCAAAATCCGTATCTACATTCTCTGCCGCCGCCTCCACATTATCCGATACCAGGAATCCGTCCACCACCGTAGTGAAATTCACTCCCTTCGTATAAGGGATGTCCGCGCCCCGGCAGGTCGGCACATCAAGCTCGTTCTTGGCGCGGACCATGGTGATCCCCTCTGCCATCTCCTTTTGCGTCAGAACCGATACCCATGCCGGAAATCTCTGCTTTGACGGGAACCCTTCTGCCACCTCTTCTCCCAGCGCATGGTTAAAATCTCCGCCCACGATCACATAATTCCCCGCCTGATATTCTTCTTCCATTACCGAATTCAAGATTTCCAACTGTTTGGCGCGGATCACACCGCCTTCGTCGTATGCCGACATATGGCTGTTGATCAACACCAGCTCCTTTCCTCCCTTCACCGGCAGCCGCATCACGGCAAAGCACCGATCCAGATCCGTGAATTTCGTTATAAAACCATCATCCACCGGATAACTCCTGCGTTCCGCTTCTTCGATCCGATACCTGCCGAAGCTTAGAAGCCCCGCCTCCACCGCACCGTGGGGATCTGTAAACGGATAAAACAGATACGCCGAATGAAAATTATTTGCAAAGACATTGCCGTAATCCGGGAATTCTGCTCTGACCTCCTTCACCTGATCAATATGGTAACTCCGGTCTGCATCCACATCAACTTCCTGAAGCAGCATAAAATCCGCGTCCAAATCCGCAAGTGTCTCTATCGCTCCTTTTGTGTTCTCTTCTACCGATTCCCTGCTCGCCGCCTTGCCGTATTTCCCTGCGGTCGCAGTCCCGTCCTCCATCTCCCCCGTATCCATGAAGAAACTATAATCCGGTCCGTATGCCCCGAATCCTATATTATAGGTCACCGCACTGTACTCTTCTTTGGTCTTTAAGATCTGCTCCGGATTATTCTTCGCCTCCAACGGCGCATGGTCTTCGATCCGATAATAATTTGCCTGCATATAGATCACATAGCCGGATACACATAAGAGCAGAAGCAGGAGTACCCCTGCAAGAACTTTTATCATCACGGGGATATGCCGCCCTTTGCGATCCGTCTGGTTTTTCCTATCGTTATGGTTACCAAGCTTCCCTGTCATACCCTATACCTCCTGTAATCTACAGTTTTTCACACACTCCCGAAAATATGCCAGATTATTTTCGGTTTTCCTTCAGTTTAACACAGAAATGAAACTTAAGCATTAGTTATTTGCGTGCGTTTTGTTGTATTCCGCAGGAAATAATGATAAGATAATCCTAACAAACGGCATAGGGAGGAGGGAGTCATATGCCAAGATCCGTCGGCATCGGACACCAGAACTTTGAACAAATGATCACAAACGATCTCTTCTATATAGATAAAACTTCCTTTATAAAAGAATGGCGGGAATATGCAACAATCTGATCGGAAAGTTAATCCGCGAAGGCAGCGCCGAAGTCAAGATCATAATGGAAGATCTTTTGACCGGCAGAACGTTGGACGCCCATATAGATGAACAGATCATATTTGATCAGTTAGATCGCCATATAGACGCAATATGGAGCCTCTTTCTTGCAAGCGGATATCTTAAATTAATAAGCTACTTTATTGATGAAGAAAACGGAACAGAAAAATATAAGCTTGCATTGACGAATAAAGAAGTTAAGATTATGTTCCGTAGAATGATCGAAGGTTGGTTTTCCAATTTTACCCCATCCTATAATCGTTTTATTACGGCAATGCTTGCCGGTAACAGAAAAGAAATGAACATCTATATGAATCAGGTTGCACTCAAAACTTTCAGTTACTTTGATACCGGAAAGCATCCGTCAGCAGGAACAGAACCCGAACGATTCTATCACGGATTCGTCCTTGGCCTAATAGTGGATCTTGCAGAAGTGAATTTATTTCATATACCAACAGCGTGCTGAACACAAAACAGAAGAATATGTGTGTCAGCCGTCCGCGGCGTTTTGGTAAATCCATGGCTGCAGATATGTTGATTGCTTATTATAGCAAAGGCTGTCGCTCTGCAGAATTATTTCAAGGTCTGAAGGCGGAAAAAACAGAATCTTTTGGCAAACATTTGAATCAGCATAATGTAATTCGTCTGGATGTTCAGCAGTTCCTAGAATCCCAACAGGACCTCAAGACATTCATTGCCGAGATGGAAAAGGCGGTTGTAGAAGAACTGACCGAACTATTCCCTGACTGCCAAAAGATTCATTCCGATACCCGGCTAAAAACTGCTTTGAATAAAATATTTAACCACACAAGGAAAGGCTTTATCTTCATTATTGACGAATGGGACTGCGTGTTCCGCCTGGCAAAAAATCACACTGATATACAAAAAGACTATCTTGATTTTCTGCGAGGTCTTTTTAAAGGACAGAATTACGTTGATCTGGCTTATATGACCGGAATTCTCCCGATCAAGAAATATGGCGACCATTCTGCAATTAATATTTTTGATGAATATTCTATGATTTCCCCCAAGAATCTGGGGAAGTATTTCGGATTTACAGAAGATGAGGTTCGAAAGCAGTGTGACATGCACGGTGTTGATTATGATGAAGTAGAGAAATGGTACGATGGTTACCGATTGGGCGATATCCATATCTATAATCCAAAATCTGTTGCCGATGTACTGATGTGGAAAGAATTTCAAAGCTATTGGACCGGAACAGAAACATATGAAGCCTTGAAGATATATATAGACATGAATTTCGACGGACTCAAAGAGGCGGTTATTAAAATGTTGGGCAACGGACGATGCGTGATCGACCCAACCACATTTCAGAATGACATGACCACATTTCAGGTGAAAGATGATCTGTTAACACTTTTGGTTCATCTTGGCTATTTAACCTATGACAGGGGACGCAGTGAAGTGTTCATACCCAATCTTGAGATATCACAGGAGTTTCTCAGGGCAATCAATGTCAGCGGATGGAGCGGACTCATCCAGGCATTGGAACAATCAGAGACTTTGCTTAAAGATACATGGAAAATGAATAATAAAGCTGTATCCGCCGAAATCTCTGCGATTCATGATCAGACGGCATCTACGACCTGCATTGGTAAAAGAGCTTAAGTGGAATAAATCAGCAGAGGGGGCGATTGCACAGATCAAAGATAAGAAATATACGGATTGGATCAAAGAATATACCGAGGATATTCTCTTGATTGGAATTGACTACAATACGAACACAAAGATACACGAATGTATCATTGAAAAATGCGAGAAAGTTCTATAAACACTTACAAGAAATAACAATATCATTCATATATAACCTTGTAATATACAGAAAAAGGCTTCTTTCAAAAAGAAGCCTTTTCCCATATGAAAATTCAATAGATTACTGAAGTAACTGCAGAACTCCCTGTGGTACCTGGTTCGCCTGTGCAAGCATAGCCTGAGCGGACTGTACGAGGATGTTATTCTTCGTGTAAGCCATCATCTCCTTAGCCATGTCTACGTCACGGATACGAGACTCAGCAGCTGTGATGTTCTCTTCCTGAACACTTAAGTTGTTGATCGTGTGATCCAGACGGTTCTGCATAGCACCGAAGTCAGAACGCATGGAGGATACCATGTCGATAGCTGCCTGTGCTACGGAGATTGCGTGTCTTGCGCTGTCGGCCTTTGTTAAGTCAATGTTATTGATAGTTACGGCCTTTGCACCCTTTTCATTAGCACCAATTAAGAAGCCAGTTGTTCCCAGTGATTTAACAAACGTATTCTTATCTGTTGAATGAAGACCAAGAGTCTTACTACTCATTGCCTGGAACGTTACTTTCAACTGGTTCGCTGTCTCATGAGAGTCGCCGACGTGAAGCGTAATCTTAGTCTGTGCAACTTTTCCGCCAGTCTGTGCAGCTTTTCCTGCTGGTACAGTAAACAACTTCGTTCCGTTAAAGTTCGCAGTATTACTGATTCTGTCGATTTCTTCATTCAGACGCTTGATCTCTTTCTGCATCTCCTGACGGTTAGCAGTAGAGTATGTTCCGTTAGCAGACTGTGTAGCCAGTTCAACCATACGATTCAACATAGAGTGAACTTCTGTCAGAGCGCCTTCTGCGGTCTGCACAAGAGAGATACCATCGTTCGCATTCTTCTGAGCGGTTGCAAGACCAGTGATCTGTGCACGCATCTTCTCAGAAATAGCAAGTCCGGCCGCGTCGTCACCAGCGCGGTTGATTCTGTAACCGGATGATAACTTCTCTAAGCTCTTGCCTACGGAAGAGTTGTTGTTGGTTAAGTTCCTGTGTGCATTCAATGCAGTAATGTTATGTTGGATTCTCATATTCTTTCCTCCTTGAAAATAGTCAGGGAATTCCATTTCCCTGCATGATTATCATTATCTATGATATATATATTATTGTACCCTCTTAAAATATCTTAAGGGTATTTTATAAATTTTTACAAATTTTTATGACATATGCCGTATAATCTCCTGCTTAATCTTCAAAACTTCCAGATCCCCCGGCAATAACGTAAGAAGCTGCTCTGCAACACCGTATGCTTCCCCCCACTGCTCATTCGCAACCAGTCCCTGCAGCACCTGCTTCACCTGATTGCCAAGAATCTGAAACTCATCCGAAACCTTTGGAGGTTCCTTCATCTTCTCTTCCATATAGTCACTCAGACAGCTTATAGCTCCGGACATCTGCGGGTAAGTGTGGATGGCGTCACGAAGCATTGAAATACACTCTTCATACTTCCCGGATTCCAGATTATCTAATACCCTCTCCGCCATGAATACAAATTTATATCTGGACGGCAGCGCATAGTAGTCCTTAACCTCCAGAATCTCTGCTTTATAAAGTGTCTCCGCCTCCTTACGCACGCTATTGCAATATTGCTTCAACAGCTCCAGAAGCCGTGCCGTCTCCGTCATTCCCTGGGACAACAGCTTCTCCAGCAGACTCTGCTCCAACCGTCCTGCATAGATCGGATAATCCGCCATCAACGGGCACAACTTATCCATAAAATCAGGCATATCTGCAGTTTCCAGCTGTTCCGGCAAGGCTTTCACATATGCATCCCACGTCTCCACAGTGGTATGCTCTAACAATGTAGTCAGCGAAAAGCCATTTCTCCCTGCCAGCTTCACAATCTGATGCATGAAACCAGAAGGACAATTGCCTGCACAGATTGCAAAATACCGCTCCGCTTTTGCGGGTAGATGCTTTTCTTCAGCATGTAATGCCTTCTGAAGACTGACATAGGCATTATTTGTCTGAAGCTGTGAGTATCCATCCAGAATTACACCCTTTAATTCCGGGTAAGCAGCCTTTAACTGCTCAAGCTGTGTATAACGAGACTCCACCAGTTTCTCCCGGTCCCAGGGAATCCATGCCAGTATCTCCCGCAGTTGTCCTGTCTCCCCGAGTTCCGCCGCAAAGAGAAGCCCCGCTACATATGCAGGCATTGCGTGCTCCCACGCCGTTGTATACGTAACAGAACCGCCGGTCTGATGAGCGGCTTTTTCCGGATGCTTTTCCAGATATCTCATGGTCTTATGAAAATTCCTCACATGGCGAAGCCCCCTTTGGCACTCTTTCATATCCCAGCACAATGTGGCCAGGATGCTGTAGATATGTGCCTGTCCGACTTCCAGCAGACGCGGTGACAATAAGATCTTTTCCCCTTCTGCAAGCGCTTCTTCTTTCTTCCCGCTTTCAGAGAGCATTACTGGCAGATGTACCTGCATCCACATCTCATAGACATGGATCCGCTCCTCTTTCGCGGCAAGCTTCAACCCTTCACGGCAATATTCTATAGCTGTCTCTTCCTCGTTCACATACCGGTATTCCTGCGCCAACTGCATACAGATGTGTGCGCTTGGATTCTCCTCATAGACCTTCCGAAGCAGCGCCGAATTCCGCTCAAACTTCTTTCTTCCTTCCGACGCAGATCCTGTCTCAACATAGCCATAATGATGAACATAACTTTTCAGTATTTTCCGCGAATCTCCAAAAGGATACAGGCCTTCATGGATTGGAGAAACGAATCTGATATCCGGTGTCAGACGGCACATACGCCCCACTTGGGCATCATTGTAGAATCTTCCTTCCCAGTCATCATAATTACGCTGTACATATGTAGCCGTCTCATAGCTGCGGTACTCCCCGCTTTTAAAAAACTCGATGATCTCCGTCACATCTTCAAACCATTCATCATCATCCAGATAGAGGAACCATTCCCCGCTGGCTCTCGTAAGCCCGGCATTCCTTGCCTTGGAAAAATCATCGCACCAGGTAAACGGGATAATGTGAGAGGTATACTGTTTTGCAATCTCCAGAACCTCTTCATCCTTTCCGGTGAAGACAATAAGCAGTTCACTGCTTACTTCCTTGAGAAGCGGAACGATAGAATCTAAACATCTCTTCAAAGTCTCCTTCCGGTCCGATACCAGAAGCGAGATGGTAAGTTGTAATTTCATGAGGTGTTACTCCTTTATACGATTATATAAGGATACTATAATCTTTTTTGCATACTATTGCAAGAAAAAAGGCTCCTTTCGAAAAAGAAGCCTTTTCCATATGAAAATTCCATTAATTACTGAAGTAACTGAAGAACTCCCTGTGGTACCTGATTAGCCTGAGCAAGCATAGCCTGAGCGGACTGTACAAGAATATTATTCTTGGTGTAAGCCATCATCTCTTTCGCCATATCTACGTCACGGATACGAGACTCAGCAGCTGTGATGTTCTCTTCCTGAACACTTAAGTTGTTGATCGTGTGATCCAGACGGTTCTGCATAGCACCAAAATCAGAACGCATAGAGGATACCATATCGATTGCCGCCTGTGCTACAGAAATGGCATGTCTTGCACTATTTGCACTGGTCAGATCAATCTTATCGATAGTTACAGCATCATCACCCTTTTTATTCTGAGTTCCCATCAAGAAACCAGTGGTACCTAATGTTTTCACAAATGTCGTTGAATTTGTCGAATGAAGCCCGAGAGTCTTGCTGCTCATTGACTGGAATGTTACTTTCAACTGATTCGCAGTCTCATGAGAATCACCGACATGAAGAGTAATCTTTGTATTTACTACGGTTCCAGTGTTAGGAACATTGCCTGCTCCTGTTGATGTAAATAACTTGGTTCCATTAAAGTTAGCAGTGTTACTAATTCTGTCGATTTCTTCGTTCAGACGCTTGATCTCCTTCTGCATCTCCTGACGGTTAGCAGTAGAATAAGTACCGTTTGCAGACTGTGTAGCCAGCTCAACCATACGATTCAGCATAGAGTGAACTTCTGTCAGCGCACCTTCTGCTGTCTGTACAAGAGAGATACCGTCGTTCGCATTCTTCTGAGCGGTAGCAAGACCAGTGATCTGTGCACGCATCTTCTCAGAAATAGCAAGTCCGGCAGCGTCGTCACCAGCGCGGTTGATCCTGTAACCGGATGATAACTTCTCAAGACTCTTTCCTACAGAAGAGTTGTTGTTGGTTAAGTTCCTGTGTGCATTCAATGCAGTAATGTTATGTTGGATTCTCATATTCTTTCCTCCTTGAAAATAGTCGGGAAACTCCTTTTCCCCGCATAATCGTTATCTTTTTCTTCTGAAAAAGTATCCACACTTATATATCGTATATTATTTACATATCTTAAGTATTTTTTCGGATTTTCTCGGCTAAATTTTTTGCATCCGTTCGATTGCGGGCTGATACCCGTCGTCTGCCGCTCTTCTATAGTAGTTCAGCGCCTCCTGTGTCTTTCCATTGACTTCGAACCAAACGCCAAGATTGTATGCCGCTTTGAAAGAACCATTTCCCAATACACCTTCATGCTCCGGTATCTCTCCAATCTCCAGGCACCGACGGTAAGAGCGCTCTATCTCCGGAAGATATCCAATGTAACGCTGTACATCAGAGAAAATTGCCTGCGTATAGAACGTTCCGCACGCAAAATGATAATCGGCATAGGCGTCTAATCGCTGTTTTTCATTTTCGATAACCTGAAACCCCTTCTCATATTTTTTTAACTCCAACAGATTATAGATATATGAGATCACTCCGCTGGTACGATATCCGGTTCCCGCCACCGGCGCCAGTTGATAAAACTTCTCAAAGTACCCGTCCGCCTGCGCAAATTCCTTCATAATCCAGAAGGTTCTTGCAATCTGGTATAGCGTATAAGAATCCCCCGGTCTCTCCTGCAATTCCTCCAGAAGAATGTCCAGGTTGCGTTGCCCTTTTCCTTCTTGCAGATATCCGTCATGTTCAAAAACCAACGGAAGCGCCGCAATCGGAAGCGCCGATACAATCTGCTCGTGTATCTTCCCCTCATACAAGGCGCCCCGCGGAACCAGTCTGGTTGTGAACACCGTACTCTTGCTGATCTCTCCTTTGCTCTCTCTGTAACTGTCATGTCGTTCAATCGCCCCTACATGGTTCTCGGTTTCTATAAAGTCAAGGATATCTCTCTTCGTTCCCGCTATCAAATATTCGTCCGCATCCAGAATCAGATTCCAGTCACAATCCGATTGCTTCAGGGCATAGTTTCTTGCCGCCGAGAAATCATTGCACCACTGGAAGCTGGAAATATGGGCGTGGTGCTTCTGTGCAATCTCTATCGTGTCATCCGTCGATCCCGTATCTGTGATATAGATCTCGTCCACAAGCTTTTCAGCCAGGGATAAGCATTTATCAAGACTGCGGCTTTCATTTCTTACAATCATAACTAATCCTATCGTTTTCATCAATATTCTCCTTCCCCGCAGCAATAGCGGTGCTCGTAGCCTCCTCCATTGATATAATCTGCAACCGTAAATGCTCCGCACCTGCAATTTCCTATCAGTGAATCACACTCCGCCAACAGATACAGAACTGCAAGATAAGGCATCTCGTCGTGATAATCGTGCCCTTCCCTCTTCATCTTAGCAACTACTCTTCCCGGCTGGTCCGTATTCATATAACGATAACGCTCCTGATCAATATATCTCAACCGCTCGCCAAAACCTGCCTGCCTGAAATGTTCAAAAATCTCCATATCTTCCGTAGCCAGGAACAGCAGATCACACTTCCATTCATCCATCTTCTCTCTGACCAATTCAATATATGCCTCATCGCCCATTGGCTGCGGTACATCAAATCCACCATAACGAAAATCCGTTCCCCTTGCAACAACACCTAATACTCTCAACCCCCCCCCCCAAATTGCATTCTTCTCTGTTCTACATAAGCAGACATTTCCTGATTTAGCCGAAGATACTTCTTGTATATAGCCCGCATATTATTCAGATTGTGATATTGCTCCATCATATACGGATTAAAGGCATCCAGCTTCTCATCACATACAAGCACGTACTTGCTTTGCATAACTTCATCAACACTGTATTCATTCAGCGGCTCAAAGAAATATTCCCAGACATTTTCACACCGGCCGCCGGTAAACTGGTTCCCATCATTGGGAACGCTCAAATCAATCACCGGGATGTATTCCGTCTTCGAATACTCCGTCACCGCAGCCTTCGTCATACAAAACCGGATAACATCTCCTAACCCGCAGGAATATAAGGGAAAACGAATCAGCAAAAATTTCTTATCAGGATTCAACTGACCATAGGACCTCTCGCATTTTCTCCAGAACAAAGAAGTCATAACCCCGAGGCTGCAGCAGATACCTGTTTGCGGAGCTCTTGTCATCAAATGCTCTTTCCGGCTGCTGTCAATATAGAGAATATTTCCTGCTGTCGTTTGGCAGGGCGTGTTCTCTTTCAAAAAAATCTGCGCATTTTCATCCAGAAAATACTTCTTTTTATCCGGGAAACGCTGTTCCAGGACTTTGTAGATAAACGCCGTATACTCCTCGTATTCCTCGAATATGCAGACGTCTGCCCGCGAAAGAAACTCAAAATCCAGTTCTTCATCATAATCATATTCTTCAAACTCACTGACCGGATATCCTGTTGTAATTGGATTATGCTGATAATACAGAATACATTCCACCTCGTCCTGCCTGTTACAGACCGCAATGCCTCTCTTCCATCTCTCTTCCTGCTGCCGGAAAACAAAAAAATACTTTCTTGCCTCCGCAAAAATATCCTGATCCAGATATAATATTTTCTCCGGCACATCACGATTATAACAGACATCATGGTAAGATAACGCCTTTATTGGTCTGCCGTCACGATAAATCAGAACATAATCATTGTGATGCCCGTCAAGAAAAAAGTGCAGCGCTTTTCGCCAGTCATATTCACTTTCCTCAAATGCATATGCATCCCCATTAAACACTCGTATCATTAGTCTTCCTTTCACTGAATTAATATCTTGGCATATCTGCCAGATAATATCAATATCTAATTTTTCTCATATATTCTATCATAAACGTGCAAAAAAGTGTGAGCAAGATTTACTTTTTTAGAAAAAGTACTTAAGATATTTTAAGAAAAAACGATAATATAATTGTCAGGAATTATAATTTTTGCAGGGAAAGGGATTTCCCTGACTACTTTCAAGGAGGAAAGAATATGAGAATCCAACATAACATTACTGCATTGAATGCACACAGGAACTTAACCAACAACAACTCTTCCGTTGGCAAGAGCTTAGAGAAGTTATCATCCGGTTACAGGATCAACCGCGCCGGTGACGACGCTGCCGGGCTTGCTATTTCTGAGAAGATGCGTGCGCAGATCACTGGTCTTGCTACCGCTCAGAAGAATGCGAACGATGGTATCTCTCTTGTACAGACCGCTGAAGGCGCTCTGACAGAGGTTCACTCTATGTTGAATCGTATGGTTGAGCTGGCTACCCAGTCCGCCAACGGAACATACTCTACTGCTAACCGTCAGGAGATGCAGAAGGAGATCAAGCGTCTGAACGAAGAAATCGACCGTATCAGCAAGACTGCTAATTTCAACGGAACCAAGTTGTTTACATCACCAGGCGCAAAGGCTGATGCTAATGGAGTTGTAACTAAGACAAGGATCACGCTTCATGTTGGTGACTCTCATGAGACTGCCAACCAGTTGAAGGTAACCTTCCAGTCCATGAGTAGTTCTACTCTTGGTCTCCATTCAACTCAGACAGATTTTTCAAAGAAACTGGGCTGTGGATCTTTCACTGTTGGTGGTGGCGGCGCTACAGATGGTAGCAAAGCAGTAACAATTAATGAAATTGATCTGACCAAGGCTGACAGCGCAAGACACGCTATCTCTGTAGCACAGGCAGCTATCGATATGGTATCCTCCATGCGTTCTGACTTCGGTGCTATGCAGAACCGTCTGGATCACACCATCAACAACTTAAGTGTTCAGGAAGAGAACATCACAGCTGCTGAGTCCCGTATCCGTGACGTTGATATGGCTAAGGAGATGATGGCTTACACCAAGAATAACATTCTTGTTCAGTCCGCTCAGGCTATGCTTGCTCAGGCTAATCAGGTTCCACAGGGTGTTCTTCAGTTACTCCAGTAATTTTTTGAATTTTCATATGGGAAAGGGCTTCTTTTTTAAAGAGGCCTTTTTCTTTATACAAATTAAAGAAAAATACTTAAGATATTCGGATTACATACGATAATATAAGTGTCAAGAATTTTCAATTATGCAGGGAAACGGATTTCCCTGACTATTTTCAAGGAGGAAAGAATATGAGAATCCAACATAACATTACTGCATTGAATGCACACAGGAACTTAACTAACAACAACTCTTCCGTTGGCAAGAGCTTAGAGAAGTTATCATCCGGTTACAGAATCAACCGCGCCGGTGACGACGCTGCCGGACTTGCTATTTCTGAGAAGATGCGCGCTCAGATCACTGGTCTTGCTACCGCTCAGAAGAATGCCAACGACGGTATCTCTCTTGTGCAGACAGCAGAAGGCGCTCTGACAGAAGTTCACTCCATGCTGAACCGTATGGTTGAGCTGGCTACTCAGTCTGCCAACGGTACTTACTCTACTGCTAACCGTCAGGAGATGCAGAAGGAGATCAAGCGTCTGAATGAAGAGATTGACCGTATCAGCAATACTGCTAACTTTAACGGAACTAAGTTGTTCACATCCCCAGGAGCAAGCGCAACTGGTGGTACTGGTAACACTGTAACAAAGACACATATTACGCTTCATGTCGGTGACTCTCACGAGACAGCTAACCAGTTGAAAGTAACGTTCCAGTCTATGAGCAGCAAGACTCTTGGTCTTCATTCAACAGATAAGAATACGTTTGTTAAATCACTGGGAACAACTGGCTTCTTAATTGGTGCTAATGCAAAGGGTGCAAAGGCCGTAACTATCAATAACATTGACTTAACAAAGGCTGACAGCGCTAGACACGCGATTTCTGTAGCACAGGCTGCTATCGACATGGTATCCTCCATGCGTTCTGACTTCGGTGCTATGCAGAACCGTCTGGATCACACCATCAATAACTTAAGTGTTCAGGAAGAGAACATCACAGCTGCTGAGTCCCGTATTCGTGACGTAGATATGGCTAAAGAGATGATGGCTTACACCAAGAATAACATTCTTGTTCAGTCCGCTCAGGCTATGCTTGCTCAGGCTAATCAGGTTCCACAGGGTGTTCTTCAGTTACTTCAGTAATTAATGGAATTTTCATATACAAAAAACCTGCCTTCGGCAGGTTTTTTGTATATTTCATCACAGCATTCTGCTAGTTCATTCTTTTGCAATTTTATATAAGTTTCAGCCAACTTATATAAACATAATTTTAGACATAAAATAAGGGCAACAAGAAAACACTGCATCTACAATCTCTTGTCACCCAATATCCTCTGTATTTTAAGGCTTATCTATACTGGTTCTTCAACCTTCCAAACACTGGCTACCGCACCATATAGCGGCCTACAATCTCCATGCTAGCCGCACGCTCTGCTTCGTTCTGTCTTACTTTTTGCTTGATAGCCCTATCCAAATCCTCCATATGACTGCTAGAAACGGGTAATTTCTCTGCTGGCAATATCTTGGTTACGGATGGCCTATAATCCAATTTTGCTTTTTTAATAGCCATAATCCCACTTTCTCCTCCTATCCTCCATACCGGAATGTACCATCTCAATTACAGATTCCCCATTCCTTGTGAATATTTTACCCTCCATATTCAAATGAATGATAGAGTATTATAATTATATGTTCTCTATCTTCCTTTTGTCAAGTAATTGTTTTATATTTAATACAAATACTTATAGATTACTACTTATTTTTCCCCTCACATTCTTATCTATTCTCATTTGCCTTAATTTCTTTCGGCGAGAATAAATTATGATCATATCTGGTAAATGGCTCCCAATCATTAACTCGTTCAAAATTTTCATCTTTGTGATTATGCAGGGGCGCGTCCCGGCTTTTCTTCTTGTTTTTCTTTGGTATGCGCCCCGGCACAAACGATGATGAATGTCGGTCACGCAAATATATTCTTTTTGAGGGCTTCTGTTTC
>Ga0209694_1000780_pt1 | contig 44071 bp, 50 predicted proteins | sample GluameincwithD2O_FD_187499 | JGI IMG/M metagenome (GOLD analysis project Ga0209694, IMG submission 187499) | Mouse cecum microbial communities from Vienna, Austria - Glucosamine amended microcosms incubated with D2O (SPAdes) (version 2) | ecosystem: Host-associated > Mammals > Digestive system >... | reverse complement strand
GAGTTCTTAAAAAGATATAAAAGTCAAGAAGAATCGTTATTAACAATATAAGGTATTCAAAGTATATATTTTTCAAAAAAGTGTGACATATGTTTGACTAACCTACAAGAAGTTTCTGTTGAAAATAAAGAAGATTATTTAAGTTATTATATAAATATAATAAAATATCATTCAAGATATTCTGAAATAAAGAAACAGGAAGTTGTTGATGCAATTAAGAATAAGACACTTTCTAATAGAGGATTTACTCCATTGGAAAGTAATCCTAAAGTTAATTTTGATAATTCTAAGTGTTTAAATATAGAATATACTTCAAAAATATCAACGAAGAATTTAGAATATTTAAATAAAATTATAAAGTTATGTAATGAAGAAAATATAAGATTAGTTTTAGTAACAACTCCTACACAAATGGGTGAATCAGAGCAAGCGTATTTAAATTATGTTGAAAAAGTTGCTATACAGAATAATATAGAGTTTATAGATTTAAATCGAAAATTTGGGGAGATAGGTTTAGATTTTAGCACAGATTTTTATGATACTACACATTTATCAAAATTTGGTGCTGAGAAAGTCACTAAGTATTTTTTAAATAATATATTGTAAAATATGAGAGAGAAGGAGAAAAATAGGAGTGAATAATGAAAAAATAGCTAATTTTTTAGTAAAAATGGTATGTGTTTTTATTTTAGGAATATTACTTTTATTTGTTATTTCATCTTGTTTTTCTACTGCTAAGATGGATTCTACAATATATAAATTAAATGAAATGGTTATAATTGATAAATGCAATGTACTATTTGTAATAATTTCATTAGTTATATATATAACGATAGTATTATGTGTGACAAAGCTTTTAAAAAAAGTAGATACTAAAAAAATATTAATAACAGGATTACTTTTTATTTTGTTTATTTCAATTGGCTGGATATTTTTTTCAAAAGTCTTACCAAGAGATGATATGAAAGATATAATTGATGCTACAATGGAATTAAAGGATGAGGATACGAATAAATTTGAAAAAGGTGGATATTTTGATTTATATCCTTTTCAATTAGGATATTTATTAGTAGCAGAAATATTATTTAATATTTCTGAATCACTATATTTTGCACAGATAATAAATGCTATTATTATTGTAGCTATTATGTTTATATTATACAAAATAACTAATATGTTATTTAAAGATGATATCGTTTCAAAAATAATATTAATTTTAGAATGTGGATGTTTTTATCTATTTATGTATTCAACAATGATTTATGGCAATATTATAGGGTTAATGTTTGCTTTGCTTTCAATTTTATTTTTGCTAAAATATTTTGAAAATAATAAAATCGTGGATGCTGTACTAATGGTAATTACTATAATAGTATCAGTGATGATTAAAAATAATTATTTAATTTTTTTGATTGCTGAACTAATAATGGTGTTACTAGATATTTTTTCTACAAAAAATATTAAAAAAATTATACTGATATTGGGAGTTGTAGGTTTACTTTTTAGTAGTAATTGTATATTAAAGAGTTTCTATGAATATAGAACAGGGATGCAGATATCTAAAGGTCTTCCTAAAGTTTTGTGGATCAATATGGGAATTTCAGAAAATACTGAGGCACGATCTTTTGGCTGGTATGATTCAAATTATTCATGGAAAATTGCTTACAAATATGATTTCGATTATGAATTGATAAAAGAAGAAGGAAAAAGGCAAGTTTTAGAAAGAATGCAGTATCTGATGGAAAATCCTAAATATTTATGGAAGTGTTTTATTAAGAAAACATTACCATTATGGATTGAGCCAACATATGGAGCATTATGGATAAATACCCCTACGGTTTATGAAGAAAATGATGATACTACTTTTATTAAAGAAATAAAAGCTAGTTTATATAATCAAGGAGATAGACTAAATAGTATATTTGTGTGGTATTGTAAGATATATCAAATAATGATATATTTAATGTCTATAGTATATGTTTTAATAAATATTAAAAAAATTAATTATAAAAATTCAATATTCTTTATTACTTTTTTAGGAGGATTTCTATTTCATACTTTTTGGGAGGGAAAATCGATATATGTATTTCAATATACATTAGTTTTATTGCCTTATACTGCTTTTAGTATCGCAAAGATATATGATAAAATAAAAAATAAATTAGTAATAAAAGAAAATTTTAAGAAGAAGGACGGTAACAATGAAAAAAGTATCTGTAGTAATACCAATGTACTATGAAGAAGATGTTGCAAACTTGTGCTATGAACGAGTAAGTGCAGTATTAGAAGAACTAAAGAAGAAATATGATTATGAAATAATTTTTGTAAATGATGGAAGTAAAGATAAAACATTATCAATATTAAAAGAAATTGCAAGCCAAAATGAAAAAGTAAAAATAGTTTCTTTTTCTAGAAACTTTGGACATCAAGCAGCAGTAACAGCTGGAATAAAAGAAGTTTCTGGAGATGCTATTGTTATTATGGATGCTGATCTTCAAGATCCACCAGAGCTAATTCCTGATATGTTAAAGCTTTGGGAAGATGGAAGTGAAGTTATTTATGGTAAGAGAAATACAAGAAATGGAGAATCTGCTTTTAAATTATTAACAGCAAAGATGTTTTATAGTTTCTTAAATGCTATGTCTGAAGTTGAGATTCCTAAAAATACAGGTGATTTTAGATTAGTAGACAGAAGTGTAATAGATGTTATAAATAATTTACCTGAGCATAATAAATTTTTAAGAGGTTTGTTTAGTTGGGTAGGATTTGAACAAAAAGAATTTTTATATGATAGACCTAAAAGAGAATTAGGTGAAACAAAATATCCTTTAAAAAAGATGTTAAAGCTTGCTAAAGATGGAATTATTAGTTTTTCTACTAAACCTTTAAAATTAGTTGGAGGACTTGGTATATTATCTATATTTATTTCATTTGTAATATTAATATATTCAATTTTATCATATGCGCTAAATTGGAATAATTTATCTGATGGCTGGACATCTATAATGGTATCTATAACATTTTTTGCAGGTGTACAATTATTTTCTTTATGGATTATGTCAGAATATATTTCTAGAATATATGATGAAAGTAAAGGAAGACCAGAATATATTATTAAAGAAAAAATAAATTTTGATAAAAAATAACATAAATTAAAAATCTTTATGTAAGGTGAAAACCTTTATACATAAAGATTTTTTACGTCTTAATGTTTTATATGAAAACTATTGAAAAAAAGTTTTGTATATGGTATAACAAACCTATATAATACACAGAATTGGGGGAACTTTTTTGAAAAGAAACATAAAAAGCTTTACATTAGATGAACTAAAAAATGAAATGATAGCTTTAGGAGAAAAAGGCTTTAGAGGAGAGCAGATTTTTAAATGGATTCATCAAGAAAATGTGCAAAGCTTTGAAGAGATGACAAATATTTCTAAAGATTTCAGAGAAGTTTTAGAAGAAAAATATACTATTAATAATTTCAAGATTATAAAAAAACTAGAGTCAAAAGATGGAACTAAAAAATATCTTTTTGATATTTTAGATGGAAATGCCATTGAATCAGTTTTAATGGAATACAAATTTGGTTATTCAATTTGTGTATCTTCTCAAGTAGGGTGCAAAATGGGTTGTAAATTTTGTGCTTCTACAGGAATTCCTTTTTCAAGGAGTTTAGAAGCGGGAGAAATTGTAGAACAAATTTTAGCAGTAGAAAGAGAAGAAAATGTACGTATATCAAATATAGTATTTATGGGAATTGGAGAACCACTTGATAATTATGATAATGTTATAAAAGCAATTAGTATTATAAATAATCCTAAAGGACTTAATATTGGAACTAGACATATAAGTATTTCTACAAGTGGGTTAGTTCCTAATATATATAGATTAGCAAAAGAAAATATTCAATGTACATTGTCAGTATCATTACACAGTAGCAATAATGAAAAAAGAAGTGAAATGATGCCCGTAAATAAAATGTATCCAATTGAAGAATTAATTACAGCTTGTAAGGAATATATAAAAATAACAAACAAAAGGATTTCTTTTGAATATGCACTTGCGAAAGATAATAACGACAATTTAGGTGATGCAAAAGAGTTGGTTAAATTACTTAAAGGTATGCTTTGTCATGTTAATTTAATTCCTATCAATAAAATTGAAAATGGTAAATATACCAAAAGTACAAATGATAATATTATCAAATTTAGAGATTATCTAAATGATAATGGGATTGTAGCTACGATAAGAAGAGAGCTTGGATCAGATATTGATGCAGCTTGTGGACAGCTAAGAAGAGCAGAATTGAAAAAGGAGTAGATGATGAAGGTATTTACTAAAACAGATGTAGGTCAAGCTAGAAGCATGAATCAAGATAGCTTACTGGTATCTGAAAATAATGATAAAGGATTAAATCTTTATATACTGGCTGATGGTATGGGAGGCTATAAAGGTGGCGAAATTGCTAGCAAAGTAGCTGTTACTGCTGTTCAAAAGTATATAACTGAAAAGTTTGATACTATATCAAAAGATAAAGAATCAATTTTAGATTTGATTGATGATTCAATTGATTTTGCTAACTCTGCAATTTATGATGAGTCAGAGCAAGATGAAGAACTTCAAGATATGGGTACTACTTTAGAAGTTTTGTTAATATATAAGAGTAAGGTATATATTGGACATATTGGTGATAGCAGAATCTACAGAATTAGAAAAGGTAAAATGAAAAAGATTACTACAGATCATAGTTATGTAGAAAAATTGATTCAGGATGGAGAAATTACTAGAGAAGAGGCGTATAACCATCCTAAAAAGAATTTGCTTATTAAAGCACTAGGAACTGATAAAGTGGTAGAGCCAGATTTACTTTATACAGTATTAAATAAAAACGATATACTTTTAATGTGTTCTGATGGACTTACAAATATGATAAGAGAGAATGAAATTCTTGATATTATATTGTCAAGTGAAGAACAAAAGGATGTTACTGAAATATTAGTTGATAAAGCTAATGAGGCAGGAGGGCTTGATAACATATCTGTTATCATTATTGATAATAGATAAGATCAACAAAAGTTTAAATATCTTTTAAAAATTAAGGAGAGATAAAGATATGAATCTAATAGGAAGAATGCTCGCTAATAGGTATGAAATATTAGAAAAAATAGGTAATGGTGGTATGGCAACAGTTTATAAAGCTAAATGCCATGTACTTAACAGATTTGTTGCTGTTAAAGTTTTAAAAGAAGAATTTATTACAGATATAGAATTTATAAAAAGATTCAAATCAGAAGCACAAACAGCTGCTAGTTTGACTCATCCAAATATTGTTTCAATATATGATGTAGGCAATGAAGGTGATGTTTATTATATAGTAATGGAACTTATTCAAGGTAAGACTTTAAAAGAAATTATAGTTGAAGATGGAAAATTATCTTGGAAATGGTCAGTAAATATAGCTATACAAATAGCATCAGCTTTGGAAACAGCTCATAAAAATAATTTAATACATAGAGATATAAAACCACATAACATAATAATTACTGAAGATGGTATGGCAAAAGTTACTGATTTTGGTATTGCTAAAGCAGTTTCAAATTCAACAATTACAGCTTTTGGAACAACGATAGGTTCTGTACATTATTTTTCACCTGAACATGCAAGAGGTGCAAACACTGACGCTAAGTCTGATATTTATTCACTTGGTGTTGTTATGTATGAAATGTTAACTGGAAGAGTGCCTTTTGATGCAGATACACCAGTTTCAGTTGCATTAATGCAAGTTCAAGATGAACCAATTGAACCTAAAAAATTAAATCCGCAAATACCAATTAGTGTTAATAATATTATATTAAAGGCAATGCAAAAAGAACCAGAAGACAGATATCAAAATGCTACAGATATGCTTATTGATTTAAGTACTGCTTTAAAAAGACCTAATGATGATTTTGTTAAATTAAATAAAAAATTTGATACATTGCAAACTCAAAAAATTAATACACTTTATGATGTAGATGGAAAAGTAAAAGAAGCTGATGAAGAAGAGTATGACGAAGAAGATGAAGAAGAGTATGTAAAACCAAAAAGAAAGAGAAAAGGATTATTTGGTTTCTTAAAAGAGCATGTTATTATATCTTTTGTATTAATTGCAATTATTCTATTTTCTGTTGCATTAGGTGGAACAATTTTATTTATGAATTTAACTAAGTCAGATGATGCTCAAATACCTAATTTAGTTAAAAATTCAAAAGGTGAAAGATTAACTGAGGCGCAAGCTATTAATTTGTATAATGAAACAGAATTTAAAAAGAAAAATAATTTGAAGATTGAGTATATTGAAGATGAAACAAATAATGGTGAAGCTGTTGAACCAGGTCAAGTTTTAAAGCAAGATCCACCATATAAAAATAATTATAAAATAAAAGTAAAAGAACAAATTACGATTTATGTTAGAAAAGCAAAAGAGCCTAAAAAGTTAAAAATGATAGATTTAACGGGTAAAACTAAAGAAGAAGCTGAACAAATGCTTAAAGATTTAGGTTATTTAGGAGAAGTAAAATATCTTGAAGAACCTAGTGAAAGCTTAAAAGAAGGATTAATTATTAAACAAACTATTCAAGAAGGAATAGAATTTAATGATAATGAAGAAATCACACTTACAGTAAGTACAGGTAGTGATAAATTAGATGTTCCAGATACAACTGGTCAAGCTTCAGATGCTGCAAAAATAGCATTAGAAAATGCAGGATTTGTTGTTAGAGTGGAGTATACAGAAGATACAAGTAAATCAGATGGAATAGTTTTGAAACAAGATATTGTTGGTAAGAATAAGGCAAAAGAAGGAGAAACAATTACTCTTACAGTAAATAGATTACCTAAACTAGTGCCAGGTACAGTAACAGTAAATGTTAAAAATTTAACTAAATATGAACCTAAAACTGATGAAGATGGTAATCCTATTGCACCAGATGCTGTAAAGGTTAGAATAACTGTTGATGGAGATACAATTTATTCAAATGAAAAAGTTAGTCCAGCAAATGAAAATTTAACAGCAACATTTAGTGGTAAAGGTAATGTTGTAGTAAAAGTTTACATAGGTGAAGGCGATGGTGTATTAATGGGAACACAAACACTTGATTTAAATAGGGTTACTACAGCTGCTTTTTAGAAATTAGTAAAACAATAAGGCGAGCAAAAGAATACTGCTTGCCTTAATTTAAATAAAGGAGAAAAACGATGACCGAAATAGCTGTTTCGCTTTTAGATGTTGAAGAAGAAAATGCAGTTAGTTATTTTTATAATATAGAAACTGCAAAAATTGATTATTTTCATCTAGACGTTAATGATGGAAAATTTGTAGATAATAACAATATGGAAAAAATGAAAGATTATGCATTAAAAATTAATACAGTATGTATGACACCAATGGAAGTTCATTTAATGACAGAGACTCCAAAAGAATATTTTGATTATTTTATGGATCAAGGAGCTACTAGAATTATATTTCATTTGGAAGCATGTAAAGATAATGAAGAAATTTTAAGTAATATTAAATATTTAAATGAGAATGGTGTTAGAGCTGGTATTGCAATTAGTCCAGAAACTAGTATAGAAAGAGTATATGATTATTTACCATATATTCACATGGTTTTGATAATGTCTGTTATTCCTGGAAGAGGTGGACAAAAGTTTATCCCAGAAGCTCTTAGAAAAATTGATAAATTAAAAAAATATTGTAAAGATAATAATATAGACATTGACATTGAAGTTGATGGCGGAATAAATAATGTAACTTGTAAAGATGCAACAAGTTATGGTGCTACTACTTTGGTAGCTGGAAGATATATATTAGATTCAGATAACTACTCTGAAGCTGTTCGTAGCCTTAGAGAGGAATATATAGAGGAGGAAAAAGAATAAAAAATGAGAAAAAAATTATTATTAGGAGTTAGTATATTTGTTATACTTGTTATGGTTGTTTATAATGTAGCTTTTGCAGATGAAAATGAAGGTATTATGCTTATAAATGATGAAATTCCTGTAGAAAGTGAAAGCAAAATAATGCCAAGAACTAATGAGATGCCTATAGAGGAAGATATAATGCCTATAAGCGATGAAGATAATATAGTACCTATAAGTGATGAAATACCTATAAATGAAAACGATATGGTTAGTGCAGATGAAATTAAACAAGAACTATATTTAAAAGCTAAAAATATTTCAGATAAAAATTTTTACGGATTTGCAAAAAACATAACTAAAGATGGAGAAGTTATAAATGGAAATGCATTTTTATGTGCTGAAACAGTTGAACTTAAAAATGTAACTATAAATGGAGATGTATTTATAACAGCTAATAGATTAAAGATTTCTAAAGATGCTAGTTTAAATGGAAATGCATTTATATGTGCTGCTAATGTTGAATTTGATGGAAAAGTTGCAAGAGAGATTTTTGGAGCTGTTAAAGATATAGTTTTTGGAGAAAATGCTACAGTTATGTATAATGCTAATTTAGTAGCTGACCATATTTCAGTAAAAGGAACTTTTTATAGAGATATAAATGCAACTGTTGATAATATGGAAGTTAAAGATAATACAGTAGTAATTGGAAATTTAAATTATGTTTCAGACAAAGAAGCAACTGTAGCTAAATCAGCAGTTATTACTAATACAAATTTTGCAAAATATGAAGAAGAAAAGAAACAGTTAATTGATATAATAGAAGATAAGGTAATAGATTTTGCTAGATATTTTATATTAGTAATGTTAGTATTTATATCAACTTTAAAATATTTGCCAACAGTAATTGAAAAATCTAAAAAGAACCTATCAGTAAGTTCTTTTGGAGTAGGTATTTTAGCTATTATAGTTGTTCCAATAATATTAGTAGTTTTATTAATGCTTAGAGTATTTTCTATGGCTGTATTTACAATGTTAGCTTTATTTGTGCTTATTTTAATGATATCTAATGCAATTACTAATATAGCTATAGCAAAAGCTATTTCAGAAAAGAAACAAAATTTAAAATTGCCTATAGTTGTTGCAATAGTCACAGTAATTAATTGGTTAATATATCAAATTCCAATTTTAGGAGGCTTAATTGCATTTATATGGTTAACTACAGGATTAGGAATTTCAATAAAAAATTGTTTTACAAAAAAATAGTTGAATAAGAAAGACACGTTTTATTTAAACGTGTCTTTTTTCGTAATATATGCAATCAGTTTCCGAGTTTAATTCTTTTTTTTGTATTGTTTCATAATTGCAAAAACCACTTGTTTGAAAAATACAGTCATACGAACATTTAATATTTGTCAAATTACATACACCTCTTTAGTAATATTATATGTTTTTTTTCATTATATATACTATGAAAAATATATAACGATGCTTATGAAAAAATATTGTAAATAAAATTGTTTTATAATTTTGTTTTGTATTCATTACAGTATGTAGTTAGAGGACATGATTCACATTTTGGGTTTCTGGCAATACATGTATATCGACCATGCCATACAAAAAGATGGTTTACGTCAACCCAGTCCTCTTTTTTTAATTGTTTTAATAAATCTTGTTCAATTTTTTCTGGATCATTTTCTTTTGAAAAACCTATTTTATTTGAAATTCTACGAGCATGAGTATCTACAGCAATACCTTGCGCATCATGAAATGCTTCTAACATAATTACGTTTGCGCTTTTTCTACCAACTCCAGGTAGTTTCATTAAATCTTCCATATTATTTGGAACAATACCATTATAATCGTTTACTATTTTTTGACTACAGGCTAAAGCGTTTTTAGCTTTATTTTTATAAAAACCACAAGGATGTATGATTTCTTCTAATTTTTTTAAATCAATTTTTGCTAATTTTTCTGGTGTTCCATAATCTTTAAAAAGTAGAGGAGTGGTTTTGTTTACTCTTTCATCAGTACATTGAGCAGATAACATAACAGCTATTACTATTTGAAAGGGCGTTTCAAAATCTAAACTACATGTGGCTTCTGGATAAGACTTTCTTAAAATTTCTAAAATTTCACTTGCTTCTTTTTTTGTTTTCATTTTTACTTCCTATTTTTACATAATATTGAACATTATTATACACTAAATAATATATTATATAAAGGGATAGGGGGATAAAAAATGTTAAGAGGGCTTAAAAAAACAATTGCGGTTTGTTTAATTGGTTTTGGTGTAGGAACAATAATGGTGTTATTATTACCAGCAAGTTGGTGGCTTGTGATTATTGGAACTATTATGATTTTAGTGGGAATTATGTGGCTATCTTGTTAGAATATTTTATAGAAAAGAGGTTTGAAATGTATGAAGGTTGTTGTTAAAAAATCTCCAAAGTTTTTACGTGGTTTTTTAAAATTAATTTTTGGAATAAAAGGAAACTAAGAAAGGTAAAAAAAGAGTGTGGCTTTTTACCACACAATTTATTTTAACTTTAATATATACTATGCTCTTTTTACTTTTCCAGAACGTAAGCATTTAGCACATACTGTTATTCTTTTTGGTTGACCATCAACTATAGCTTTAACTGTTCTTAAATTTGGTCTAAAAGTTCTTGTTGATCTTTTACTAATATGAGAACGAGTGATACTTAATTGATTTCCAAAATTTATATTTTTATCACAAATTGCACATTTTGCCATGACTTCACGCACCTCCATTTAATTTATTAAACTGACTATTAGATACTATAACACAGTTTATAAAAAAAAACAAGGGGTAACTTTAAAAAATGTGTATATATAAGACTTTTTTAAGTCAAAAAAGAAGGCGGGGAAGCATTATTGTATGCTTCCTCGCTTCTTGATGTGCTATAGGATGTGTTAAAAATTGATGTGTTCGGCAATTTCCTGAATTATTTCTGCTGGTTCGTTGAAGGCAGAAGTGATTTGCCTGAGTTTGTTTTGATCAAATTCTTCAAGCATTTTACCGGTTAGTAAAGCAGTCTCAAAAAATGCTTCAACAACGGTTTTGTCTTCAAACAAGCAGGGAATAAATGCATAGTGATTTATGCTATTAGGTGCATCGAGAAAAAAGATATCGTTGTCACTAATAAAACAATCATCTGCAGGAATTTGCTTAATCTGGGAATTAGAAATGTACCGAGAAATTTTCTGAAAATCAAGTGGTTTGTATTCCCGAAATAGTGCTTTTGAATCAGCTGACGAAGTGATGAATCCTTTTTTACATAATACCTTGTATAGTCTTTGGTTAGAGCTGAAAATTTCGCTTTTACCATTGATTGATAAGATATATACATCTGCTGTTCTTAAAGGATAGATAAGCAGATTTACAGATTCATTTTCAAGGCTGAGTCCAATTGACAGTACATCAGTGTAAAATTTTCTAGTTGCGGGTCCTATGCTTTGTGGATCGATATCGACAAGACATTCTGGTGATACTTTATATTTATCAGGAAGTCTTTTAGTAGATATAATCCGTGCAAAGCGTGTTATGAATGCACGTGGTTTCATTTATGAAATACCTCCAAACAATTAATATAGGTATTATATCATAAATTATGTAAACAATAAAGAGAAGTTTGATTTATATTGTATTTTTTTGTAGACAGTTTTGATTATCAAATGTTAAAATTAAATAGATAATTATAATGTAGGAGATAAAATGAAGAAAAAAATATTATTAATTATTATAATACTATTGCTGGTTATATTTGTAGGATTGGCTTTATTTGCTGCTAAAATGCATTATGAAAAGATAAATCAAGAAGAAATAAATTCATCTATTCATGGCGTAGTAATTGGTGAAAAAGTGCCTTTTTATAATAAAGCAGAAGTGGATAATGTGAGGCAAATTAAGTTGTTAGAAAAGGGTGAAAATGTATATATTTTAGATGAGTTTGAAGCATATGACATAGAGTGGTATAAAATTAAAGTTGATGGAAAAATTAATGGATATGTTCGTGCTGAGAATATAGATTATTATAAAGAAATAAATTCAGAGAAGGTTTTAGTTTCAGATGTTTCACAATTTAATAAAGACAAAAATTTCAAAGATAGTAAAGAATTTGAAGTGTTTTTATTAGAAAATAAAATAAGTTATGTATATATTCGAGCAGGTGGAAGAGGCTATGGAGAAAAAGGTAATTTTTATACTGATGAAAATTATCAAATGTATGTAGAAGCATGTGAATATTTAAATGTTCCATATGGATTTTATTTTTTAGAAGAAGCACTTAATTCAAAAGAAATTGACGAAGAAGTAGAATTTATTAAAAATTTTTTAAAAGACAATAAAGGAAAAAACTGTGTTTTACCTGTTGCACTAGATATTGAAAATCATGGTGGAAAAGGACGAGCAGATAATATATGGGAAACTAGATATACTTTAGTTCAAGAGCTTTTGAAAGATTTAAAAAAAGAAAAGATAGATGCAATTGTTTATTCAAATGCCCAAACAGCTAATTTATTTTTAAGTGAGTTAAAAACAAAATTCTGGCTTGCATATTATCCTGAAGAATATAAAGTGCCTAAATATTGGTATTTTGATACTAATCAACCAGGTGCATCTAATACAAAATTACAGAAAAGAACTATAGGTTGGCAATTTACAGAACATGGAGCTGGTGAAGAAATTCCACAAGATTTAGATGTTTCATTAATGAAAAAAGATTTTTATAAATAAAGTTAATATAAAAGAAAAAGAAGAATATATTTTATAAAAAAAGACATAGGAGATGAGTTATGAGTAAAAAAATATATTTTTCTTTTTTGTGTATTTATGTATTGCTATCAACTACATGTATGGCTACATATTTAACAATTCCAACTTGGTCAGAAAGCGCAGTTGTTGAAACAAATAGTAATGTTGGCGAAAATTTCTTAGAACTTAATTGTGAGTCAGCTGTGTTGATTTCACAAGATACAGGAGAGCTTTTATACGATCATAATGGTCACGAGCAATTAAGACCTGCTAGTGTTACTAAAGTAATGACAATACTTCTTATTATGGAAGAAATAGATAGTGGAAGACTTTCATATGAAGATAAAGTAACTTGTAGTGAAGAAGCTTCTAATATGGGAGGTTCACAAATATGGTTAGATCCTACAGAAGAACTTACTGTTGATGAAATGCTTAAGGCTATTTGTGTAGTTTCTGCTAATGATTGTACAGTTGCTATGGCTGAACATATTTGTGGCAGTGAAGATGTTTTTGTTGAAAAAATGAATGCAAGAGCAAAAGAACTAGGAATGAATGATACTGTATTTAAGAATTGTCATGGAATAGATGAAGATGGGCATGTTACAAGTAGTTATGATATTGCAATAATGTCTAGAGAACTATTAAGAAACCATCCTGATATTACTAAATATACAACCATTTGGATGGATAGCCTTCGTGATGGAAAATCTGAACTAGTTAATACGAACAAATTAATTAAAAACTATCAAGGTGCAACAGGTTTAAAAACAGGTTCAACATCACTTGCTTTATTTAATTTATCAGCTAGTGCAACAAGGGATGGACTTTCTTTAATTGCTGTTGTTATGAGAGCACCAACTACAAAAGATAGATTCAGCTCAGCTAAAAAACTATTAGATTATGGATTTAGTACTTATCAATATAAAGAATTTTCTAAGAAAGATGATTTTGTTACAGATATTGTGATTAATAAAGGAAAAGAAAATACTGTTGGAGTGAGATTTTCAGATTCTTTTGGAATGATGTGTCAGAAAAATGATCAAGTAGAGGTAGAACAAGAAATTGTTATAGATAAAAATATTTCAGCACCGATTAATAAAAATCAAGTAGTGGGAAAAGTTGTTTTTAAAAGTGGGGATAATATATTAGGAGAGACCAACTTATTATCTAATGAAAGAATCGAAAAAATTAATGTTATAAATCAAACAGATAAAATTTTGAAAAAGTGGTTTTATGTGTTAAGAAAAATGTAAAAAAATAAGGATGAATTCAGTCTATTCATTGACAAAAAAGTATTTTGTAGTTATAATGTAATGTGTAACTTTACTTAGAAAGGAGAGTAGACTTATGCTAGCTAAATGGTGGAAGAAAATAGGTTTTTTGATATTAATTATAGCATGTTTATTTAATATTACTATAAAAATAGTAAAAAGACTTTCATTTGACGAAAATGTAAAAAGCACGGTTACTACCAAAGTAAATAATGTTGTTACACAAGTAAAAGATGGTATAGACGGAAAAGAAAATAAAAAAGATAAAAAATCTAATAGTAAGTCTACTTCAGAAAATGACTAAAAACTATTGAAAAAACAAAAAAGTTATGTTAATATATAAAAGATATTGTTAAGAAATTAAGGAAGAGGTGAATTACATGAAAGCTGAATTACATCCAAATTATACAGTAGCTACTATCACATGTGCTTGTGGAAATGTAATAGAAACAAATTCTACAAAACCAGATATGAAAGTTGATATATGTTCAAAATGTCATCCATACTGGACAGGAAACTTAAAAAGAGAAACTACTGGTGGTAGAGCTGATAAATTTAAGAAAAAATATGGATTACAATAAAAAGAAATACATTATGCTAAGCATAATGTATTTTTTTGCTTTTAGATACTAGAATAAAATATGTTTTTAGAATATACTGGTGTAAAATATAGTAAGGAGAGATTAGTATGGAAGAAGAGATAAAATTAGCGTTAAAAGCTAGAGAGAATGCTCATTGCAAAATATATAAAGTTGGTGCAGCTTTAAAAATGAAAAGTGGAAAAATATATACAGGATGTAATATTGATAATCAAGGGATTCAGGCTATTTGCGCAGAAAGAGTGGCTTTTCTTAAGGCAATTTCAGAAGGAGATTATGACTTTGAGTATATTGTGGTTGTTGGTGGAAATCCAGGAGAAGAGCCTGAAAAGTGTTTACCTTGTGGATATTGTAGACAATTTATGTCTGAGTTTGTAGATAGTGATTTTAAAATTTATACTTATTATGATAATAAATTAGAGTGTTTTACAATTAATCAATTATTACCAGAAGCTTTTAAATTTTAATTTGCTATAAAATAGATAATATTGTAAAAATTAAGTATGTAGGTTATTTAAATTAAACATATCTTAAGCTATAGTAATTATTTTAATAATTTGCGCTAGCGACCAAACGTAGCGAACACAGTGAGTGAAGTGCGAAGAGCAAAAATTATTAAAATAATTACTATAGCTTAAGATTTATCATATTAAAGTATTTTACATATTTAATTTTTACGATATTTTTTAGATTAATATAGAAAATATAGGTAGTACAAGTCCGAAGCACTGAAAGTATAATAATACTTAACGCTCCTATTTTATTTTTTTTATATTCATATATTGCATATGAAGAAGATTCTAAAAATCCATATATACAAAATAATATAATTACTAATCTCATAAAAAAATCTCCTAGTCTTTCGAAAATAAAAATCCTGATATTAGATAGTTAGTTGGTTTGATTTCAAATTCAGCTTTTGGATATAATTCATTCCAATTATGCTTATTTAATTCATCTTGAGTTAAATAGTTTTTATTAAAGTATCCTTGAAAACCTACAATATCACTTTGATATTCTTTTGAGGTTCTATTTAAAAAATCTAAACAAGCATCTGAAAGAAATTTGTTAATTTCTGCTTCGATTTCACGTTTAGCTTCTTCAGTAGAATAGTCGTAATTTTTGTTAGCAGATAAAATGCTAGATTTTAAAGAGATTTCACAAGTTATTTTAGGAATATCATTTTCTAGAGTAACGTTTATTTTGGTTTTATTTTTAGAATTAGATAAACTGATACTCAGAGGTGTACTAGGGTCTTTAGGATTATATACTTCAATTGTAGATTCTTTAAATTCATTTGTTAATAGATTAAAACAGAAGGTATCTAATCCAGATAGTTTTCCAACCATTTTATAATCTTTAAATACAGCGAGTCCAATACTTTCAATTGTATCTCCTTTCGGAAAAGTGTAGATTGCTGTAGGTGCTTTGATATCTCCATGTAAACTAGAATAAAAATCTGTTAAAGGACACGTAGCGACATATGAAGTTATTTTAGCTGAATTAATAAATGAATTGTAAAATTTAGCGGATATATCTTCTAAAGAAGAGGCTTTTTCTAATAGTTCTGAGGCTTTACCTTGACTTATCAGAACATTGCAAGTTGGTCTTATTTCAACATCATTAGCTAAAGTATTTATAAAATCTTCTATTCCTTGCTTAGCAAGTTCTTCTGATATAATTATTGCAGTACAGTGAGATAAATTTATTTCATTTACATTTTCTAAATTTAACATTGCCATTCCTAAACTAAAAGAATTACAATTTACTGTTTTGGCTTCAGTTTTAATTTTAGTTCCAGAATTTCCAGATGAATCTGGTTTAGCAATTTGTAAAGTCAAAGCTAAAGGTTCATCTTCAGAATCAGATATATCTAATCCTATGGCAATTGCATAAGACAATTCTTCAGTTTCTCTAGCATCATAGGAACTAGTAAAGGCAATAAACAAGCTTAGGATACAGGTTATTACGAGTAACTTTTTTTTCATCGAGAACGAATTTCCTTTCTTTTAAAGTTTCCAATAATTAAAATTAATAAGCTTAAAATAAGTGTTCCCCAAATATAATATTTATAAAAAGTTGTTTCTAAAAATTTAAATAGAGATTGATTTTGAAAAAGTATTAATAAACCAAAGAAAATTCCTAAAAAAGAATATGAATAGCTATTAGATTCAGTGCAATTAGTTAATTTTCCAAAAATATGGTTTATAAAATTTAAAGAAACACTTAGATATGAAAAGGCAGATATTATCCATAGTAATATAAAGGCAGCATCAGTTCTTTGCAAAAAATCCCCAAATTCAATACATCGTGTTAATAAATACATTGATAAAACTTCTTCACTGTGAGTAATAAAAGGAAATATAGTTAATAGAGTGGTTATAGTGAATACTAAAAATAAACCAGTAATTAGAGTGGAGATTAATGCAACTTTTTTGAAATCTTTTTTGTTTTTGAGTAATGGAGCTAGAAAGAAAAGATAAAGGAGAGCACTGTATGCAAAAAGATTTTCAGTTCCTTTAAGAAAAGTATTTGATAAATTAGTTCCTAAAATAGGATGAATTCTAGCAAATTCTAAATTGTTTATTGTTCCTAAAAATATAACAATTAAGCTTAGTAACATGAGCATTACTACAATACTATTAGTTTTTAAAATTGATTTAAGTCCTACGTGATTAGCAACAGCCATACATAAGAAAAAGGCTAGTAAAAGCAGATAAATAGGTGTTGTAGGAAAATAAATTATTTGTAATAGATTAGTAAATTCATAAATTACAGTAATTATGATAGTAGAAAATAATATAATAAAAACTGTGCCCATTAATATTTGAAGAGGCTTTTTTCCAACAAATTTTGAAATATCTATAATATCTTCATTAGGAAATTTTTTAAATAAAAAACTTATAAATAAAGCTACTAATAATGATAATATGCCAACATATATGATAGTAATAGGAGCACCAGTTTTTGACTGTTTAATTACTTCTTTAGGCAAATTTAATAAAATTTTATTTATCATAACTATTAAAATTAAAGATACAGCTTGGAACTTTCCAATTTTAAAATTCATTTTAAAACTCCTTTATTAGTTTTCCATTTCATACTTATTTTTTCTTCTTGTTTTGGTCGTTTGGTATTTAAGAAAGAACTTCTTTTTTCACGTTGCCATGCAGGTTTCATTAAAAATGATAGATCAGCATTTTTGTTTCCAATAGGAATATATGGAGAAAAATAAGATACTCCAAAAGATTGAAGATTTGAAAGTAGAATAAGTTGTATAAATATTCCTAAACTTATTCCTAAAAATCCAGCTGTGTATCCTAAAATAAGGTATACAAATCTAAAACAACGTATAGTAAAGTTTAACGAAAAGTCAGGTATTGCATAAGAGCATATACCAGTCATTGCAACAATGATTATTAAAAGTGGACTAACTAAGTTAGCAGATACTGCTGCTTCACCTAAAATTAAACCACCAATTATACCTATAGTAGCACCGATTGGTGAAGGAACACGTAGACTGGCTTCACGAATTAACTCAAAAGAAACTTCCATTATTAATAGTTCAAATATTATTGGAAAAGGAATTGACTTTCTCATTGATGCTATTGCAAATACTATATCGGTAGGTAAGAGTTCTTGATGAAAATTGGTTATCGCAATATAAAATGAAGGTAAGAACATAGCTACAAAAAATGCAAGGCAACGTATTATTCTAGCTAAATTTCCGTATTGATATTGTATATTATTATCTTCAGGAGAAGAAAGAAAATCAACTAGTACAGCTGGAGCAATAAGAGCATAAGGACTGCCATTAACTAAGATGATAACTCTTCCTTGTAGAAGATTATTACAAGTTCTATCAGCTCTTTCAGTTGCAAACATTTGTGGATATAATACATGACTATTATCTTGAATTAATTGTTCTAATACACCAGAGCTTAAGAGTGAATCTATATCAACATTATTTAATCTATATCTAACTTCATTTACTAAATCTTCGTTGGCGATATTTTTCATATAGCAAAAAGCTACAGCTGTTTTAGTGATATTACCAATTTGAAGTTGTTCAATTACTAAATTTTCGTTGTTAACAGCTCTTCTTATTATTGAAGTATTTACACGAATATTTTCTACGAAAGCTTCTTGAGGACCACGTACAACGATTTCGTTTTCTGGTTTTGTTATGCTTCTAGTTTGAAAGCCTTTTGCTTCAACACAAAAAGCAACATCTAAGGTATCAACTAAAAGACATGTGAATCCGCCATTTATTTTGTTTAGTATTTCTGAGATTTCTTTTTCAGTAGATAAAGAGTTTTGAGTAACTAAAGAGTCTAATATAGATTGTTCTAAATTTGTTTTTTTTGTGGTTCTACAATTTAGACCATCTTGATTAGTAGTAAGATTATTTTCAAGATTTTCACAGTTAGTTAAATTTTTGTGCATAAGAGGAGTTAGAAGGAAATGATTAATTAAATCTGAATTAATTAATCCATCTATAAATATCAAACTAGCATTATATTGTTTTCCTTGGCTGTTTAATATAAATTTTCTTATACATATATCACTATTTATTTCTTGTGAATATAAACTACTAAATATTTCAAGATTTTTTGTTAGCGATTTAGTGAGAATTTCAGGACTTTGATTAGTTTCAGTAGTAGAATTATTATTACTATTAGGAAGATTAAATTTATGAGAAGTATCTAGTTTAAAAGATAAGAGTTCGTTTATGAATTTGTTTACTGACATTGTTCTCTCCTTTTTAGTGAATTTTAAATTTAGTATTTACAATTTTTTTATATTAATCCATATTTTTGAAAATTAAGTAATAAATTTCAAGATTGTAAATATACATTAATTAAAAGTAGTAGTCCATTAGAAGATTTAGGAGGGTATTATGGAAAATTTGGATATATATAAGGATATTGCAAGTAGAACTGATGGAGATATATATGTAGGAGTGGTTGGTCCTGTTAGAACAGGTAAATCTACATTTATTAAGAAATTTATGGAGTTATTAGTTTTACCTAATATTGATAATGAATTTAAAAAAGAGAGAGCTATAGATGAGCTTCCTCAAAGTGCAGGTGGAAAAACAATAATGACAACAGAACCGAAATTTATTCCAAATGAGGCTGTTGAAATTACACTTGAAGATAATTTAAAGTTAAAGGCACGTATGGTAGATTGTGTTGGTTATTTAGTAAATAATGCAATTGGTTATTTAGAAGATGATATGCCTAGAATGGTTAAAACTCCATGGTCAGAGGAAGAGATGCCTTTTGAAAAAGCAGCTGAAATAGGAACTAAAAAAGTTATTGAAGAACATTCTAGTATTGCAATTTTAATTACAACAGATGGTTCAATTACTGGTATTCCAAGAGAAGACTATGTTAGTCCAGAAGAAAGAGTGGCAAATGAACTTTCTGCTAAAGGAAAGCCTTTTGTTATTGTTTTAAATTCAGAGAATCCAGATAGTGAAGATTGTTTAAAATTAAGAGATGAGCTTGAAGAAAAATATAAAACAGCAGTTGTTCCTTTGAGTTGTAAAGATTTATCTTTAGATAATATTAATAATATTTTTTCTAAGATTTTGTTTGAATTTCCAATTGAGCAAATTAATATTAAATTCCCAAGATGGATAGAAGGTTTGCAAGATACAAATAGTATAAAAAATGAGCTACATAAAGAGATAAAAGAAGCTTTTTGTAATACAGTAAAATTAAAGGATGTAAGTAGTGATGTGAAAAAATTGCAACAGACTGAAATTATTACTAGAACAGATATTGAGAAAATCGACTTAGGAACAGGAAATGTTAATATAAATATTTCATTAAAAGAAGAATTATTTTATCAAGTACTTACTGAAATTACTGGTGAAGAAATTAATAATGAAGGAAAATTATTTGCTAAAATTACTGAGTTTTCACAAATAAAAAAAGAGTATGATAAACTTCAATATGCACTTCATGAAGTAAGAGAAAAGGGATATGGAATAGTTAATCCTACAGTTGATGATTTAATATTAGAAGAACCAGAGATTATTAAACAAGGATCAAAATTTGGTGTTAGATTAAAGGCTAAAGCTCCATCACTTCATATGATTCAAATTAATACAGAAACTGAAATTGCTCCAATTGTAGGTAGTGAGAAACAGTCAGAAGAATTAGTTAATTATTTACTTTCTGAATTTGAAGGAGATAAAAAGAAAATTTGGGATTCAAATATTTTTGGAAAGAGTGTTCATGATTTAGTTAATGAAGGTTTACAAAACAAATTAGCTAGAATGCCTGAAGATGCTCAAGTCAAAATACAAGAAACGCTTCAAAGAATCGTTAATGAAGGAAGCGGAGGATTAATTTGTATTATTTTATAAAATCAAAAAGATGTACTTTAAAATAAAGGTACATCTTTTTTTGTATTAAGTTGTCAGTGGAGACGTTCTTTTTTGATAACTATTTTCTTCTTAAGAGCTTGAGAATATTAGTGTTTTTTGATAAAATTAATAAGAGTTTTCAAGGGAAAGAATGTTAATATGGAAATAAAGAAAAATGAAATTTATGAAGTAGATATAATAGATAATGGTTATGAGGGAGAAGGTATTGCTAAAATTGATGGTTTTACTGTTTTTGTTCCTAATACTATAAAAGGTGAAAAAGTAAAAATAAAAATTTTAAAAGTTCTTTCTTCTCATGCTTTTGCGAAGGTAGAAGATTTTATAGAAAAGTCAGAATATCGAGTAGATTTAGATTGTGATACATATAGTCAATGTGGCGGATGTGCTATGAGACATATAAAATATGGAAAGACTTTAGAGATTAAAAAAAGTGCAGTCGAGTCTACATTAAAAAAACAAGGAATTGATGTTAAAGTTAATGATACTATAGGAATGGAAAATCCATATTTTTATAGAAATAAGTTGCAATATCCTTTGGGACTAAATAGTGAAGGAAATTCAATTATGGGTGTTTTTGCTCAAAGGTCTCATAGAGTTATTGAAACTAGGGAGTGTATGATTCAAAATAAAAGACTTCAAGAAGTTGCAAATGGTATTTTTAAGTTTATTAAAGAAAATAAAATACCTGTTTATAATGAACAAAATAGAAGCGGACAGATACGTCATTTAGTTCTAAGAATTGGAATTAAAACAAAAGAAGTGATTGTTACAATTGTTTCAAATGAAGGTAAAATAAAATTAGAAAATGAATTAGTAGAATATATTACTAAAAAATTTGGAGATGTTAAAACAATTGTTAAGAATATAAATTCTCAAAATACTAATGTAATTTTAGGAAAGAAAAATATTGTTTTATATGGTGATGGATATATTCATGATGATATTTTAGGATTTAAATTTAAAATATCACCTATGTCTTTTTATCAAGTAAACCCAGTTCAAACTGAAAAATTATATTCAAAGGCGATTGAACTTGCTGATTTAAAAGGTGATGAAACTATTTTTGATTTATATTGTGGAATTGGAACTATAGGAATTTGTGCTTCAAATAAAATTAAAAAATTATATGGAATTGAAACAGTTCCTGAAGCTATTGAAGATGCTAAGAAAAATGCTAGTTTAAATAATATAGAGAATAGTGAATTTTTTGTTGGTGATGTTGAAAAAACTTTACCTGAATTTATAGAAAAAAATAATATTAAACCAGATGTTGTTTTTATTGATCCACCTCGAAAAGGTTGTGACAGTATAGCTATTCAAACTATAAAAAAGATTGCACCTGAGAAAATCGTGTATGTTAGTTGTAATCCAGCAACACTTAGCCGTGATTTGAAAATGTTTCAAGATATGTATGAGATAAAAGAGATTACACCAGTGGATATGTTTCCTTTTACGAGCCATGTGGAGTGTGTTACTGTTTTAAAGAAAGTTAATTTGTAGTGTAGTAATAAAGCAAAAAGGAAGGAAGTGATAAGTGTATGAAAAATAAAGATTTATATATAAGAAGTAGTTCTGCAGAATTTCTGATTTTTGAACAACAAAAGAAAGAAAAAGGAATAGAAGTAAGATTTGAAAATGGAGATTTGTGGCTAACACAAAAAGCAATGGGACAATTATATAACTGTTCAATTGATAATATCGGATTACATTTAAAAAATATTTATAAAGATTTAGAGTTAGATGCAAATTCAACTACCGAGGATTTCTCGGTAGTTCGAAACGAGGGAAATAGAGAAGTAAGAAGAAATATTAAATATTATAATTTAGATGCAATTATTTCTGTAGGTTATAGAGTTAATTCAGATAGAGCTATTCAATTTAGAAGATGGGCAACAAACATATTAAAACAATTTGCTAAAAAAGGATATATTATTGATAAAAAAAGAATGGAAAATGGAACATTTTTTGATGAAGATTATTATGATTCTCTATTAGCTGAAATTAGAGAAATAAGATTATCAGAGAGAAGATTTTATCAAAAAGTTACTGATATTTATACAACTAGTATTGATTATGATCCAAAATCTCCAACAACAGTAAAGTTTTTCAAAAAAGTTCAAAATAAAATGCAATATGCAGTTTCACATCAGACAGCGGCAGAAACTATATATAATAGAGCAGATAGTAATAAAAAATATATGGGATTAACATCATGGAAAAAAGCACCAGACGGAAAAATACTAGAAACGGATGTAGTAGTTGCAAAAAACTATTTAAGTAAAGAAGAATTAGAAAGTCTAGAACGTATCGTATCAGCATTTTTAGATTTAGCAGAAGATAGAGCTAAAAGAAATATTCCAATGACTATGGAAGATTGGGCAAATAGGATAGATAAATTTTTGCTTGCTGATGATAGAGATATTTTAAAAGATGCAGGAAAAATTTCACATGAAATTGCTGAAGAAAAAGCTTTAGCAGAATTTGAAAAGTATAGAATTATACAAGACAAATTATATCAATCAGATTTTGATAAATTACTTTTAGATTCAGAATATGAAGAGTAGGATATGTTTCACTATACCATCCACGGAATAAAAATTACCTTTTACTTAGCTCTCTGATGAACATGTAGAATGTGTAGTAAATTTAATTTTAAAAAAATAATAGTAGTGTGAGTAATTTTATATTATAATAAATACAAATTAATTTTGGGAGAAAGTTTTGAGTAAAGAAGAAGTATTAAAATATATATCTGAAAATTACGAATTACCCGAAGAAGGAATGCAATATTTAGATGATACTGAATTTTGTAAAGAAATATTGGGTATTGAACCATCATTAATGTTTGATTTACCTATAGAAATACAAAAGAAAATGACATTAATAGATAGCAAGTATTTAGAAGAAGCAGATACAAATAGTTTATATGAAGATAAAGAATTTTTAAGAGAATTAATAGATAGTGATAATGATGTTTTATTGCAATTGAGAGGATATCCTATAGAGGATGAGTACATTAAAAACTTATCTATAGAATATATAAAGGGAGAAAGAATACCAGCTAAAGGTTCTAAACTAGAAAAGATGAATACTAGAAAAATGTATTTAGCATCTACAAAACAAGTACGAGAAGATCATGATTTAGCTTTATATTTACTTTCTCAAGATATAAATTATTTTCCTGATATAAAAGATTCTAGTATAAGTGAAAATCCACAATATATAGCCCAATATATAAAGAAAAATCCACATAGATTTGCTAGTTATTCAGATAAAATTTCAAGTAGTTTAACACAAGAATTAGTTGAAACAGTTTTAAAATATGATTTTCAAAATTATAAGTTAATAGATGAAAACAATCCTTTGATGGAACAATTTTATAAATCAATAGCTAGAATTAGAGAAATTAGGCCAGAGTTGAAAATGGATAATCCTAATTTAAGATATGAATTATTATGTGATCCAGATTTTATAAATATGGACATTAATATTGTTAATAGTTTATTAGAATATGATACAGGAAATGTAGATAAGATTATTGAAATTAAAAATAATGGTAATTTTAAATATTTACTTGATTATATTGAGAAATATAAAAGCTTATATGGAAATAGTCTAGAAAATATTCAAAATGCAATTTCTTCTTTTGAGTCGGTTGAACAATTATTAGTAGATACAAATAATTTTGAAGGCATTTCAATTGATGATCCAAGAATAAAAACAATTATTGCGACAGGTAATAAATTTGGAATAAATAGTTTAGAAGATTTATCAAAATATGATGAAAAAGTTAAAGCTTATTATACTAGTAAAATACAAGAAGCAACAGAGATAGAAGACATAAGAAAAATATACTCAGAAATGCTTTTTAATGCAACTAGTGAAGAGTTAGAAAGTTTTGATGAGCAATATTGTAATCATAATATTAATGAAGTGGAAGCATATTCAAAAGAAAAACAAATTGAAAATCCTATTGATGAAGAATTCAAAAAAAGAAAAAAATTATATGATGCTTTAAAAGATCTTCAAGATATAGATGAATTAAAAAAATATTTTGATACAATGCCTTTAACAATTTGCGATATAGAAGAAACTCAGAAAAAAATTTCTAGTATGTATTCAAAAGGATATAATGCTGAAATGCTTGATTTAACAGATGATAGCTTAGAACATGAAGATTATCAAGGAATAGATGTAATAAAATTAAATGGTCAGAGTTTCAACCTTTTTATACATAGAATTTTTAATTTTGATTTTAATATGAGTAGTATTGCAAATGAAATAATTGAGAATCCGCATCAATGGAATTTAACAGAAGGAAGTAATACTATTTCAACTACTCTTATTACTGATAAAAAAATAGCTGCTTTATTTAGACCCTTACAAGAAAGCAGTTCTACAACATTACTTAAATTCGATAAAAAAGAAAAAGAAGATGAATATACAAGACATGTTGTGGAAGAATCAAGGAAAATACTTGAGGGAAAAAAATTAAAGCCTATAGATGAAAATGCAGTTTTTTATGGTTTTACAGAAACTTTATCTGATGGAATTATAAAGATGGATTCTAGTGACATGATGGTTGAACATGGAAAAGGACATTTAGAAACTAATACAAGTCGTTGTAGAATGAGATCTTCTGAAGATTTAGCATATTGGACAAGTGCAGATTATTGGAATGAGATTGTTCAAAAAAGAAAAGAAAATGATATAAGCAAAGCAGAAGAATTAAGACAGCAGAGTGGAACAGATAGAATACAACCATCTTGTATAATTTGTTTTGATGAGAAAATAAATGAACAATCATTATTAGCTGCAAGAACTCATAATATTCCAATAGTAATGATAGATAGACAAGCGTATTTAGATATTAATAATCAAAAATTAGAAGCGGCCAAAAGTGAGTTTTCGAAATCTTTATCAGAGGAAAGTTTAAGAGAAATATTTTATAGACAACCATATTATAAAATTGTTCAAGATATGCCTAATTTGATAAATGATATTAATAGTAATGGAGAAGTATCTTTAGAAGATAAAAAAATGAGTTTGCAGTATTTAGCATATTTAGGGCAACATTTTATAGAACAGTCAAGTGGATATATAATAGATGTTCCTGTTGAAGAATATAATGAAAAAATGCAACAATATATACAAGATATAGATAGACAATTACAAGGAAATGAGCAGACTTTAGTTACTATGGAAGATATGAAATCAGCATATACGGAAATATTTGCAACTGATAGAAAAAGAAGATATGATGCAATAAAAAGTGATATTAGAGAGCTTAGTACAAAAGAAGGTGAGATAGTACATGAATAATGTAAATTCAGAAGTATATATGGATATTAGTATAATAATAGGTATGATGCCAAATGAGATGAGAAATAGAATTAGTAAGGGGTTTATAAATTTTGTTGAAAGCAATAAAGCTAATAATTATGTATCAAATATAAATCCACAGATACCATTAAAAGAGCAGAATATCAGAAAAGAAACTAAAGAAATGCTTGGGATTATTTATAGAGATTATTTATGTGATGAAGAAGAGAGAGTTAATTTACTAGAAAAAGAGAAAAAAGAATTATTAGAATTGGAAGCTCAGAAAAGAGAAAAGTATAACCCAGATAATATTTTTAAGAAAAATGATTTGAAAGAAAATATTAAAGAAGATATCGTTACAAATGAAGTTGCAATGGTAGAATACAAAGAGAAAGAATCAATTATAACAAAGATTATAAATAAAATTAAAAGTTTTTTGCATTTATATTGATAGTATGAAAAGAAGGTAATAATGTGAATAAAAATAATAATAAAACAGACATAACTGTAGAAACTTATGATAATATTGTTAATGAGTATATTTCATATTTTAAAACAAAGAATTTAAATGGCAAAGTGCAGTTCCAAAAAGAGATAGATTGCATATGTTCTAGATTAAATAGTAATGCAAAGATTTTAGATGTGGGATGTGCTATTGGAGATTATCCAAAATATTTGACAGAAAAGTGTGATAATAATTTTGATGTGATAGGGATAGATTCTTCTAAAAATATGATAAATGAAGCAAAGAAGAATGCACCTAAAGCAAAATTTGAAGTAATGGATATTAGAAAATTAGAATTTCCAAAGCAAACATTTGATGCAATAGTATGTTTTGCAGTATTGATTCACTTAAATGATGAGGAGTGCATAGAAGTATTAAATAAATTTGATGAGATTATAAAATATAATGGTTTAATTGCTATTAATGTAATGGAGTGGATTAAAGATGAAAAAGAGATTTTTGAAGATGAACCATTTAATTCAAAATATAAAACATATTTTAATAGATATAAAAAACAATTCTTCATGGATTATTTTAAAAATAAAAATTATACTGTACTAGAAATGATTGACAATCCATTATATAATTCTTCTAAGGTAAAAGGAAAAGTTGCTGATGCAAATCAGTTTTCAATTATAGTAAGGAAAGAGTAGCTTATGAAAAAGATTTATATAGGACATTCTAAAAAAATTAATTACAAAGAAAGATTATACCAAGTAATTAGAGAATGTGATGAATTGAAAAAATATGATGTAATTTTACCACATGAGTTTGATGAGTTTTCATCTAATACTAGGGATTTTTATAATAGTTTAGATTTATTTATAGCGGATATAAGTATTGCAGGAACTGGATTAGGAATTGAACTTGGATGGGCATATGATGATAATGTTCCAGTATATTTTATATATGAAAAAGGTTCAAAAGTTGGTAATTCGGTTAAATGTATATCAGATAAATTTTATGAGTATGCAGATGATGAATCTTTATGTAGTGTATTATTAGAAATTATAAATGATTGGAATAAGAAAAGATGAAAGAGAAAATATTAGTGAGTAGTTGCTTGTTAGGACTTAATTGCAAATATGATGGTGGTAATAATGCTTCAAAAGAAGTAGATGAATTTTTAAAAGATTATGAAGTGATTCCTATTTGTCCAGAAATTATGGGTGGACTAGCAACTCCACGTGTTGCAGCTGCTAGATGTGGTGATAAAGTGATTACTAAAGATGGAAAAGATGTTACTGAGCAATATTTTAAAGGTGCAGAAGAAAGTCTTTTTTTAGCTAAAAAGTATGATGTTAAAAAAGCGTTATTGAAATTAAGAAGTCCATCTTGTGGAAGCGGTAAAATTTATGATAGTACATTTACTAATACACTAATTGATGGAAATGGTGTAACAGCTGAATTACTAAAACAAAATGGGATAGAAATAATAACTATAAAATAATTTAAAAATAATATTGAGAAATGTAAAAAAATGTAGTAATATAAGAATACTTAAATAGAGTAGGAAATAAATAGTTAAGACTCAATAGACGGGAAGTTGTTATTGAGGCAAAACGAAAGTTGCTTATTTATTTTCGCATTCCGCTATCAAAGTTTTTTTAAAGAGGATTATTATATCTTCTTTCTTTGTAGTGTGAAAACTCTAAAGAAGGGAGATTTTTTTATGTCAAAAATTAAGAAAAGTGTATTAGCTGCAATGTTACTTGCAGTATTCATAGTATTTAATAGGTTTGTTTCAATAAAAACAGAAATATTAATTATAAGTTTTACATTTATTCCAATGATGATGTCAGCAATTTGGCTAGGACCAGTATATAGTACAGTAGTTGCATTATTAGGAGATTTTATTGGAGCAATTTTATTTCCATTTGGACCATATTTCCCAGGATTTACAGTAAGTAATGCGCTTTCAGGTTTAATATATGGATTATTTTTATATAATAAAGGAAATGAAATGAGTAACAAAAAGTTAGTTGTTATGCTTATTATTAGTAGTGTATTACAATTAGTTGTAGTAAATATTTTTATAACTTCTTTATGGATTCATATGTTATATGGAAAAGCTTATTTAGCTATTATGGCAGGTAGAACTGTTACACAACTTGTAATGATTCCTATACATGTTGTATCAATTTATATGTTAGAAAAATTTTCTAGACCATATATGAAAAAATATTTGTATGAGGAGAAATAAATATGGATGTAGAAAAATACTTATCAAAGTTTTATAAAACTACAGAAAATCCTACGTTAAAAGCTATGGAATTTTTTATGGAGGAGTTTAATCATCCAGAACAAAAATTAAAATTTATACATATAGCTGGTACTAATGGAAAAGGTAGTTGTACTGAAATGCTTACCAATATATTAATAAAATCAGGTTATAAAGTGGGAAAGTTTATGAGTCCTCATTTAGTAAAATCAACTGAAAGAATGAGCGTTCAAAATAGTGATATAACTTATGAAGAAATGGGAAATTTAATAAAAAGAATAGAGCCTAAAATCGAAAAATACCAGAAAAAAGCTAAAAGAAAAGTTACTTTATTTGAACTAGAAACAACAATGGCTATGATATATTTTGCTGAAAATAATTGTGATTTAGTAGTATTAGAAACTGGCCTTGGTGGTTTATATGATTGTACAAATATTGTAAATCCACTTATTTCAGTTATTACTAGTATTGGATATGACCATATGAAAGTTCTTGGAAATACTTTAGTAGAAATTGCTGAGCAAAAAGCAGGAATAATAAAAGAAAACTCTGATACAGTATTTGCCTTATCTGATGAAAAAGATGTTAATGAAAAAATAGAGCAAACATGTATAGACAAGTATAATAAATTGCATACAGTAAAAAAAGAAGATATTAAAAATTACGAATATAATCAAAAATATCAAAAGTTTGATTATAAAGATTATAAAGGGATTATTATTAATTTAAAAGGTGAAAAACAAATTATAAATGCTAGTATCTGTATAGAATGTGTACAAATATTAAGAAATAAATTTTATGAGATTTCAGATGAAGCGTTGCGAAGCGGATTAAATACAGTAATACATAAAGGAAGATTTGAGGTAGTAAATCAAAAACCTTTAATGATTTTTGATGGGGCTCATAACAAGCCAGCAATAGAAAATTTTATACATAGTGTTGATATGTATTATAAAGATGCTAGTAAAGTGTATATTATTTCTATATTGAATTCTAAAGATTATGATATGATTTTAAAAAATCTTTTGAAAGATGAGAAGTCAGTTTTTATATTTACTGATGGAAATAACAAAGAATCTTATGTAGCAAAAGAAGAATTGTTAAAAACTGCAAAAAAATATACTAAAAATAGTAATTTATATACATATGAATTAGAAGAGGCAATTGATTTTGTATGCGAAAATTATGAAGAAGATGTAGTATTTTTTGTAGGAAGTTTTTATATATATGGAACAGTTCAAATGTTGTTAAAGGAAGAGAAAGATGATTAAAATTGAAGATGTAAGCTTTAGATATAAGAATAGTGAAAATGTTTTAGAAAATATAAATTTAGAAATTAATGAAGGTGAATTTATTAGTATTGTCGGAAAAAATGGTACTGGGAAATCTACTATTCTTAATTTGCTTGCAGGTCTTACTAAACCAACTAAAGGAAAAATTTTTATAGATGATATAGATACAAAATCTAAAAAAGATTTTATAAATTTAAGGAAGAAGGTTGGAATAGTTTTTCAAAATCCAGATAATCAAATATTATTTCCAAGAGTGTATGAAGATATAGAATTTGGATTAAAAAACTTAGGTATAGATGATAGAGAAAAAAGAATAGACGAAGCATTAAAAACTGTAAATATGTTAGAGTTTAAAGATAAGGATACATATGAATTATCTTTAGGACAAAAACAAAGAGTGAATATAGCTAGTATGTTAGCAGTTAAACCTAAATATATAGTTTTAGATGAACCAACAACAATGATAGATTCTAAAGAGAAAGAGAATATTTATAATTGTTTGAGAACTTTAAAACAAAGCGGAAGTACAATTATATTTGTAACAAATAATGTTGATGAGATTTTATTGTCAGATAAAATAATGATTTTAGAAGATAAAAGAATAAAGCATGTATTTAATAAATCTGAAATTTTAGATAATGTAAATTTGTTAGAAAAATCAGATATTAAAATTCCGGACATTATACAAATTATTTTGAAATTGAAACAAAAAGGAATAAATATAAATTTAAAAGAATGGACAATTTCAGAAATGATAGATGAGATTGTAAAGGTATACAAAAAATGAAAAACATGATTAAGTTTATTATTTTTATAGTATATACAATATCTATTTTCTTTATATCAGATTTTATATTATTAGCAGTGCTATTTTTATTAAATTTTTTTATAGCGGTTATATTAAAAATTAATTTAAAAAACATGTTATATAATCTAAAAATATTATTGCCATTTATAATATTTACAAGTACTATAAACGTTATTTTTGATAGTTTAGTTGCTGGTATATTAATAGGTGTAAGGATACTTATTTGTTATAATGTTACATATGTATTTTCAAAAACAATGACATCAAGTGAATTAGCTAGTACAATTAAAAATTTATGTTTTCCACTAAAAATTTTTAAAATAAATACTGAAAATATAGGATTAATGGTTTCAATTTCTATTTGTATGATTCCTGTTCTAAAGAGTGAGTTATATTCAATAATTCAAGCAATGAAGTCTAAAGGAAAAATTATGAAGATGAATGGTATATCGGTAGCAATGAAACCAATTTTAATTTCAATATTGAGAAGAACTAATGAAATAGAAAAAACTTTAATAGCTAAAGGTTATGAAGGTGAATAAATTAGAGAAAGTGTTATTTAAAACACTTTCTTTTTTATGAAAAATATCAATAAAAGGTTGAGGCAAAAGAAATACTGTGATATAATACAAATGTTCGCAATAACGATACTTAAAGATTTTAAGAAAGAGGATGTTTATGTTAAAAGATTTGTGTTTTGAAGTAATACAAACTTGTCCAAATAAATGCAAATTTTGTTCTTCAAGTTCATCTATAGAAAAGAAAAAGATAATAAAATTAGAAGATTTTAAAAGAACAATAATGCATTTTATAAATCATGGAGGAATTGAAGAAGTTTCAATTTCTGGTGGAGAACCTTTTTTGCATCCACATCTTTACGATATGATTCAATTTAGTAAAGAAAATGGAATTAGAACAGTTATATTTACAAGTGGAATAAAAAAGGCTGAAGACATGCCAGAAGAAATGGTAGAATATATTGAAAATAAAGCAAAACAAGATTTAGAAGAAATAGAACTACATGAACCATGGAATGAGCGATTAAAAAGAAATGTTAGAGCATATTATGATAGATGGTTAGCACCTAAACCTTTTGATGCTATTAGTAATGAAGAGTTTGAACAATTAAAGAAATTAGGCGTAGACAAAATTGTTTTTGACTGGCAAGCTTTAGAAGAGTCTGTGGATAATGAATTAATGGGAAGAAAGGGATTAAATACATATTTAAGTCAATCATTAATTAGAGCGAGTAAATCAGGTTTAAATGTTGATATTCATTTTATTCCAATGAAACCAAATTATAGACAATTACCAGATATTATAGAGATGCTTGATATGCTAGATATACCAAGTATAAGTTTATTAAATTTTGTTCCTCAAGGCAGAGGCAGAGAAAATAAAGACGAATTAATGCTTAGTGGCGAAGAATTAGCTGAATTTGGTGAAATAGTAAAACAGGAACAGTCTCGTTATAAAGGAAATATTAGAATAGGTATTCCTCTTAATGGAAGAATGGCACATTTATGTACAGCAGGGACTGAAAAGTTAGATATAAAATATGATGGTACAATATTACCATGTCCAGCATTTAAAGAAATTGATGTAGAAACAATGCAGAGATATGGAATCCGATTACATAATATATTTGATGATTTAGAGCAAGTAGTAATAACAGGAGGAAAAAGGGTTGAGCCATTATGCAAACAAGTTTATGGTTTTAAAGGAAATTTAACTGGTAATAGTCTAGAAACAAGATAATCTTTTTGGAGGTGATGATATGGGAAAAGTTTTAAGAATTAGAGAAGTTGGAGATCCAATATTAGCTAAGAAGTGCAAAAAAGTTGATATTAAAAATATTAATCAAGAGATATTAGAAGATATTGAAGATTTAAAAGAAACATTAAATTTTACTGAAGGCTTTGGAATTGCAGCTCCTCAAGCTGGGATTGATAAAAGAATTGTAATTATTCAAGTAAATAAAGAAAAATGTACATATAAAGATTGTGAAGAAGTACCTATAACAGTAATGATAAATCCAACTTGGAAACCATTATCAGAAGAGAAAGAAACAGAGTTTGAGGGATGTTTAAGTGTTCCATCTATTCGTGGAAAAATAGAAAGATATACTAATATAGAAGTAACTTATTATAATGAAAAAGGCGAAAAAATTATAAAACAAGTAAAAGGTTTTACAGCAAGAGACATACAACATGAATGTGATCATTTAGATGGCATTGTATTTTTAGAAAAGGTGCAAGATAAAAATGGATTTGCCACTAGAGAGATGATTAATAAATATGATTTAAAAAACAAATAAAGTTAGGAGAGTGGAAAATGGAAAAAATTATAGTTTTAGGAACTGGAACAGCAAGTGTAGTTGAAAATTTTAACACTTGTTTTGTACTAGAAGATAGCAAAGGAGAGTATCTATTAGTTGATACTGGTGGTGGAAATGGAATACTTAAACAACTTGGCAGAGCGAATGTTGATATTAAAAAAATTCATAATATATTTATTTCTCATAAACATATAGATCATTTATTTGGAATGCTTTGGATATATAGATTTGTAGATTTGGCAATGAGAAAAGGAACGTATGAAGGAACTTTAAATATATATTGTCATGATGAAGTTGCTGGAATTATAAGAGACCAAATTCATACTTTGCTTAGAAAAGAACAACAAATTTATATAGATAAAAGAATTTTTATTAATATAGTAAATGATCATGAAAAAGTTAAAGTTTTAGATTATGAATTAGAGTTTTTAGATATTATTTCTAAAAGTGATAAACAATATGGATTCAAAACAATTTTAAATAACGGAAAAAGTCTTGTATTTGTAGGAGATGAACCATTATATGAAAATTTGTATGAAGATGCAAGAAATTCAGATTATTTATTGCATGAATCATTTTGTTTAGAAACAGAATCAGAAAAATATAAACCAAGAGAGAAAAATCATGATACTGTTAAATCAGCAAGTATTAAAGCTAAAAGTTTAAATATCAAAAATTTAGTGTTATGGCACACACAAGAAAATTTAGGTGAAAAAAGGAAAGAAGTTTATACTAAAGAAGCAAAAGAAAATTTTGATGGGAATGTTTATGTTCCAAATGATTTAGAAGAAATAATTTTATAAGAGGGATTAAAAATGAATATTATTGATATTTATAATAAATATTACTTACCAGAAAATTTACAAATGCATATGCTTAGAGTTGCAGCTTGTAGCAATATAATTTTAGATAATTGGAATGGGCATGAATTAGATAAAAGTGCCATATTAAGAGTTTCACTTTTGCATGATATGGGAAATATTTTAAAAATTCCAGAAGATTTTGTAGATGATGAAGATTTTAAAAGAACAAGAAGAAAGTATTTTGAAAAATACGGTACTAATGAACATGAATTAAATTTAGAAATTGGAAAAATCGAAGGATTATCTGAAAAAGAATTAGAAATTTTAGATGGAAAAAGATCTAGAAAAAATGAAGAAACATATAAATCAGATTCATATGAAGTAAAGATTTGTGCATACTGTGATCAAAGAGTTGCACCTGATGGTGTTGTTAGTATAAAAGAGAGATTAGAAGATGCAAAAGTTAGATATAAAGATAGACCTTTATCTGTATGGTCTAATGAAGAAAAGGCTAAGCATTTAATTGAATGTTCTTTAGGAATTGAAAAGCAAATTATGCAATTTTGTGATATAATGCCAGAAGATATTAATGATGAAAGTATTGCTAAATATATTGAAAAATTAAAGCAATATGAAATTTAAATATATAAAAGAAAGGTTGATGAAAAATGAAAATTACTAAGTATCCAGAGTCTTGTTTATTAATTGAAACAAAGGGAAAGAAAATATTAATTGATCCAGGAGTATTAAAATATAAAGAAGAATATTTTGATATTTGGAGTAAAGTAGATGCAATATGCGTTACTCATAAGCACTCAGATCACTGCAATGTAGAATTGTTAGAAAAACTTGGAGAGAATATAAAAATTTATTCAAGTAGTGAAGTAAAAAATACATATCCACAATTAAATGTAAATATTGTTAAGGAAAATGATGTTATTACGGTGGGAGATGTGAAAATAGAAGTAGTACATGCTGAACATGGATATTTACCTCCAATGAAAAATGGTGGTAAAGTTATTGAAAATATAGGATATATTGTTGATGATGGTGAAACAAGAGTATATGCTACAAGTGATACAATCTGTTTCCAAAACGAATATAAATGTGATATTTTATGTGCTCCAGTTTCAGATAATGGAGTGGTAATGGGACCTTTTGAAGTTGCTTTATTTGCTAAAGAAGCTGGTGCTAAACTAATAATTCCTGTACATAATGATAGTCCTAATTATCCAGTAGATTTTGAATATGTAAAAAGCGTATTTGAAAAGAATGAAGTTGATTATGAAATATTAGAAAATGGAGAATCAATAGAAATAGAATAAACATTGGAGAATAATATGAAAATAGGAATAGATATAGATGGTGTTATATTAGATTATGAAAAAGGAATGTTAGCTGCTGCTGAGATTTTTGATATTGAGAATTGCCGTGGAAATGGCAAAGTAAATCCAGATAAATTTTTTGTTCAAGATAAGTTTGATTGGTCTAAAGAAGAAAAAGATGAATTTATAAATAAAAATTTAGGCAGAGTATCAGAAGAGTCTAATATAATGCCAGAAGCTAAGTATGTTTTAAATAAATTGAAAGAAATGGGACATCAGTTAATAATAATATCTGCTCGTGGTACTGAAAGTGATGATATGATTGATATTGTTACTAGAAAATTCAAAAAAGAAGGTATTGAATTTGATAAGTATTATTGGAAAGAGCACAATAAAGTAGAAGTTTGTAAAAATGAAGAAATAGATATTATGATTGATGATAGTCCTTCAACATGTAAAAAGATGATGGATAATTATATAAAAACTTTATATTTTAGAGGAATGAGAAGTTGGAAAATAGAAGAAAATGAATATCTAAAAGAAGTTTTCAACTGGGGAGAAGTATATAGATATATCAAGGAGTTATAATATGGAGAAAAAGCCTAGAGTATCTCATTTAAATGCAACAGTATGTTATTTAAAAAAAGATGACAAAGTTTTAATGCTTAAATTTAATAAAAAATGGGGACATGTATATGCACCTCCTGGTGGAAAATTTGAAGAAGGTGAGTCACCTTTAGACTGTATTATGAGAGAATATTATGAAGAAACTGGATTACAACTTATAAATCCTAGATTACAAGGAATGTCTTATTGGAAAGATTCTACAGAGGGAATAATTTTTGTGTTTGTTGCAGAGGACTTTGAAGGAAAATTAAAAAATGTTTCAGAAGAAGGTTATTCGGAATGGATAAATATTGAAGATTTTCCTAAAATAAATCAATTTGCACAAAATGAAAAGTTTATGCCATATATATTTAAAGAAAGATTATTTGAAGGTAAATTTTTATTAGATGATAAATGTAATGTTTTAGATTATAAGATTAGAGAAATATAAAATTTAAAATGGAGATATAAAATGAAGATAGGTAAAGATTATATAGGAGTGAGTGTAGGAGCTTTTATAGTTAATGAAAATAATGAAGTCTTACTACACAAAAGAGCTGTTCCAGCAGAAAAAGACCATTGGTGTATACCTGGTGGAAGACTAGAAATGTTTGAAAAACTAGAAGATGCAGTAATAAGAGAAGTAAAAGAAGAAATTGATGTTGATGTAAAAATAGAAAGAATAATGGGAGTTTGTGATCATATTATTGAAGCTGAAAAGGCACATTGGGTTGCAATGAGTTATTTATGTAAGATTACAAATGGTGAGCCAAAGATAATGGAACCTGATAAAGCATCAGAAATGAGATGGTTTAAATTAGATAATTTACCAGATAAACTAACTATAACAACTAAAAAAGCAGTTGAAGATTATAAAAAATTAAAAATCTAAAATGAAAGAGGAATATAAAAAGTGGAAAAGATAGCAATAATATCTGATGTACATAGTAATATAACAGCTTTTAAAGCAGTTATAGAAGATATTAGAAAAAGAGATATAACCAGAATCTTTTGTGCTGGTGATTTAGTTTTGAAAGGTTCTTCTCCTTGCGAAGTATTGGATTTAGCTAAAGAAAAATGCGAGGTTATAGTAAGAGGAAATGCTGAAGAAGGTGCAATGTGTGGAGAAACTCCTCATAAAACATGGCATAGAGAAACTTTAGGAAAAGAACGTATGGAATTTATAAGCCAGTTACCTTTATATTTTGATTTTTATATGAGTGGAAGCTTAATTAGAATGTTTCATGCATCTAAAAATGATACTCATTTTAGAATAATGGATTTTGATAATGCTGAAGAAAAAATGAAACTGTTTGAAGATGAATCAGGAAAAGTTCCAGATATTGTTTTATATGGAGATATACATATCCAATATATGCAAAAATTTTTTAATAAAACTATAGTTAATGTTGGAAGTGTAGGTAATATAGTAGAGTATTTGCATCATGATAATACAATTGAAGATATGTCAGAGAGCTTGCAGGCGTATTATACAATATTAGAAGGAGAGTATGATAGCAGAGAAAAAAGTTCTTTATCAATTAATTTTGTTAGAGTACCTTATGATATTGAAAAAGAAATTGAAATAGCTAGAAAAAATAATATACCTAGTTTAGAAAATTATATATTAGAATTAAAAACAGGGATGTATAGAAAAAATAAAAAAGTTAAGGAGTAGTGTGAGTATGCAAGTTGTAGCAGGTTGTATAATTGAAAGAGATGGCAGGGTTTTAATGACTAAACAAGCTAAGCAAAAGTACTATGGGAAATGGGATTTTCCAGCAGGTCATGTGGAAGAATATGAGTCAATAATGGATGCTGCAGTAAGAGAAACTTTCGAAGAAACTGGATGCAGGATAAGATTGATAGGTGCTTTACCAATATGTACAGTATTTTTGGAAAATGGTGAAACTCTTTTTATAATGAGATTTTTGGCAGAACTTATAAGTGAAGATATTAAATTTGATACATCGGAAATTCTTGATGTTCAATGGATAGATATTGATGCATTAAAAAATATGGGAGAAGATGAGGTGCGAGGACATGATATTGCTATGAAAACATTGATAGATTTAGAAGAAAATAATGTATATCCTTTGGAAATATATGATGATAGAATATATAAGGGAGATAAGTAGTGGTAGGAATGAAAAAACTTGCAGTTGCGGTTTCAAATGATAATGAAAAAGTTAGTGTTCAAGAGACAATTACAGCAATAAGTAAATCTGGATTTAAAAATGTTTTTATACAATGGTATGATAAAGACTGGAATTTTAGCCAAGAAGAGCAAGTGAAATTATGTAGGAGCTTAGGATTAAATATTATATTTGCACATTTAGGTTATCAAAATATTAATTCTATTTGGTTAGAAGGAGACGAGGGAGACAGTCTAGTTGATAGATATAAAAACGATATTAGAAAATGTAAAGAAAATGATATTCCTATGGTAGTAATGCATTTAACTAGCCATTTTGAAGCACCAATGTATAATGAAATTGGTTTAGAAAGATTAAAAAAGATTATTAAATTTGCACAAGAATTAGGAATGAAAGTAGCCTTCGAAAATACTAAAATAAAAGGTTATTTAGAGTATGTACTAGATAATATTAAAGACGAGAATGTAGGAATTTGCTTTGATTCAGGGCATTGTCATGTACATTTTAATGATGAATTTAATTTTGAAAAGTTTAAAGATAGAATTTTTGCAGTCCACTTACATGATAATGATAAATCAGATGATTTACATTTAATGCCTTTTGATGGAACAATAGATTGGAATAAGCTTTTAACAGATTTAAAAAATGAACACTATGAAGCTTGTATTACATTGGAATTATGTTATAGGTATGATTATTTAAAAATATCTATAGAAGAATTTTATAAAATAGGTTATGAAAGAGCTAAAAGAGTAGCTGAATTATATGAAAAAGTATAAATGGAGTAGTATATGCATAAAAAATATAGAAAGTTATTATTTGATTTAGATAATACATTAGTAGATGATGATAAAAATAGAGAATATGCTATTGGAAAAATGTTAGCTGATATGGGTGAAGAAGTAACTCATGAAAAGATACAAAAATTTATAGAAATGGATAATAAATTTTGGATTGATAGATCTGCTGGTAGAATAAAAGATCCATATGAGTTTAAAAGTAATGAAGAACAAACAAAATGGTTGCGTGCAGAAAGAATAAAAAGATATTTTGGAGAAATGAGTTTAGAAGAAGCTACAGAGTTAAATACAAAATATGTAGATTTATTAAGAGAAAAAGCTTTTCCAATAGATAATGCATCAGAAGTTTTAAAGTATTTAAATGATAAAGGATATGAAATTTATATTATAACAAATGGACCTAAGAGAGCTGTAAAAGATAAAGCAAAAGGTACAGGAGGACTGCAATATATAAAAGAAATTTTTACAGCAGAAGAAGTAGGATATATGAAACCTAAAAAAGAATATTTTAATGGATTCTTCAAAAAAATTAATTGTTATGATACTTCTGAAATGCTTATAATAGGTGATGAATTAGAAAAAGACGTACTTGGTGGAATGAATAACAATATAGATACTTGTTGGTTTAATCGTAGAGGAGAAAAAAGTACAGGTTATAAAGTAGATTATGAAATAAAAGATTTACTAGAATTAAAAGAAATATTATAAAATATGGAGGAATAAATATGGAAGATGTTGTATTTGTAACTCATAATAAAGGAAAAATAGCATCAGCTAAAAAGCAATTAGGTGAAGTTAATTTTAAGATATTTGAATATGAATTAGACGAACCAAGAAGTGATGATATTAAATATATATCAAAATATAAAGTTATGGAGGCATACAAACTTGTAAATAAACCTTGCATTTCTTTAGATTGCGGATTTTGGATAGATGAATTAGGTGGTTTTCCTAAGGCTTTTGTAAATTTTGCATTAGATACAATAGGTATTGATGGAATATTGAAGTTAATGGAAGGAAAAGAGAATAGAAAATGTAGATTTACTGAATGTTTATCATATTATGATGGTAAAGAAGTGCATCAATTTATGGGAAAACATGAAGGAAATTTGTCAGAAAAAATTTTAGGAAATGATACTGACCAAAAGTGGTCGGATTTATGGTATGTGTATAAGCCATTTGGATATGAAAAGACACTAGCCGAGATGTCTGATGAAGAAAGAAAAAATAGAATTCCATACGAATCAGTAGATTCTATGAGAGTGTTTGCAGATTGGTATAGAAAAGAGAAAAAGTAGAGGAGAAAATTAAATATGAAAGAAATTAATAAAGAATTAAAAAAGTATATAGCATTAAATGTATTTGAACAATATGATATAAACAATATGGGAGGACACGGATTAGACCATATAAAAACTGTTATTGAAAGATGTTTTGAAATTATAAAAGCGTTTGATTTAGATGTTGATATAGATATGATTTATACAATTGCAGCTTTTCATGACATAGGATATCGACAAGATCCAGATAGACATGAAGAAGTTTCAAGTGAAATGTTTAGAAAAGATCAAAACATGAGAAAGTTTTTTAATGATGAACAAATAGAAATAATTGCAGAAGCAATTGTAGATCATAGAGCAAGCTTAGAATATGAAGCAAGAAGTATATATGGAAAAATAGTATCTTCAGCTGATAGAGAAACATCTGTAAGAAATATGTTAGAAAGATCTATTTTATATCAAGCTGATAAACATAGTAGTGAAAATCCTTCAGTATCACAGGTTATTGATTATTCTTATAAAAAGTTATCAAGTAAGTATGGTAAGGGTGGATATGCTAAAATGTATTATCCAGATCAAAAGTATGTTGATTATTTAAATACAATGCAAGAGTTATTAGAAGATAAAGAAAAATTTATCGAAGCAGAAAGAGCTATAGCAAAAGAATTAAAATTAGGAGAGAAAAGTGAACATATACGTTGAATTAAATAAAATAGTAGAGTATATAGAAAATAATTTGGAAGAAAATATTGATTTAAAAGTTATTTCTAAAATGATAGGTATGAATGAATATACTTTTCAAAGATTATTTTCAGTAATAACTGGATGTTCTTTTGCTGATTATGTTAGAAGTAGAAGACTTTCAAATGCAGGACAAGAGCTATACTTGGGTGAAGAAAAAATAGTAGATATTGCAGTAAAATATCAATATAATAATGCAACATCATTTTCAAGAGCTTTTGAAAAATTTCATGGAATAAAGCCAAGTGAAGTTAGAAAAAATCCTGAAAAATTAAAGCTATATACAAAATTACATTTTAATGAACAATATGAATGTAATAAAAATATTAATTATACAATAATAGAAAAAGATGAATTAACTTTGTATGGAAAATATAAGTTAACAAGTAATGATGAAATAGAAGGTATTGCTCCTAAATTTTACGAAGAGATGGCTATAAAGTATGGAGATGCACCATATGCTTCAATAGAGTATGAAGATAGTTGCAGAATGAATGTAAAGGCTTATTGGGTTTTATATTATGATAAAAAAGAAGACATGGAAAAGTTTATAATTCCTAAAAGTAGGTGGATACAGTTACGAGTAAATTCTCAAGAACCAGAAGATATACAAGAAAATTCAAGAGTTTTTTATGAAGAGTTTTTACCAAATTCAAAATATAATTTTAGAGATTTACCAGAATTAGAGTATTATCATGATGATGTAACAGATTTTTTAATTCCAATAGAAGACTGACTTTTTTTGAAAAAGAAAAGTCAGTCTTATTTTATATAATAGGAATATAATTACTATTATATAAAATAAGACGCCTGCGGCAAAACATTACACACAAATTTTATGTAATAAAATTTGGCACACGAACAAATTTACTGAAAAATCTGTGATTTTTCAGATTTGTTCTCTTGACTATAAAAAATGTGATATAGAGGGAATAGTGATGAAAAATTTATTTGAAGTTTATTTAACATCTGAGTATGTAGAGAAAGAAGAATGGCTTAAATTATTTATAAGACTTGGTAAAATAAACGGAAGATTTAGAAGATGGAGATTATGGATAAGCATAGAAAATAATTACATAAGATATTTTATAGAAATGAGAAGATTACTTCCACCAGTACTTGGAGAACTTGGAAGTTTTTTATTTAAAAAGTCTGATGTGAAATTAAAAGAAAAATGTATTCCTATGATCCCATTTTTTTTAACTAAGAATTGCAAAACTGTTTTAGATGTATATGACTGTGCAGAATCTAAGAGAATGCATAAATTGAAAAAAGTTAAAATGACTTTTTTTTCTCATAAATCAGATAGCTATTTATCAAGCACAAAACTATATTTTAAAGCTTTAGATAATAATATTTATAGAAGAAAACTTTATTTTAATTGCTCTATTTTTGAATTTGTAAGTATTGATTTTAGTAGTCATACAAGATTTTTTTACAAAAAAGAAGTTGCAAGATATTTAGAAACTAAAAAGACTTTACACTTGTTAAGTTCAGAAAAAGAAAGAGCATTATTAAAAGCAGATGTATTTCCATACCTGCAAGATGAATTATATTTAAGGCATAATGATTTTGATTTTGATAGACATTCTATTGTAATTGGTGCTAGTGGTACAGGAAAATCTAAATTAATAAGCTCTATGGTTAAAAACTTATTGAATGATAGTTATAGTAGGCAAAAATATAAGATGGTTATAATTGATCCACACGCAGCTATTGAAGAAGATATAGGTGGGTTAGAAGGCGTTAGAACAATAGATTTTAAAACTGAAGAAGATAGTATAAATTTATTTATTAATCGGAACAGAAGATATTTTATCTTCAACAGAGTCAATAATATCTATATTTAAGAATATTATAGCAGATAGGTATAATTCTAAATTAGAGAGAGTTCTTAGATATAGTATTCATTTATTATTAGAAGCAAATGAATTTAATTTAATAACTTTAAGAAAAGTAATTACAGAAATCGAATATAGAAATAAGATTTTAAAACAGGTTGAAGATACTGCACCAATTAATATTATTGAATTTTTTAGAGTAGATTTTAATGAGCTTAAAAATAAATCTTATCATGAAGCAATTTCACCAATAGTTGCTTTTATTGATGAAATGCAGTTATTACCTGCATTTAATAATGCAGAAGAGAACAAAACTATAAAGGAAGAAATAGAAAATAATTTTGTAACAATACTTTCTTTAGATCAAATGTCTTTAGGGTTAAATATAACTAAAACAATATCCGGTTTTAGTATGCAATCTATACTGCAATTAGTACAGTCGCATACTTTTAATGAGCATATAATTTTAGTTATTGATGAGGTATCTGTAATTGAAAACCCAATTATAAATAGATTTTTATCAGAGGCTAGAAAATATAATCTGTCATTGATTTTAGCAGGACAATATTTTGAGCAAATTAGTACTGGACTTCAAAAAGCTATATTTACTAATATTGTAAATTATTTTATTTTTAGGGTTTCTAGAATGGATGCAATAATATTAGAAAATAATATAAAAATGGAAGTAGCTGTAAAAAATTCACATATAAACAGGGTTAAGATTTTGACAGAGTTAGAAGATAGAGAATGTGTTACGAGAATAGGAAAAGCTGGAAGATTGTATTCTGCAATTCGAGGAAGAACTACAGATTTTGTTCCTATTCCTCGAAAGAAGAAAATGCGAAAAGATACTAAATTACCACAGAATAACGGAAATACAGATAAAAAAATTTTTAGTATTGAAACTAAAAATACTTTAAAAGATTTAATGATAAAGCAATCAGCTTCTAGAAAAAAAGTAAATTTAGAGAATAATGGTTAGAGGTAAAAGAATGAACGATAAACAATGTATGAATGTTATTGATGAAATTTTTGTAGAGATATTCGGACAAAAATTTCATCAATAACATTCATACATTGTTTA